>Ga0247608_10003892_pt1 | contig 17081 bp, 15 predicted proteins | sample 176DNAGHGlowgp2_FD_193490 | JGI IMG/M metagenome (GOLD analysis project Ga0247608, IMG submission 193490) | Sheep rumen microbial communities from Palmerston North, Manawatu-Wanganui, New Zealand - 1766 DNA GHGlow gp2 | ecosystem: Host-associated > Mammals > Digestive system > Stomach > Rumen ... | reverse complement strand
ATCGCCGAGGCCGTGGCCAAGGCGTGGAGCCACCGTGATTCCTATGACCCGGCCAAGGCCTCTTTCCAGACCTGGGTCGGGCGTATCGCGCGGAACACTCTGCTGGACCATATCCGCAAGGTCAAATCCCGGGAGGACTCCCCTGCTCAGGAGAACGACGTAATGACCGAGAAATCTCCCGACACGCTGATGATGGAGGATGAAGGACTTGAGGCCATCCTGCGTGCCGTGGAAAGGCTTCCGGAGGCATACAGGAGTATCATTGCCCTCCTATCGGAAGGTAAGCGTCCCCATGGGATTGCCGAGATTCTGGGATGCTCCCCCAATGCAGCCACCATCCGCTGCTGCCGTGCCCGCAAGGCACTGCGAGACCTTCTTGAAGGGAACATGCAAGAAAGCGGACGTCAATAGGTATAAATAGGAAAACGAACTGACGAATATGAGAAGCAAAAGAGAATCCACCATCTTTGAAGAGAAGAACTTCATTTCCGAGGACGAGACGGTCCAGACCCAGGCGGCCTGCCTGAACCGCATTTTTCGCAAGGTCAATTCCACCGGCCTTTCCGCCGATACTATCCAGGAGCTCCGTGACGATATCGATTACGTCGCCGAGCGCTACCATATCGATAACCAGGGTGCGGTGCTTCTTGCCGCCATCCTCGAGAAGTCGGCCACCAACAACCTCATGGACGACGAGGACCTGGCTATGTATCTCGGCTGCACGAACATCGAGTTCATCCGCTACCACAAGAAGCTCCGCGACATGGACAAGGCGGGAATCATCCAGATTGGCGGAGGCCGTGGCGGTCGTCGCTGCTATAGGGTGAGCCCGGAGACGCTGAAGGCGGTTGAGAGCAACGGGGAATTCAATCCGGTGAAGATGTCCGGCTTGACGACGGAGGAGCTCTTCTCCCGTTTCCGCAAGTTTTTCGGATCGTTTAGGAACGACACCATCGATGCGGACAGGCTTCTGGAAGAGCTGGACAACCTGGTGAGTTACAACGACCATCTTTCCTTCTGCAAGAAGGCGCTGGAATCTGCTCTCTATTCCGATTGCACCGACACGGAGCGCAGGATGTTCTATTACATCTGCCATCGCTACGTGACGCACGGGAACAAGTCGGTGGACATCGAGACGCTCACGAACTTCACCGAGTTCATGGAGGATGACGAGTGCATCAAGCGTCGCATCGCCAACGAGCACATGTCGATGCAGCGCAGCGGACTCGTCAGTTTTGCCATCGAGGACGGATTTGTGGACACGGGATCCTTGTCTCTCTCCGACAAGGTGAAGGAGGAGTTCTTCAACGAGGTCGTCCTGGCTCCGGAGGAGACTGTCCGTCATCGTGACATCGTCAGTGCCGCCTCCATACAAGAGAAGGAGCTCTTCTTCAACGAGGCGGAGAGCGCCCAAGTCGCCCGTCTGGAAAATCTCCTTGACGTCGAGAACTTCAAGGAGGTGCAGAGACGCCTGCTCTCCACGGGCATGCGCAAGGGGTTCAACGCCATCTTCTACGGAGCACCCGGTACTGGCAAGACAGCCAGCGTATACGAGCTTGCCCGTCGCAGCGGCAGGGATATCTTCCACGTGGACATGGCCAAGCTCAAGAGCAAGTGGGTCGGCGATAGCGAGAAGGCGGTCCGTGGTGTCTTCAAGATTTACCGGTCCATGTGCAAGGGCCGGGACAAGGCCCCCATCCTGCTTTTCAATGAGGCGGATGCCGTCTTCACCAAGCGTATCGAGAACGTCGAGCAGAGCGTCGACCAGATGAACAACGCCATCCAGAACATCATACTGGAGGAGATGGAGAGCATCGAGGGCATCCTCATCGCCACAACCAACCTCCTCTCCAATCTGGACCCTGCCTTCGAGCGTAGGTTCATCTTCAAGGTGGAGTTCAAGATGCCCGAGAAGGACTCCCGTGCCAAGATCTGGAAGTCCATGATTCCGACTCTCTCGGAAGAAGATGCCTCCGTTCTTGCCGACAAGTACGCCTTCTCTGGTGGCAACATCGAGAACATCGCACGGAAGAGCACCGTCGAATACGTCCTCTCCGGAAACGAGCCCACCCTCTCGTCATTGGAGGGTTACTGCCAGGAGGAGATTCTGGACAAGAAGGAAAATCGCAACCGAATCGGATTCTAGGCGAAAGAATCCTTATCTCAACCAGTATATAATACCACTATGGCGAATATCAACGTAAATACAACCGAGCTGATTCAGCTCCTCGACATGACCCCTGCCGACCATAATCTCATGCTGGTCGGCAAGCACGGTATCGGCAAGTCCGAGATCCTAACGGACTATTTCTCCAGGAAGGGCATGCCCGTCGTGGCACTCTTTTTGGGTCAGATGAGCGACCCTGGCGACCTCATCGGTATTCCCAACAAGAACGAGGAGACCGGCAAGACGGACTTCATGCCTCCCTACTGGTTCCCGCTGGACGGCAAGCCCATCGTCCTCTTCCTGGACGAGCTGAACCGCGCCCGTCCGGAAATCCTCCAGACCATCATGGACCTGGCGCTCAACCGCAAACTCGCCGGGCGCAAGCTCCCGGAGGGCAGCCGCATCATCAGTGCCGTGAATGCCGGCGACCAGTACCAGCTGACGGACCTCGACCCTGCACTGGTCAGCCGTTTCAACATCGTAAATTTCCGCCCCACCGTGCAGGAGTGGCTGCTCTGGGCTCGTAAGGCCGATGTCGACGGACGCGTCATCGACTTCATCCAGGAGAACCAGATTTGGCTGGACAAGGATCCCGACGCCAAGGAGGGCGAGGACACCGGCCTGGACAAGACACCGGACCGTCGTGGCTGGAAGCGCGTCTCGGATATCCTCAAGCAGTCCGGCGAGCTCAGCCCGCTGCTCACCAAGGCAATCTCTGCCGTGGTCGGTCCTAAGGCGGCCAGCGCCTTCGTCAGCAACGTCTCCAGTCGGAAGATCGTTTCCGGACGAGAGGTGATGCTCAACTTCCCCAAGGTCAAGGAGAAGCTGGACAAGTATGAGTTGCACCAGCTCTCCGTGGTCAATGACGGCATCTACCGATTCCTTGAGGTTGAGAAGGTGCCTGCCAAGGACAAGGAGATGGCCAAGAAAAACCTTGAGGACTACTTCGAGTACCTAACCCGTACCAAGAAGGAGGCTGCGGCACACTTTGCAAATCTCTTCGTCCAGAAGACCTATCCTAACGCCGTGGCGTTCATTGCCAGGGAGTGTCAGGTCCTGACCATGATGTTCATCTCCTACGTGAAAGGTATCAAGTAGATGAGAGACCGCATAACAACCATACTGGAGCACTGGTTCATTCAAGAGCCAGCGCTCTTCCAGGTTCTCTGTACCCACGAACTTGTGTCCAACACGCAGATGGCGTGTCCGGTCAGGAGCGGAAAGAGGCGCGTCGAGTATAATCCGGAGTATCTCCGCGAGATGACTGACCAGGGACTGGAAGAGGCTCTCCGCACCGAAGCCGTGCGCATTCTGCTCAAGCACCCTTACGAGCGGAAGCCGGACGGGTGTAGTCAGCAGGCTATCGCCATAGGTTCCAACGTTGTGGTCGGAGATAATTACAAGTACAACTCCTTCAAGATCGAGAAGCCATCCGATTACGGGCTTCCTGCCGGAATGGCGTATGAGTGGTATTCGAGGAAGATTCAAGCGATGCTTCCCGCTGGTGCGGGTGGCGACGGAGATTCCGACGGTGTGCCGATGAAAGCCATCGGCGGTTACGGAGTCGATGAAGGCCCCGGATATCCTTCGAAGATCGGAAAAAGTGGTTCCGGAAAAACTACTACCAGAAACGACGAGTACGACGATCGTTTTCAGCGCTTGTCGGAGAAGAACCAGGATCTTTCCGAGTTATGGGATGAGGACGACCTGACCGTCGCCTTGATAAACGGTATCATAGAAGGATGCACGTCCTGGGGATCCCTTGCCGGTGCTTTTGCGGAGCAGTTGAAGGCGTCCACCAAGGCCAAAATCAACTGGCGGAACGTCTTCAGCGGTTTCAGGGCCAGCATCCTCTCCTCAAAGCGAAAGCTCACGCGCATGAAGCCCAACCGAAGGACCGGGTTCGAGAACATGGGGTCCATCCGCCGTTTCGACACGAAGCTGCTCGTAGCCGTTGATGTAAGCGGATCCATCTCCAGCGAGAGCCTGAGCTATTTCTACGGGGTGATCAACAGTGCTTTCCGTTACGGCTTCGAGTCCATTGATGTCATACAATTCGATTGTGGCGTGCGCGTGGTTCAGAGTCTCAAGAAGGTGATGCGTGAGGTGATCGCCATCGGCCGTGGCGGCACCAGTTTCCAGGAGCCAATTGAGTATGCGGCCGAGAACGGCTATGACGGCCTCCTCATCTTGACGGACGGCTATGCTCCGGAGCCGATGATCCCGGACAATATGCACTGCAAGATCATCTGGGTGTGCCAAGACAAGAACTGCTATGAGGCACACCACCACTGGATGGAGAAATCCGGACGAGTTTGTACGATTGAACTGCGATAGCCATGAAGTTTGATGAGATGACCGAGGACCAGATCCTCAATGAGATATTGAAGGCCGTTCCCGAATACCTTAACTTAATCAAGCCCGACGGGGATTTCAACCGTCAGGTTTGTGTCGAGATGGTAGTCAAAAACCTTAGGTCAATGTTCAAAAGAAGCCGTGGAATCGGATACTATGACAGGATGATGGTTCATGATATAAAGGAACTTGACATCATCATCGGACATTTCTTCCCTATGATTACTGACCGTGTTGCTGCCGTAGAGATGCAGTACAAAAAGGAGCAAATGGAGGCAGCCATCAATAAGGCGAAGGCCGAGGCTATTATAGTCCCGGCTTTTGAAGGAGCCGGATTTGAGGTCAAGGTCGGCTATAACAAGTATTCAGCATCAGTCAATGTACGCCTGATCGGCAAGAAATGGGCTCAGTTTCAAGTTCGGTATAAGAGTATCCAAGGAGAGGGCAGTTTGGACGATCTGGTCTCAGCCGTGGTTGATTTAAGGGATGCTGCCATACGTATTGGCGGTAAGTTGTTTATCGGAAGACAATAGCATATGTTCAAGCGAAAGAGAGAACCATTCCCCATGACCGATGAAGAGGTCATCCGCGAGGCTCTGAAGACGGTGACGGATTATGCCAATTGCCACCCGGGCGATCAGTTCAACATCAACAACTGCATTGACCATGCACTGGCATCCGTCAAGGATATCTGGAAGAAGGCGCGGCATTACTCTTCCTATCAGGCATTGAAGTGGGAGGACCAGGATGAAATCACCCGCCTTGTCTGTCGTATTACGACCGACCTTCGCGCCCGGGCATTCATAAAGGCCACCGAATGCTTGAAGAATAGGAAGATCCAGCAAATCAACATCGCTACGGCAGAGGCGCTCATCACTTACGAGCTTCGCCAGAGGGGCTTCATGTTCATTTTTGAATGGCAGAAACTGCGCGTCAAGGTCTCGATTAAACTTGAGTGCGGAAGTGCAATGACCTTCATTGTTAAGTACAAGGACATCCGAGAAGGGAAACTCCTTCAGATTCTGGATGAGGTCATGGCCGTGGTCGAGCCTCTCAACAAAACAAAAACCAACATATCAGTATGGCCCCTATCTGGGGCCTGGAAGACATGGAACGGATGGAAAGCATAGATTTCAAGGCGATTACGGCAGAGGTCGTAACGAAGATCAGTAATATGAGCCTAAAAACAAGGACTGGAGGCTGGCATAGAAGTCATGAGACCAGAATCCATGTCTCGCCGGATACTGTCAAGTCTGCACTTTTGTTCGGTGTCTGGGAAAAGTGTTTCGGGCTTTTGAACGAACAAGAGAAGAAGGACGAACCGCTGGCAGTTGAGAAGGCATTGACGATAATGACCAGGAAAGGCATCCCCAAGGATAAGATCCAGTTTAGGAAGAATTCTTTCCGAGTGCAACTGGAAAACGCCCAATACCGAATCTATAAGATGAGTGAGGCCAACATATATGGTTGTCCATGGCCCTCTGAAAGGAGGTGCGGGATTCTTGTCTCCGGCGAGACTCTGGCTGATTTCATGATTCGCTTCGATGAGGAGATTCCGGATATTGTCAGTCATGTCACGACCATCATGGCTACAATCAGGGCCAGGGAGCTGGAGGAGACTAAAAATGAGATGGCGGAAGAGATTAAGGATAATCTCGTCCAGACTCTCATCGACCAGTATCTTAAGCCATTAGGATTATCCGTGCTATATCATATCGGTACCGGAGACATCGTATCCATGGATCTCCGGAAGGTCATGTCTGCCCATATCGAAGTGCCGTTGGGAGAGCTTGCTGACAAACTCAAGGATACGGCAGGTGTCGTTGACTCACTCGAAGTGGAAACTCTAGAGATAGAACAGGATTCTGAATACGTTGACGTTTTCTAGGGCTCATTCCCTAATCGCATGTAATAATCCCAATGGCCATTGGTATATATAGTAAACGAACCTAACACTATGACCGAAGACCAAGCATTACCTATCGAACTGCTTATCAAGAATACCATTTCCGCCTTCAAGGGCGGTTATTTGGGCGAGGAGCAGGCCCTATTTGTCCTTGACTTCGCCGCGAAACTGGGCGACAACCAGGCACAAGAGCTCCTGGACAAGAGCAAGGAGACCAGTGTATTGGAGGCTTTCAACTCAATTGACAAGTAAGGTATGTCGATGCGTTTGCAGATGCTTCTGAAGCCCCCGGTGATATTCACCCAGTATGCGCCGTCATGGGTCATAAGCCCCACCGAGCTAGAAAGGTCCATTCATATAGCAAGCAAAAGCGAGGCTATCTCCTGGCTCTGGATTAGCTATAGCCGCTCAATCCTGGCTGATGTTGACCCTTGCATGGAGGCGAACGAAGGGGCAGAAGCAACTATCAAGTTTGCCTTAAGCTATCAAGGCCTCTCCCAGATGAGGGTATCCTGGATGAATGACAACTCCTATGAGTTGTCGAACGGAAAGGCGAGCTTATACCTCTGCGAGACTGACTCTGGAGATGTGTTCCTCTATTTCTTTCCTCCAAAGGGATATGACAATCGATGCGAGGCATGTTGTCGGATAGACCTAACTGATTATGGGGCGGATGCCGCCGCATACTTTATCGCGACGGTCTTTGATTCCTACGAGCGAATAGTGGATTATTACGAAACGAACAAACGAGCATGACTATGAAGAGAATCATCATTATCACAATCGCTGTCCTTATGGCGATGCCGGTATTCGCCCAAGGGGCCCAGTACCGCAAGAAACTCAGGGAAATCAAGAAGGAAGGCTGGGAACTCTACGGTTCCTCCAAGACCATGAAGGACGTGCTTCGCATACATTACGAGGCACTCAATCAGGAAGGCGTCTTCGAAGTCTTCGGCAGCGCCACCGGCATCAAGTCCGAGAGCATCGGGCAGCAGATGGCCTGGAACAATGCCAGCATCAACTACGTCCAGCAGGCCGGGAGTTTCCTCCGTGGACGCATCGCAACCGACAATCATGCCGGCGGCGGCTACGACGGGGAGTTCAACCACTTCTACTCTGCATACGAGACCCTGCTCCAGAAAGAGATTCGTGGAGAGCTCAGACCCTCCTACACACTGGTCCGGCACAATACCGACGGCACGTGCCAGGTGATGTCCTATTTTATCGTGAATGAGGAAGCCGCCATGAATGCCCGGATAAAGGCGATGGAACTGGCCGCCAGCGAATCTGAAGCGGCCCAGCGGATTGCGGAGCGTATCAGCGAATTCGTGAAGGAGGGCTTCGATGAGTAAGTCTCTCTTCTGTTCCCTCCTTTTCTTTGTCTCCGTCGGTTTGTCTGCACAGACCGGCGGAGATAATCGTAATGAGTTCCTAAGGCGAAGCAGCGCCCAGGCCCAGGAATACCGTTCCGGAAAACGGCAGGAGTACGGGGCATTTCTGCGACGGACCTGGAACGCTACTGCCGAGTCGCAGCCCAAAGAGGATCCGTTCAGGCGCGGTGATGCAGGAAGACCCGCTGAGGATCCGCCGCAAGATGTCGTTACTCCAATCAGCGATGTCCCCGCAATTCCGAAAACCATTCCTTTAGATGAGGAAGCCATCTCCCGAGGAAGCTTCCCATTCCGTTTCTATGGGCGTACGTATAAGGTTCGGTATGATAATCATGATATACCTTTGCCGTCTGTCGGGGAACAGGACGTGGCCAAAGCCTGGGATGAACTCGCAGTCAGCGCCACTCCCCTTCTCGATGATTGCTTGACCATACGGGATAGCGAGTCGCTATGCGACTGGGCCTATCTGCAACTTATTGATTCGTTGTCAACTGCTATTTATCCGTCAGCTTTGAATAAACGCGAGCTGCTTTTCGGTTTCTTGATGGGCATGTCTGGATACAACATTCGGTTCGGACGTTCTGGAGACGATTTGACTTGCCTCTACGCTGCTGAGCAGATAATCTATGCACGGCCTTATTTCTCGAAGGACGGTGCTTATTTCTTCCGTCATCGCCCCGGTCAGGGGGCCCTGGAGCTGAGCGATTCCACTCCGGTGGCGGCACGTCCTTTGGATCTTACGCTCACGAGGAGTCCTGCGTTCACATCGGGACATGAGATGGTACGCCACATTGAAACCGGCGGCATTGGATTCGATTTTAGGATTCCCCAGTCACAGTTGGATTTCTATGCATCCTATCCGCACACCGAGATGTATATCAAGGCCGACGCTCCCGTTAGCGAGGCCGTTAAGGAGACCGTATACCCGGCCCTATCCTCATCCATTTCCGGATTAGGAGAGGTTGATGCCGTAAATAAGCTTCTCGGGTTTGTGCAGGGCTTGATGGAATATAGGACGGATGGCAGCCGTTGGGGTTACGAGAAATGGAGTTTCCCGGAAGAGTCGTTCTATTACCTATGCGGCGACTGTGACGATCACGCCATTTTGTTCTCCAGGCTTGTCCGCGACCTTGTCGGGCTGGATGTCCTGTTGGTGGAGTGCGAGGTGGATGGTGCGCCGCATGAAACGACAGCCGTCCGCCTCTCGGAGCCGTTGAACGGTGATACAATCCTTTATCAAGGGGACGTTTACTATTGCTGCGAGCCAACCTCCAATGTGGCTAAAGTTGGCGAAAGGCGCTGGAAGAACTACGTTGTAAAGCGGCTGGATAAGGTTAAGTGAAAAAAAAAGATTAATTTTGACAATCATAAGAACCACACGATCATAGGAATATGGCATATTGGAACTATAACCCGGAGATTGCTGCGCGAAAGCAGAAGAATGCGGACATCTTCCGTGAAACCACCCGACTCATTAAAGCGGGAGGATATACCACGCCCTCAGGCAAGCAGATTCAGTTTGATTTCACCAGGATGCTCCAGCAGGGGAAATGCTTCCAGCAGGAGATACCTGTCGTCTCATCCCCGATTGTCGAGTGTGGGACCAAGGTGATGGTCGAGTGTAACGACTGCCTTGTCGCCGCCGGGCGGATGGTGAAAGAAGGATACAATCCAGTACTTCTCAATTTCGCAAGCGCAGGTCATCCCGGCGGTGGAGTCGAAACCGGGGCCCGGGCACAGGAGGAGACCATCTGCCGCCGGAGCACCTTGACGCGATCCATCTACTCTTTCGATGCAAAGTATGCCTCTAGATACGGATATGCGCTGCAGGCGGGAGAGCATTATCCAATCGTATCGGAGTTCAGTGTTGTCTACTCCCCCGCTGTCACCGTTTTCCGTGAGGGTATCGACTGTCTTTTGATGGAGGATCCATATGATGTGGCCGTGGTCACATGTGCTACACTGAACTTGAACGGAAAGTATCCTATCAAGCTTACTCAGGACGGCCATATGCCCCAGGCGGCCATCGACATTACCCGGAACAAGATCCGGACGGTTTTCCGCATCGGACTGACCTATGGCCACGATTCCCTCGTTCTCGGTGCCTTCGGTTGCGGAGCATTCAAGAACCCTCCGGCAGAGATTGCGAGACTCTTCCACGAGGTGATGGAAGAACCGGAGTTCAAGGACAGGTTCCGGCTCATCACCTTTTCAATCATAGAGGACCACAATTCCCACAATGCCAACCTAAGCGCATTTCAAGAGGAGTTTTGTTGAAAGTGTAATCTTTTCATGAAGGGGCGGTATAAGTGGAAAAGAGAAGAAGATGAACACTGAAATTGCAGCCAGAATCATATCAAGAATGACATTCAGCGCAGCAGATTACGTTAAGGACAATGAGTCTATCCTTTCAGAGGCATATCATCGTTATGTCTTGCAGACAGGCGATGATTCTCTGGAAGCAAAATCGGAGATGGCATTGCTTCTGAAGCGGTCTTTTGCAGAGAGGAAAGAACTCTCTATCAGTAATGCCGATCTGCCCGACCATTTCCGTGACGGGAGCGCCTTCCGAATCTGCGTGAATGATACCGAAGTGAAGGGAATCCTTCACCTGTCACCGAAACACATCAGTGTGGAGATTGTTACTCCGTTCAAGGAGCGCACTGCAGGAGCTGAGCTTCAGCTTCTCGCGCCTGTTATTTGGACGGAACGTCCAGAGAATGGCAGCGAGGCGAATGAAGATGGACGCTTGAAAGCCGTCTCTCTACTCACTGACATATATTACTCGATGTTAAGGTAAGTTTTCCAAGAAAAATAATCCAAATGCCATATGACACAAAAGGAAAAGGAGTTTATTCTCTTCGAGTTCGATCCCGAATACAATAAGAGGATAAAGTGGCTCTTCGAGAGACGGAATATAGATGGCCTATTCCCTGTTTTTTTTATCATGTACTCGTTTCGGCACGGTTTGCCGATTAGTTTCGAAGACACGTCAATGACGGGGTATGTACCCGGAATTAACCCGCTTCAAGATAGGCTTTACGATGCGTCCCTCATGACCTTCGGCGGTAGTAAGGAGCGGTTCTCAAACCTTCACGGGCTGCAGGAGTTGATTGAATCCGTCGACCGGAGGCTTTTCGATGAGGCTTACACCTATCTACTGGACGACACCTTATGCAAGACCGACCTAGTGGCCGGGACACAGATGCAGCCCAATGGAAGAATTGCCACGACAGTTGCGAAAATACTCAAGGAGCATGACTGTAAGACCGTTTTCGGGGCATTCTCGGGCATCGGCATTTTCGCCCTTGCCTGCAAAGGGATGAAGTATACTGGCACCGAGCCGTATGCTCCTGCTAATCTTATTGCTGAGGTACTCTGTGATGCGTTTGGTGTGAAGAAGACCGAATTTCTTAACGCACATCCTGTTGACGAATGGCCGAAGAAAAAGTTCGATGCCATCATTGGCAACCTACCGGTTGACGCTGATTTCTTCAACATTTACCGGGCTGATCATTTCCTCAACAATTTCAACCAAGTTCAGGACGCTTTTATCAAGAAGCTCCTCAAGAGCAAGATTGCAAGAAAGACTGCCGCGCTACTCGTCCATTTCGAGTTTGCAAACTATTATGGTTACGACGAGACAAGGAAACTCATATGCGAGAAGGGAATGTTGGAGACGGTCATCGCCCTACCGGAAGACATCTTTAGGGATGCACTGGTCCCGACCTATCTGGTCATTCTTGACATGGAGGGAGGACACAGTGAGGCGGAATTCCTGGATGCCTCCGCAAGCGAATGGAGACAGGTCGCATATAGCTATCGATATAATGCAAACCGGTTCGACCTAAGGGAGTGTGTCAAGGACACCGAGAGGGTAACGGTCAGCTACGATACAATTGCCCGTACATCCTGGTCATTCAATCCCGCTGTCTATCTTCAGAATGCCGTTTGCCGTGAAGGTCAGGAGCTTGTCCGTCTAGGCGACCTGGTCGATGTCTCCTGCGGCAAGATGGTCGATGGTGAACGCTTTATTCCCTATGAGGCATTGTCAGAATCATTCAGTCGTGCTGCTGCCGGCATCACTCCATCGGCCGTGACCAAGGAGCAGAAGCAATTTGTCGAGGGGCCCAGCGTCCTCTTGGCGCTTACTCGAGGATCGCGAAGGGAGACCCAGAAGATCATGTGTGGAATCTGCCGCGACTATGGAACCTATAGCGTGGAGTTTTTTCTTTCTGTCTTGAAGCCGGATCCCGAGAAGATTCTTCCCGACTATCTGGCCTTGGCACTTATGTCTGACCCGTCATTCGCCCGCTATTTCAAGTCCATTCAAGAGTATTATACGGACGATGTGCGACGCGCTCATCTTCTTGAGAGACGAATTCCAGTATATACTGACCTGGCTGACCAGAAAAAGGCAGTGATTGACGCTCTGGGAAGGGCTGATATGGCCGAGGTCTCATATAATATCATCGTCGCAGGAGCCGGGGATTCTCTTGGTTGGTACAGGAATGCCTTTTCTAAACATGGTTGCACACTGCTTTCCAGCGTAGAGACAGTGGAAGGAGGCGACGGATTGTCTAATTTGCTCTCTGATTTGTCCAGAGAGAGCACACCGGTGTCAAAGAAAGCGGATGCGGTGGTGTTCCTATCTGACATACCTCTTGACGCCGAGAACTCGGGAGAGCCTTTTGCCGGCCTTGACGCCGTACTGGATCTTCGTCTAATGTACGAGAGGAAGGGCATAAAGTTCTTTGCATCCTCCAAGTGCGCTCTTGAGGACATTCGCAAGTCCGGGATTATCTCTTCCAGAAGACTCAAGCCCCTTGAAGATGGGCATTTCTTCCTAACCGACGAAGACGGACATCCGTCGAGCGGACTAGCTGCGTCAGTCCGTGAAGAACTCGACCGTTCAATGTCTCCCGAATCGCGAATTCGATCCCGTCATCGTGCGGCCCTGGAGGCAGCGGAATGGCTTGACGAGACCTATGCGTTGAGGGAAATCCGTGCGGCGGAGACGCTATCTGAATTCCTGCTGGCTGCTGAAGAGGGTGTCGATACTTCCAGGAACCTTTCCGACCTTAGGAACGTTGCTCACAGAATCATTGAAATACTCAAGGACTGCAGGGCCGTACCCCCTATCGATAACGGCGCAATCCCTCATCTTCTCTATGACAAGAGATACGAGAACAAAAAAGACGGAAAGACCTATATCCAGGACATCTCCATCATGCGCCGTTCTCTTATCTCATCCCTTATCTCACTCATTGACATCGGCAATGAAGGCACGCATACTTTCAAGGCCAGCAGCAATCTAGGCTCTGCAATGCTTCAAACCTTGTTGGAGTTTGTCACCTGGATGTATGAGAAGCGTGAAGAATTCTCCCTGCCTCTGACAAACTACTGGCACGTTGATTCGGAATACGAGCGAAACTGGGAACAAACTTCCGCTCCGGCCGAACTCCATATGATTGCAGGAAGACCACATTGGACCTGCGGCGACGTACATCTGTTCGTCCCTTCCACCGTGGTTCTTCATGAGGGTGATATCGTCACGGTTCGCGCCCGCTCGGAGGATAACGGAAAGGTGAAGATTCCTGGGGTGAAGTATTTTGCTTATCCAAAGGGTTACGACAATAGGAATCCAGACGGTTATACAGTAGTGCCGACTGGTGGAGATTCCGATGCTGATATGTAGAAAGAGAAGCCTGGCCAAGTTGGCCAGGCTTCTCTTTCTACTTCCATCCTTTTTTGGTGGGATATGACTAAAAAAGTTCTTGAGAAAACCCAGACTTGGCAATCTTGTTTCCTTCACAATCATATTCAGCAGTACTTTCTTCTCCTCCCCCTTCATCGTCACATCCGAAGAGTTGTATCTGGAGGGTGATATCCTCTGGTTTAATCATAAAGACTTCATCCAGAAGCATTGCAATTACTGCCGATGCCTCTTCTGCATTGTATCCGAAGTCCTTGATGTAGTATTCACACCTCTCATGTAAACGTCCGGGACTATCAATGATACCCTTCTCCTTAGCAAACACTTTTGCAGCGTTGGAGTTGACGAAGGTATCATAGTTGTCTTCAAGTATCGTCTTGTTGAGGAAAATTGAGAATCCGTGCTCCGGATGTTTTGGGTGGTTGTTGATCTTGGCAAAGAACGTAGTACTCAAATAACACAACGAGTTGCCGGTCTTACTGTCCATCACATAGAGATAGATAGAAATGAAATCCGGTTCCATCTTCTTCTGGGCGTTACCGAATAGCTTTATGACATTTGTAATGCCGGGAATTGCGAGATTCTTGTCAATGGGTTCTGCGCTAGGTGAGGTCTGTTTCTTCTTAAAAAGGTTCATCATATTAGTCGTCTTGTTGTTTATAATACATACCATTCAAAGTCTCAATCCTTTCTGATACCGGAGAAATTAACTAACTTTGTGGAACTCCAATCTGACAATAACACTATTGCTATATGGACATTAGAGACAACTTCAATTACCCTGAAGCCACAAAGCAACTGATTAATTATTATTACAATCAGTGCCCTGGATCACTTATGCCTTTGTTCCTGCTCTATCTGGCAAGGACGAGTAAACCAGGCAAAGAGCTTCTCAAAGTCGATGAGAAGATTCGCAAACCGCTGGACTGGAAAGATAAGCCGGAGCAGAAGTATAGCAGCCCCATCCTTTCCCAGTTTACCCAGGAGGATGCCGCAGAACTCGCCAAGACGGATCCTGCAGGCGCACATCTTCTGGACAGATGGAGATGTAACGAGATGGATCACATGTCTATCGTAGTCCTCCATTCCGGAACTCGTTTACAAGAGATTCGTGAAGCGTTCCAGAAACACGACGAGGCGCTCGGGGATTCCATGCAGAAGCGCCGTGCATTATTCTTATTCGTACAAGGTCTATTACAATGTCCTAAGGAGTTCTTGAAAGACTGTTATGTGGACATCGCCAATGACATTTTGAAGCATGCTAATGTTTTCGATGAATTTGATGACATCTTCCTTGCGCGGTTTGAAAGATGGATTCTCGGTGACATTAAGGGCCCCGTGTTTGTTCCTTTCGCCAGGGCTCCATACGCCGCTTCCATGCTAAGTAATGCTTCTGTCTCGACGGAATCAAGTGGGCCCGCTGCCGATTTAGCTTCTATGGTCAGCGAACTCATTATCAAGGGTAATGGAATTAAGAAGGCAAATTCTCTTTCCGTCGCTAAGCCTTATGGGAGCCTTGGAGATGTCAAGTATGATGCAGTGGTATTGAATTATGCCCACCATAGCGAAAAGACGGACGAGACTTCATGGCATTACTGCTTGAAGCAGATGAAGAACAATTTGTCCGATAAGGCCAAGTACGTCGGTCTCATTGAGACGAAGTATCTGTTCAAGATGGTTGGTAAACAGAAGATGTTCAAGGAGATTATCGCCGACTGCTCTCTGGAAGCCATCGTTCTCCTGCCCCGACAATATGGAATGGCTCTCATCTCTGTCAACAAGGCCAAGAAGAATCCGAACAACGTCAAGATGGTGAATCTTTATAACGAGAATTTGGAATGTCCTCCCAAATTCTTCCATCAGATGGTCTCTCGTAATTCAAAGACGGTTTCAATAGAGACGCTGAAAAAGGAACAGACAACGATAGAGTCTTTCTTCGAGGAGTCTATCCCTCAGTTGGATGGTTTCAAGGTCGTTCCCCTGGGCAAGTATCTTAAACGAATCCGGAAGGAATCTCTATTTGGTGTTTCTGATTCTTGCAATCCTGAAGAATTATCTAAGGTCCATATTGACAATAATGAGCCATATAGTCCATTCCGTTATTTGGCATGGGCCTATCCGACCAATTCTTTCTCTATATATGAACCAACTTATTATCTTGATAATAGCTCCTTGCTACTCAACGAATTCGGCGATTTGGAGCCTCGGATTTATGGCTGGGATAAAGAATATCCATACAATAGAGATTGTAGACCGGCAATTCTTCCGAACGGAATAGCGTTTTCAATATCGACAAGCATTTATCCCGAGTATATTATCAACGAGTTACGAAAACCTTATGTTCTATCCCAGTTGAATCACTGGAGCGCTTCTAAGGAAGCGCACCATTCAGAAGACGAGATACTCGATTTAAAGATTTATGTTCCAACGGATGATGATCCCATTAAAGAAGAAGCGTCCATTTGTGATAGAGAGCTTAATGAATGTGTGATTCCGAATGGAAAGCAACTCGAGCCTAATCCTGGAGAGATATACAGAATTGAGAAGTGCATTGGTCAAGGAGGGTTTGGCATAACATATCTGGCGTCGCGCTCATCTTATTGGGATGACGAGGAAGAAACAGTTGTTCTAAAAGAATTCTTCGCTACAGGTTTGGGACAAGAGAGTATGCGGTTTGATGGGATGAGAGTTGCTATCCCCATCAATGGAGATTTCGAGAGCATGAAAAAAGGCACAGATGTATATGGCCATTTGGTGAAGTTTATCGAGGAATCAAAGACTTTACATAAGTGGGGTAGTAATCCTGCTTCCCGCCTTGTTTACTCTAAGAAATCCTTCTTTAATGACGAAACAAATACTTGGTATTATACGATGCCTTTCTATCAGAAAGGGTCGTTAAAGTCCATATTGGAAGAGTTGGGCCCTATCGATGAGAGCACCCTCATTGAGCGAGTTCTCAAACCTATATCCATTGCAATTAATACCCTCCATAATGACGGCTGGCTTCACTTGGACATTAAGCCGGACAATGTATTGATTGGAGATGATGATTTCGCAATGCTTGGGGATTTAGGAATATCCCAGCATTATGATCAGAATGGAAAAAAAGACACTACTGGCGGCGAGGTCGGCTCGGGAGGATTTGCACACAGACTTCAGTACAATCCCATTTTCATTGAAGAGTTCCATCCTGAACTGGACATCTATTCCTTTGCGATGATGATTTATTCCGTGTTAAGCGGGGATAATCCCAGGCATTTTTCAATGGATAAACTGGATGTTCCATTCCTTGATATGAGTGATTCAATGAAAGAAGCTCTTCGCATCGCACTGGATCCAGACTTAAAGACAACCCCAAGAAGCATTCAAGACTTTATGCATATGCTGCCTGGATGTGAGGACATGGTTTTTGAGGACATTCTGCCAATAGAAGAAGATACAGATTTGGACTCGAATGACTTTAACTTCGGTGATCTTGAGGACTTGCCATATTTCACTTAATCCAAATCCAATTCTCCTACAGAATGACGAATCCCAGTTTTAGCT
>Ga0247608_10003891_pt1 | contig 17081 bp, 13 predicted proteins | sample 176DNAGHGlowgp2_FD_193490 | JGI IMG/M metagenome (GOLD analysis project Ga0247608, IMG submission 193490) | Sheep rumen microbial communities from Palmerston North, Manawatu-Wanganui, New Zealand - 1766 DNA GHGlow gp2 | ecosystem: Host-associated > Mammals > Digestive system > Stomach > Rumen ... | reverse complement strand
ACCCATTACCATCACCGCACAAAACCAAAACCCAATTGCAATAGTACACATAATTTCCCACATGGCAAAACAAAAAATGCAATCCGGTGTTTATCATCCACATCCATCCCAACAAGGAATAATCTATCAGGATTGCAAATCCTTATATTCAATTGGAGCGGATTGCAAATCCGCTCCAACAGGAATTCGTTTTATTCGTTATAATGCCTGCATGAAGATTCAGATAATAAATTCGTTAGATTCGTGCAATTCGTGTTCAATAGTTATTGATAGAAGTCCCTTATATTCAATTGGAAAATCAGGAAGCCACAAGCAGGCCCAGGAGGGGCAAAACAGATATAACTGTAAGCAACGCCCACAGAGAAAGGTCAGTCAGCAATAATTCATTCGGATTGAAAATCCTTATATTCAATTGGAGCGGATTGCAAATCCGCTCCAACAGGATTCCTCTCAGAAAGCCTGAAAAACAGCTACCGCCTGTCATACCAATACCGCTGTTATACTTTGGAGTGAGCGAAGAAAAAAAAGTCGAAAGGTCCCCACTGATAACATTCATCCGGTCGCTGCGGAATAATCTATTTATCCGGATTGCAAATCCTTATATTCAATTGGAGCGGATTGCAAATCCGCTCCAACAGAAAACCAATAAGTTACAAATTTGCACCAACAGAATTAACGAGAATAGCTTACTGCGCGAACAGAATGACCGGCATAACGATAGTCATAGCCCACAGTTTGGAGACTAGAACTAAAGACAGCGCGCAGTGCAGTTTTAAAATAGCCTGGTTTCAAAGAGCAACACCAATAATTGCATCTCTTCCCTACTTGGTCATTCGAGAGATTATAACAAACACCGGCTGCAGGGAGAAAAAGGCTGTTGCCATTAGAAGCAGTAAAACGACATCCCCTGACACCGTTTTGCCATGTCCACAAAATAGTGGTGTTGTCTATCAATTCCCACCACTCGTCCTCAGTGGGGGTACGACCTCCATAGTTAGCCGTGGCAGCATCGTCACCAGGTTGCAGTATAGTAAGGGTGTCGGAGAAACCATTATAGCCATGATACGGAGTGTAGCAATATTTTGTAAACGTGCTATCATTTCCATTGCAGTAGCGGTATGTAGTCCAGTTATACACATCCTTGGGTGTGATCTCGCCCCAGGCGAAGTAGTCGCCGTAGTCCTCGGGCGAGGTGGCTCCCACATTGCGCGTAGCCCACAATATTCCGCTGGGGAGTCCAAGGTCGACCCAGTCGCTATTCTCAGCTGCATGCACGGTGTCATGTAACAATACAGAGCCGTTGACGTCGAAGAGTTTGGCAAAAAGGATGTCGCTGTCGGAGGAAGGTGTCCAATTCACTGATACGATGCCATTATTGGCGATGCCATACTGCGAAGAGAGCTGTCCGTTGGTCTCGAACTTGACAATCTGATGCAATGGAGTTGGGACTTCCTGATTGGTGATAAGGTTTTGGTCGTAAACTACAAAACTCACCTGGCGAGTTTGACCTGCCTCCGGACGACCTGACTGGTGCGAGATTCTCTTGGGAGAATGATAGAGCTTACGGTTGACGTGGTTCCACCGTGAAGAGGAGAGGTTTTCTCCATTGTGGTCAAGGGAACGGAGATTCAGCCCACACTGTAGGTCGAGGCCTGCATGACAATCGAGCGTCCAAGCACAGTAGTTGTTGCTTTGCCCAAGCGACTGTTCATGATAACCACCTTGCAACGTATCGGAAAGATAGGGCATGAAGTCAAACGAAGAACCGACAGCATCATTCACCATCACGGTTACCCTAGGATAAGCAAAAACCTTAGCCTGCAACTGACCTCTGCCCTCGATAGAAGGGGTCGAAAAGGCGAACGAGTTCTCGATTGATGAGACGGGGCTGATGCCGTTAGCCTGATTCCAGGCAAATCCGAAACGGCCTTCTGCAATCTGGGTACACCCCGTGCTGGCAGAAATCTCGCCACTGGCGTGGAAATCCACCTGACGGTATAGGTCGCTCTTGAGGGTGAGGGCGATAGGAACAGGACCTGCCATAAACTTGATGGAGGCGGGGCGGAAGAGATTGTGTTTCCACAGGCCACAGTCTGGCGAATATGAGATGTTACCGCCCTGGTTGTGGAAACGTATCTGTTGCTCGGTTTCGAAACGACCCGTCAACTCGGTCTTCACTTCCATGACCCGGCTTCGATAGTGCTCGATAGAATTGTCTATCAATTCGCGTTCGGTACGGCCACTGAATGTCAGCAACACCTCCATGTCGATGCCCAGACTGCTGCACATCTTTTCGAGGGTGATGTTCCAATTGTAGTCTGAAGCTATCACCTCGCCATCCAAGCTGTAGCTTTGGCCATTCCAAAGTCCTTGAGTGAAAGGTGTGTCCCCTTTGCGTAGGTGTGAGAGGTCCAACGTATGATAGCCACCATTGCCATCAGAGATATACGCCTCGCTGGGATATATAACGATGCCATGGTCTCTCGACTTACCGCCAGTGATGGTAGAAAGTGAGAACTCAGTGTTGGAAAAGATGTCGGTGAGGTAGGCCTTGGTGGAAGTAACACTCATGGTACTGCCGTTGACAACCGATGACAAAATGAGGCGATAGAGAACCACTGTGTCGCGGTCGATGGCGATGATGGAGCCAGGGCGGATTTGAGGCACGGTGCCGCTGAAGCGAAGTTGATAGTCTCCCGTGCTATCGTTGGAGGAGACAATTTGGGTTGCATCCCAGTTGATGGGGACGAAGTTGGGGTTTACTTCCAATTGGCTGGGTTCGGACTGAATACGCTCGGGTTCACACCCTGTGAAGAAAGAAGTAGCGACAACGAGCAGCAACAGAACTGCGAAAGACCTAGGAGATAGTTTCTGAAAAAACATAGTAATGCCAAACACAAAACAAAGGTTGATAAAATAAGTAATAACTTAGAATAATAAGGTCATGCCAGCCATGAACTTGTTTCTGTAGTAAGGGATCTTATGATCCATCCTACCGCCTTCATAGGTTTTTCTTTCTGTCAATCCTTGAGACCAAGTGAAGTCGAAACGCACGGCGGAACCAGTCTGGTAGAAACAGGCAATCTCATAAAAGAAAGCAGAATGGGGCTCGTTATTCTTGTAGACATCATATTCGCTGGTGGAAGTGCCCTGAGCATATTTACCATTGATATAATACGAATAGGCTGGGCCTGTATGGAAGCCCACAGCGCCTTCTCCCAAGGGTACAGAGAATTGTATATGAAGCGGGAGGTTGAATGTCAGCTCATGATAGGCTGTCCAGTTTTGTAGTGAGCTGATGGAACTGGTATTGCCTATCATTTGTATGGGGTACGCCTCGGTTTTATTCTTGCTATAATAATAGCCGAGACGGAGGGCCCAATAAATGGCAAAACCGCTGTTGCCCAACTGATGCTGGTATGCCAAACCCACAAAAAAACCATGTAACCTCCGGTCCACACCATCGGACCAAATGGCATCTTGGAACACAATGGCATCGTTGATAGCATTGTCGCTATAGAAGCACCTTGCAATCTGGTTGACATAGCCAAAAGTAAAACCGCCAACTTTGCTGGAAGCCTCGTCGCTAAGCCAAGGTGAATATGAGGAGTATGACGAAGAACCAATAGACTGCTGAGCAAAAGCATCTGAACAGATGAGGATTTGCAGTATAGAAAAGGCAAAAAGTATTTTTTTCATCATTAACTAATTTATTTCATGAAACAGATATGAAATACGTATTGCAAATTGGTTGATATAGGACTTGGCATCTGTAGAGCCGAAGCTATTGAGTCCGGTACCTGTTAAGAACTCCATTTCGAACTGGGAAATGTGTAAACCCAAACCAACCGAGAGTCCTACTGAGAAATGATTATGGTCATAACTCATGGGATAACGCGGTTCCATATTACGGTTGATCTCTCTGTTATCCTTATACATAGCTCCCCAATAATAGGTTACATCGGGACCAGCATGAGCAAACAAGCCCAAGTTGTTGACCAGAATGGGTAAGTGGAAGTAGATATGCAATGGCACCGTAGCCGAGAACTCCTTAAAATTGGTAAAGTTGTAGCCCCAGGAGTTGACAGTGATCCAATCTTCGGTCTTGTTCCAGGAAAAATAATAATTGAAAAAGGCTCCTGTATAGATTCCGACTCCCAGCGTCCAATCGGTATACCGTTGAATATGGAATCCCACTTGCAGTCCGTTCAGATTTTCACCCAGTTTACCCCAAGCATAATTGCCTTTCCAATCATATACGGAAGAGCCATTGACAATGCTATAATGTTTTAACGCACTGTTAGTATAACCAAAGGACAGCCCACCGAGGTAATTCTTAGGTGAGAGGTTCCACGACCAATCTACAGCCCTATTATGGTGAGATTTTTTGGAAGTTTTGGATTTAGAGTCGGAATAATCAGAGGGTTCAGGCAGGTCAGTCTCTACCACACCAGACTGATTAAAGACGAGACGCACCATACTGTCGCCAGCCTTGACCAACAAGGTGGCACTACGGGAGCGGGATGTAACATTTTCCTGGACATACACCTCGAACGAAGAAGTGTTTTTATTGACAGTAATCCAACTGGGCCTTCCATCAACGTAAAAGTATGACTGGTCGGTAGAAACAGTAAAGGTGTAACTTCCGCCAGAGGCTGTTGGGGTGTAAGACCGGTCAGTAGTCTTGCCGTCAACAAGAAGCCGAGAAGCTGGTTTGCCCTTTTGATTTACCGTTAAGGTAAATGATTTATTGAGAGCATCGATACCAATAGTTCCCTGACGGGGCGAAGAACTGGGATTGGCCTCAACATGGACTTTTAAAGTATCGGGTTTCTTATCGATAATGCTAATCCAGGAGGGGGTTTCAGTCACTGAGTATGAAGGAGCATTGGTTAGAATATACGCATTGTAGTTGTCAGCCGCATGGCTTATATTCCATACATTTCTAGCGGTTTTTCCATCGACCATAAGATAGCAATCAGCAGCTTTTTGCACCAAGGTGACTTTGGTGGAAACATCTCCTGCAGAGATGACCATTGTGCCCGTGCGTTCAACGGCAGAATTATTTTCTTGGACTTTAATACTTAGTCGCTCATCGGACTTATTGGTCACCTCAACCCAAGAAGGGTAGTTTCTGACACTATAAGAGGATGCATTGGTGTTGATAGTCAGGTAATAATCACTGGTTGTAGCTTTCAACTCCCACTTCAAATCATTACTGCTTTTGCCATCCACCTGCAGATAGGTACGGCCTGCATCTTGCGAGATATTTATCGTAACGGTCCTGTTCTTGGCATTCACATAACAAGTACCATTACGACTTTCTGTGCCATAATTCTCTTTTACAGTCAGGTCGATAGCATTTCCATCTTTTTTGGCCGTATACCACGAAGAGGAAGAAGAGATAGTCCAAGATGAGGCGTTTGTATGCACATACAATCTGATAGATCCACCTGTTGCCTCGAAATGCTTGTTCAAAGAGGTGTAGCCATCAACATCCAGGGTGTACTCTTTCGGCTTTTTGTCTTTCTTTGAGCCTGAATCATCACGGTCATCTGAGGACTGCTGACACAATCGGATATAATGGTCCAAATCATTGTTTTTAGGCTTGTCCGAGCATTTATTGGCATTTTCAAAAAAATCCAAGGCTCTCTTCATATCACCTCTATTATATGCCTTTATGCCATTTTCACGATTAATTTCATAGCACTGAGCACTTGCGACTGAACCTAAAAATAAGAGAACAAGAAATAATAGGGAGCCAAATAATTGTTTATTCATAATCATCAAAAGAATTGGAATTAGTACTAAAGTTCATCGTAGCGTACTTATCGAGAGAAGGTATATGTTTATCTTCCGAATCTTTGAATTGAAGAGCGGTATGATAAATTATGACGGCACCTTCTTTGTCATCAAGTTCCAGCTGTCTCCTTGCTGCAGCAAGCCATACGTCACAAGCATTATCTAATTTTCTTTCAATAGACTCCTGGATATTGGAAGACAAATTATAGTCTGTAGACACAGAAGCATACGAAGCCTCATACTTGATAAGAGAATCGTAGTTTTCTTTTGCTTTCAATAAAATATCCTTCTCACCTAAGCTGCCGTCACCCCTTGCAATTTGATCATAACAAGAGTCGTAGCATTCTTGATAAGCAGCGTAATGCTCATCGGCAGCTTTCTTTAACGAACGTGACGGAGCCGTGGCGAAAAACACAGCCAGGGCTGCCGCTACAGAAATTGGAGCGATGAGCCACCACTTCTTGGGGTGTGGGGGTATGGGGTCAGGGGCTGGAGTGGGTATGGGGTCAGGGGCTGGAGTGGGTATGGGACCTACTACTGGTAGCCACACAGGATCAGGCACATAAACACCCTTTATCTGTGCATCGGCATAGTCAGCCAACTGCTGTGCCGTAGGACGGTCCCAAGTGTCTTTGGCCATACAAGCCTGAACAAGACGGTTAAGATTGTCAGACCATTGGGGGGGTAGGCTAGGCATTTCGGCACCATTTTTCAACATACTGCCTCCTAGGCCGCAGAAAGGCAACTCACCTGTAGCCAACTCATAAATAGACGCTCCAAGAGACCAAATGTCGCTTGCTTTGATAGGTGTGGGCTGGGACGAGAAACGTTCGGGGCCCATGTATGCAATGGCACCTCCAGTCATATTACTGCTCCGGCCAGACTGTTTCATCATCGTGCTCCTCATATTGAGACTGATGCCAAAGTCGGAGATGACAAAACTATTGCTATTATTAATCAAGACATTTTCTGGCTTAATATCTTGATGAATGATAGGTTCTGGCTCTAAGGAATGCAAATATGCCAACCCCGAAGCAACATCATGTATAAACCGCCATAGATCAGTCTCACTAATATTGCCGACCAACTTGTCAGAAGCTCCATTCTCACAAAACTCCATAACAAGATAGGGGCGGTTATTCCATACGTCATAGTGGTCTGCCGTCAGCAGGTTTGGATGATGAAGGCCATAGGCTGTCTTATACTCTTTGGTGAATTCCTCCCTACCCCTATCGTCTAGGGACACATACAACTTGATTGCAAAATCCTGTTCCAGGATATTATCATACGCTCGCCATACCTCACCATAGGTACCCCTGCCTATAAACTTTTTCAGAATGTACCTATTATTGATAGCATCGCCTTCTTTATATGTACTCATTTTATTTTATCTTTATCACTAATAGATAAATAACTTGTTTTTCTCTTAACTTAACTTTATTGGGATCTTTAAAAGGTTCCTTATTCTCTTGTAAAATTCGATGAAATTTATCCTCGGGTATTCGAGTTGCTTTTTCTCTTTCTCTTGGTATAATCCCATTATTTCTGGCAATACTCAATATAGTCTCTCCTCTTATAACCTTATGCTCTACTGTATCGTAATGGCCAATAGTCATCTTACGGTTGCTAACCTTCTGCTTTCCATTAGTAACATCTGTATTTGATTCATCGGATACAGAAAGTGTCTTAATTAACTCCTTTAACGAATCTCCATTATTATTTATATTTTTAGGAGTGACTTTATTATACTTCTTTTGAAGAGGATTACCGTTTTTGACATTCGGCTCGTCATTTATCTCTTTTTGTAGTGAATCTTCCAAAGTTGTTTTAATAACCTGTAGAGAGTCGACAGATGGGAGTTCAAGTTTATTTACCTGTTTCTTAGGCCATAACAGTAATCCTCCACCGACCAAAAGAACAATAACAACAGAAGCAATCAGCAACAAGACCTTTTTTCTGGACCAGAAGGAACCTCCTCCACCATTACTGTGCTGGGATTCTTCTTGGGGACGCTCATGGTACTGGGCATCAACGTCAGGCTTGTTCTGCGGGATAGGGTCAGCACCATTGCAAATCTGACACAGCACCACCGTAACATTGTCATACCAATCGGCTTTCTCAGCAGCGGCAAAGAGAGCCTCGCGACATGCAACCATAGAATGTTGGTTTGCCCGAATGATATCTTCGAGATTGTCATTAGAAATCAACCTATTGTCGATATAGTACTGACGGTCGAACACCACACCACTCAATCCGTCGCTACAAAGCATGATGATATCATCCTGATAAACTTTGAAATTACGAGTCTCCGGAACCGCCGTACTGCTCTCATCTCCTAGGCTGCGCGTGACTATATTACCTTGGGGGTGGCCAAAGGTTTGCTCATACGTAATGATGCCCTTATCGGCCAGTTCTTGAACATAAGAATGATCTCGTGAGAGCATCTCGATGCCGACAGAAGGATTGAAACGATAGCAGCGGCTATCGCCACACCAGCTGACAGTCAGCTCATCACCCACAAGCCAAGCAATAATAATGGTACTGCCCATTCCCTTATGTTCGGGATTAGCACGTGCGTCCTGCTTGATATTTAGGTCTGCTGCGACAATGGCATTTTCGAGATATTTACGACGTTCGTGTTCGTTTTGAGCTATCTGAGGGGTAATTTTGCCCGGTGAAAATAGGTCACTAACGGTTCTGATAGCGATTTCGGAGGCCACCTCACCGGCATTCATTCCTCCCATGCCGTCAGCTACCACCATGAGCGTTCCACACTCCGACATCTCGACGAGATTATCGGGTGTGAAATTGCTCATTTCGGCATCAGACAAATTATCATCAACATAGAAGTTATCCTCATTGCCCAAGTTGGGAGCATCGGGATCGTACTTGCCAGCTGCTGCTGAATAGGCGACAAGTTTAAATGTAATTTGCTTCATTATGTTGTTTATTTCTTTTTAGAAGGTTTCTTTCCTTTTTTTGGTGCAATAGTTGTGCCGTCTTCGTGGATAATGGCTTTATCGGTAGACTTGGCATTGGCATTATCCTGAGGGTCGACAGGGGCCAATTCAGACTCCACGGGTTTTACCGGTTCGAGAGCTTTGTCAGTTTTGACAGGTGCTAATGCATCACCTACAGAAATGGGGAGAGTGGTAGAGAGCTGCCATGCACCATTCACATTGACGGCGACGGCCGACACCTTGAAAGTGACGGTTCCGACAGTACGGTAATCGGGCAGGACAAATATGCCACCAACAACTATTTTATTGGAAGAATGAGAATACAGCATGCTCTTGAATTTATCACCTAATGGCGTCGTAACACTATAAAGAGACTCATTCTTTATCAGCATATCCTTTTCTTCGACGATTAAACTGAGCGAGTCTAATTGTATGCTATCGCTGGCCATCACCCACACCATATAGCCACTTTTCAAACCTTTGGACGCATCAACCAGAAGACCATTATCACCAAACACTTTCGTCTTATACTGATACAATAACTTGCTCTGGAGAGTGTCGATACGGGCGTCTAGCGGCCATTGTTTTTTGGATGCGGTGTCGGAGAGGGTGTGAGACACTGTCTGGTATCTGACAGGTGTAAAAAAGGATTTATACCTATCAAAAGCAGGGTCTTTTTCCCAAGGACACAAGACATTATTAGAAAAGATGATAGCATTATTAATCCTCCATCCGATGGAAGCAATGCTGCTGAAGTTATCTTTATTTTTTGCATTATAAATCTGCCCTGTAGAATCATTTTTCACACGATAACTCTGTTCGATAACCACAACGGCGGGACTAATCATAGTCTTAATTAAATTGTCGTTGGAGGAAAGCGAAGCGGAAAGCCCTTCCATCTTGGGAACCTGGGCCATAACGTGAGTCACTACAAGAAGTGAAATCAAGAGAAATCCTATCTTTTTCATTTGAATATCATTTAATTATTTTATACAAGAAATGGGTATTACCTGTCCGGCTTGGCGTCCCATGACGGCGGAGACGATGCCAACAACCACAAACTTACCTTCTTCAGGAGAATAGAAGACAGGGCCGCCGGAGTTGCCATGTTCGAAATCGGTGTCGGTTGTCATAATCACACCTTCCATCAATCCTTCGGCTGAAACCATAGCCTTGCCCATGAGAGGTTTGTCGCCAGCACCCAAACCCAACGGATAACCATATACCGTCAATTGTACGCCACGTTTAAGAGACTCACTCATTTCTTTATCGAACGCCAGACCACCGGGCCTTGAGATATTTGCATAAGCGTAGTCATAACGAGTTTCAGATGCGTGGGACACAACAATACCTTCATCAGTTTCTTTGGTAATATCGGCACCGCGATAGACACTGAACTGGTCGCTTGTAAATGTGAACTTTTCCCCCTTACCATTTACCGCAACAAAATGATAGACTACTTTACCGCCATTATTGACTATTGCATTTAAAGTAAGCATTTTTTCATCAGGCTCGTTGCCTTGGAGCCAATAATACCAAGCCTCTATGACATGTCGAGCCGTAACGAAACGCCCATTGTCTAACATAAAGCCTGTTCCACTCCAAGCAGGAGCCTCTCCAGATGCACAACTCAGTGAGGTGACTTCGCCATCAAGTGTAATGGTGCAACTCTGCGTCTGAATATAATAAACATTACAATCAATCTCAGAGGAACCTATGGGTATAGGTTTGGGTACTGGAGGGGCAGGCTTGTTGTTCCTAATTTTCCTAATGTCCTTTTTCAATTGTGCATTCTGTTTTACAAGGTCTACAATGACTGAGTCTGTCTGAGCCTTATCCCTCTCCATCTGTGCTTTCTGTTCGGCAACAAGTTTGTCCAAACGGCGATTTTCTTGATTAGCTTTCGTGAGGAAGAATGCCCCTAGACCAACTGCTATAACAAAAATACAGGACAGAATGGTCAGAGCCATTTTATAAGGACGCAGTGCCTGCTGTCTGAAAAGATTGAGGCGGTCAGTGAGACCGATACTCTTAACCAAACTCTTATCACCTTGGGGGACAATAAACCCTAATTTCGGGCCATTGGTAGACAATTGGATTTCATCGCCATTCTGCAAATACCACTCATTGGTTACTTTATGACCATTGAGGTATGTGGAATTGGTGTGTGAGAGTTGGACCAGTTTCCAATTGTCGCCATCCTTGACAATTGCAGCATGCCTGCGACTGACGGTTTGAAAGGATTCGTCGAAACGGACCTGACAACTAGGGTCACGACCGAGTTCAATCTGATCGACAATTATTTTTTGGGATTCTCCAGCTTTATGATAGGCCGAGGATACCCTATGTTCAAGAACATAATATCTTCTTCCGCTACTTCCAAAAACTGATTTCATACCAGAGCCTACTGAGCCTGATAAAGATCTTTTGTACTGTTGTGTTGGTTGTGCCATGTCATTAAATATTTAACCGTTTATAATTTAGTAGTATTTATTCTAATAGCCCTCCACTCTTATCTTGATATCTCCAACAGTGATGATATCGCCAGGGGTGATTTCTGCCCCCTGGGTGTCAACTTCTGAAGAATTGAGATAAGTGCCATTGAGGGAAGGTTTCCATGAAGGAACCGTATCGGTAAGGTCCCACTGCCCATCGCGAATAATCCAAACCATTTTTTGGTTATTCCATTCTAATGTACATTGCTTGCGGGAAACAAAGTGGCTTTCCTCTTCCTTTAGGTCTATGATATTGCGCCAAGTGTCAGATTTACGGCCCATTGTAATAACACGGCATATAATACCATTGAGCATATCGTTTAATTTGCATACACGGCCATATTCTTCCCCTTCCATGATGCGCAACAAGATACCGTTTACCGCCGTATGAGACCAACTATCATTTGAAGAAGATATACCCGGAATATATTTATGATTCAAACCTGATTCAGGTACGATCTTTATAGCTTCTGCCGCAGACTGTATACGGCTGGAGAAATCGGGATCTAAACAACGTTCCAAAAGATAAAGCCAACCATTACCATTATTAATACGAGTTATGGGTTCTCGATTCCACTTGCCGTTTTTACCATTATATACATAAGCAGGCAAATCGCGTTCGGTTTCCAAAGGACCGAATGGCAACACTCCAACTAACATCTCATACATCATAACTCCGAAAGAGAAGATATCTGTGGTTGGGAGGACAGTCGCGTTGCCACGTCTGGGATTGGCTTGTTCGGGTGGCATGTAGGCAAAAGTGCCAAAAATTTGTTTGGGTATGCCTACTATACCCATACGGGTCAGTCGGTTGTTTTGGTCGCCTGCAATACCGAAATCAGTCAACATTGCCTTACCATCAGCACCAATCAGCACATTTTCAGGCTTTAGATCCCTATGCACCTTACCATTAGAATGGAGGTCGTGCAAACCATGAAGGATTTCCTTGGCAGCGATAGAAATGTCGATTGCGTGTTTTCTTACGGCATTCTGAAGGTCGCCTCCAGGACAGAAATCCATGACGATAAACGGATTACCTTTGGTCTCACCCTTAGACCTTGTGTGGACAAGATAATCGCTTTTTATAAGTCCTGTTTCATATTCTCGGTCAAAACGCTTAATAAGCAATTCCCTTTCTTCGATAGGAATAGCCCAAAGTTTGAGTATTTTCAGCGCATTTTCACAACCATTATTTTGATCTGTTACCTTGTAGACAATGCCAAAAGTACCCTCACCGAGAAGTCTTTCAACTCGATAGCGGCTACTGATAACATCACCGACATGGTAATCACATCGTTCCACGATTTGCATGGCTAGTTAGTTTTAAATTCGAAGAATCTATTACCTAACACTATTACATCACCATCAACTAATTCAATTTTTCTGTCAACGCGCAACAACGTAGTCTTCTGTTCGCTTTTATTTTCAATATACCAATGACCCTCTTCTTTAGTAACTACCGCTTGTTCCTTCGATGTAATTGAGTTATTGTTCGGATCCGTATTGGTACGATTCAGAACAATTCGGTCGCCAGAATGAGTAGTTGGCGCATATTCCACCCCTTCACCGTCCCATTGGATTGGCTTGAGGGTGAAAAAGGCCGAATCTTGAGGTTTGCTCCACGGATTTACAGTTCCGCCCACTGGCTTATTTCTGAGAGAAGACCCACAATGAGGGCAAAAAGCCGCATCGGGAGGAACCTGGTTGCCACAGCTTCCACATATACCGACAGAGTTTAAATTCATTTTATTATTATTCATATTAGCATTATTCCCTTTATCTTTGGACTGAGAAGAATCGTTCAAATAAGTTCCACACATAGGACATGTAGTCATACCAAAGCCTATGGGGTATCCACATTTAGGGCATTTTTTGGAATCCATCTCATTGATGGTTTGGCCTCTCTGAGAAGCATTGTCCTTATTATTATCCGATTGATTATTATCTTGAGACATCCAATCCAAGGTCATTCCTTCGCGGAGAGTAGAACGCAGATTGATCGGATCCGCCTGCTGTTTGGGTTCAATATATGGGTGCGCAGAACCTGCAGAACCTTGTAAAGGTGAATTACATTTCACACATACCTGCGCTCCGTCTTCATTTTCCCAACCACAATTTTTACATCTCATAAATTCAAATTTTTAAAGTATTAAACACAATAAATAAGTAACCTAGGGCTTTTTCAAACAACGAAAACCGATTCAGAGAAAAGCCTTAAAAACAATAAAGTAAGGACAATAATATAATTGAAGGTGCCCACTACTGCCTATTGTTGTATTGTTCCCCATAGAGTCCTCAGTAGGGGGTGTTAAACATACTAAAAAAAGCATAGAACTCATGTTGCTTTAGTTCTACGTATCTTAGGCATCGCCAAACGCCACTCCGAAATAAAACTATCTTGAACCTTGTTCTATGCTCCAATATGGTGTTGACCACAAGGCCCCATAAAGGCATAAGAAAGGCATCAGTACTGCGGTCTTTCGGATAAAATTTGGCGATTTTAAGATACAGACCTATTACAAATGCTTTTTGCATCGTTCGACAACTCGCGTCGAATTTCAAAGTGCAAATATACGCATTTTTTCAATACCAATGCCTTTTTTCGAAAAGTTTTTTTTCAACTATTATATAATCAATTATTTATTCTGACCCTCATAAAAGAAAAAGTACCTGTGGGTGAACAGCATATAATATGTGACTCGTTCAATAAATTGTTTTTTTGATAATAAAATTAACATCAAAGCACAATTAGGTGTTTATTTGATTTGAAAACCAATTACGATGGTTCCGAACTCACTAAATATCCTAATCTCCCAAAACGGAATCTGGAACATGTTCTTAATGGGTACTGCTCTATATACTAAATAAAACTTGCACTTCTACCATCTACTCATATTGATTTTCAGAATGCAAATATAACATTATTTCTAAAACAATATAATATTTTTTTACAAAAATAACACCAATACAAGTGTATCAGTACTTTAACACTACAACAATAGCGCTATTAACGCCTAGAAAATAATATATGAAACACTTTTTCAGCACTCTTTTGACCCATTCTGCCTGTTTAAGAACTCTGCGTTTTGAATGGATTAGAGGGCCGGGGAGGGCTACTCTTCCTAGGTGTCGGAGCGGGAGAGGCCGAGGGGTTGGAGGAGGAGCAGCAGGGGGGCGGCGCGGTCGTTGGAGAGGGAGCGGCAGGCGTTGAGGGCATTGGCGAAGCTGTGGGCGGGGTCGGCGGAGGTCTTGCCACTGAGGGGGAAGCTGAGGGCGCGGGCGACAAGGTCCCAGTAGGGGTCGCGGGTGGTGCCGACGGCGTTGAGACCGCGGCCACGCGGCACGGTGATGAGCTGGGAGCACCGGTAGGTGCCTTTGGAGAATTTCTTAGAGCGCGTGGCCAGTCCCAGCCGCGCCACATATTCGGGGCGGACAGGGGTGTCCGAGGACAGGGTATAGCTAAGGGTGCCATAAAGCATGGCAAAGAGGAACGCGGCCTGGGTCTTGTAGCCAAGGAACGGGATGGGACGCGTGAGCACGCCGTCCTTGGTGCCGAAGCCCAGCAGAAGCTCCATGTCGGCGAGGCGGTCGCGGTCGATGAAGCCGAGGCGGAAGAGGTTCTTAACGAAGTTGTGGCGGACATCCTTGTCGGTCTGACATCCTTCGCTCGAAAGCCAGAAAGTCTCCAGCGGAGCCTCCTGCTTGTCCGAAAAAAGGGGTTGGACGGTTGCTGGGGGAGTCGTTTTGACCACCTGAGTGGGGGCCATAGTGGGGAGGTCCGATGAAGGTATGGTGGGGTTGGGCTGATAGAATGGCGACAGCAAGGCCTGACGGTTGCGCTGCATCTGGTCCAGCTGCTGGGCATAGAGCAACAAATTGCTGTAGTAGTCGTAGCTGCAGCAGCAATCAAAGAGGTCCAAAATGATTTGTTTTTGCTCCATCAGGCTTATTCTCTGCTGAATGCAGTACTGCTTGAACTCGTCGACGCTGGACATTCCACCCAAGTGGCGCAACAGTTGTTGACGCTCAGCACGTCGCTGCTGGCCGGTGTTGGCGGCACCAGCTGCCTGTTCTGAAGGCATGGACTCCTTGCGTGAGTGGCTGAGTTTGTCGACGATGTTGGCCATTTGGTTGGTATATAGTTTGTTACTGAATAATTATCCCATAATAATTAATCATATCCTAGGCGCAAAGATACGAAAAAAATTTAATAACGCCGTACCTTTACCGTACCATTTTGGGACCTATAGCCGTACCGTACTGAATACCATGCAGATGACTTATACCATAGGACAATCGGAGGTCCGATAAAATGTGTGCTGGAGGCCAGAAAAAAGTATTTCCTTTGCATCCGAAAAGAAACGAAAAAGAGTGTGAGGAGAGGGTGGAAAGAGGTGTTGGTTGGAGAGCGGATGGTTGTTTTCTTTAAAAGTTGCAGATTTTAAAAAAGGAGATAAAATGAAACTTGTTCTATCACAGCAGAAGCTGAACGTAATCGTTTGTTCGCGCGGATGTTACCGCCGACTGATTTTTAACCCTATGCCAGAAGGTATCGCCAGGGAGCTGGTACGCCAGTATGGCAGCCATCCCGAGGAGGTGCACGACACGTTCCTCGACTCCGTGCCTTACAGCATAGAGGTGGACGACCTGCAGGTGCTGGAATGGCTGGACAGAAGGCACACTTTCTACGGACTCACCCCGGCGATGTTGCACGAGACCGTGCGTGCCTACTATCCCAACCTATTGCGGATAAAAGGTGCCAAGGCTTTTATTGCCAGCTACAAACGGCTAATCTTCGACCATGTTGACCTTTTCATTTACAGCAAATAACAGATTTAACACTCTTTTAGAAAACCCTCAAAAGACAACACCATGGAACAAAACGACTCAAAAATCCTCCTCCGGCCCTATGGCAAGGCCGAACTGGCCCACATGTACAAGGGGGACAGCTGCTCAGACAGCGCAGCCCGCAAATGGATGAATATGGAGATAGGCAAATGTCCCGGCCTGATGGACGAGTTGCGCCGCCTGGGGTACGTGGCGAAACAAAAGAACTACACCGTGGCCCAGGTTCGCGCCATTTTTGCAGCCATTGGGGAACCTTCTTCCGAAGTAGGATGAGGCCCCACTCCCCTACTGACAACTGCCGGCAGCACTGGGCCATCATTGTGCTGCCGGCAGTTTTGTTGCTGGAAGAAAACGGATGCCCTGGTACTCCATTTTAACCATCAGTGCTGAAACCATTAGGGATGCTATGGGTCCGACTACCCCTTTGATGGTTGCATGGCTTTGGCAGAGAAAAAAAAGATATGAAGTGAATAATATTTTCACCTTGTACTTTTTATGACTAACTAATAAAAATATTTATTATTTTTGCATTTTACTAAACTAGAGAAAATATGCATCAGTTTGGCATTAAATATTTGGTTATCACCATCTTTATATTTTTGTTAGGTATAGGGAGAGCCATGGCACAGAATAATGTGACAATGACGATGGGGCCGGTGTATGTGGACGGATGCCACAATCCAACCGGCACGATATTCGACAATGGCGGGTCGGCAGGCACCTACACCAACAGTTTTGACGGTTATGTGGTTATCAATGCCTCCATCGGGGTGAACATCACCATCTCGGGCAACTATAACACAGAGTCGTGCTGCGACAAGATTACCATCTACGATGGACCCGATGCCTCAGGCAATGTGTTGTATGGCCCCGTGGGCGGCATCGGCACGGTGAACGTGACATCAACTACCGGATACCTCACCCTGCATTTCCACACCGACGGTTCGGTCACGCGCGAGGGCTTTGCCCTCAGCTA
>Ga0247608_10003890_pt1 | contig 17083 bp, 11 predicted proteins | sample 176DNAGHGlowgp2_FD_193490 | JGI IMG/M metagenome (GOLD analysis project Ga0247608, IMG submission 193490) | Sheep rumen microbial communities from Palmerston North, Manawatu-Wanganui, New Zealand - 1766 DNA GHGlow gp2 | ecosystem: Host-associated > Mammals > Digestive system > Stomach > Rumen ... | reverse complement strand
ATGTCCGTGATGACCTTAATCACGTTGTGGCTGGCTGTTGCCAACCCTATTAGCGATTGTGGCTGCTTCGGCGATGCATTGGTACTGACCAACTGGCAGACTTTCTTTAAGAATGTGATATTGCTGATGCTTTCCTTAGCCGTATGGAAGTGGCCGTTGTCTATGGTCCGTTTCCTGTCAAGGAGCAAGCAGTGGATAGTTATCAACTACACGGCAGTCTTCATACTCGTCGTGTCTGGCTGGTCGCTGTATGACTTACCCTATTTCGACTTCCGGCCCTATCACATCGGGGCTAATATCCCAGAGGGAATGTCAATTCCGGATGATGCTGAACAGCCCCAGTTCGAGACAACGTTCATATTGGAGAAGAACGGTGAACGGAGAGAGTTTACGACAGAGAACTATCCTGACTCTACATGGACCTTCGTCGATTCCAAGACCGTTCAGACTTCTGCCGGCTATGTTCCCCCTATACATGATTTCTCGATGACGCTTGTAGATACAGGGGCGGATATTACGGACTCTCTGCTCAACCTGCAGAGCTATGTGTTCCTTTTGGTGGCTCCGACCCTGGAGATGGCTGACGACAGTCGGTTAGACCTGATAAATGAAGTTCATGCTTATGCTCAGGAATATGACTATCCTTTTTATTGCCTAACAGCCAGCGGCACAAAGGCTATTACTATATGGCGTGAGCAGACAGGTGCTGAGTATCCCTTCTGCCATACTGATGAGACGACGTTGAAGACTATCATCCGCAGCAATCCTGGGTTGTTGCTGATGAAGAATGGCACCATTATCCGTAAGTGGAGTCATAATCGTCTTCCTGACGAATATGCCCTTAATGCTCCGTTGGAGAAACTGGAATTGGGACAGTTGCCAGACGATTCTGTGCCAGGAAAGATACTCGTCGTTCTCATGTGGTATGTATTACCGCTGCTGTTATTGTCGCTGATAGACAGATATTGGGAGATAAAGTCTTTTTTTAGTTATACAACAAATAATAAGAAAAACAATGAGAAAGAAAATCGTAGCAGGCAACTGGAAAATGAACCTGAACCTGCAGGAGGGCATTGCCCTGGCCAAGGAGTTGAATGAAGCACTGAATGCAGATAAGCCCAACTGTGGCGTCATAATCTGTACACCGTTTATCCATTTGGCTTCAGTGGCCTCTGTCGTTAACCAGGATGTTATTGGCCTGGGTGCCGAGAACTGTGCCGACAAGGAGAAAGGTGCTTTTACAGGTGAAGTAAGTGCCGAGATGGTGAAGTCTACAGGTGCTCAGTACGTCATTCTGGGGCATTCTGAGCGTCGTGAGTACTACAAGGAGACTCCGGAAATTCTGAAGGAGAAAGTGCTGTTGGCATTGAAGAATGGCCTTAAGGTTATCTTCTGCATCGGCGAGACCCTTGCCGAGCGTGAGGCCAACAAGCAGAACGAAGTTGTGAAGGCAGAACTGGAGGGTAGCGTCTTCAACCTCAGCGAGGCCGACTTCCGTAACATCATCATCGCCTACGAGCCTATTTGGGCTATTGGTACGGGCAAGACAGCCACGGCAGAGCAGGCAGAAGAAATTCATGCCTACATCCGTAGCATCATTGCCGAAAAGTATGGCCAGTCTGTAGCTGACGATACCAGCATCCTGTATGGTGGCTCATGCAAGGCCAGCAACGCTCCTGAGTTGTTCGCCAAGGCCGATATCGACGGTGGCCTTATTGGTGGCGCTTCTTTGAAATGTGCAGACTTCAAGGGCATCATTGACGCCTGGAAATAATGAAGGAAGTTATTATCATCCTCACTTTGTGTGCTGGCATTCATCTGAATGCCAGTGCACAGAGTTTTACCCAGCGTATACAGCAGAAGACACCAGGCATGGGCTCTGTAAGCGTACATCAGAGTCAAGAGATTGACCAATTGGTGAATAGTGCCCAGCTGGCAGCAGCAAAGAACACTACAGCCTCCTCTTCCGCTAAACCGGCAGTACATCCGGCCACCAAACCGGCTGACTCTTCATCTTCATCGTCGGCATCGTCACCATCATCGTCGGCATCTTCATCGTCAGCATCTACTCCCGATGCAGGTGCCGCTCCTGTTGACAACACCAAGAAGATGGCCCGTGGTGGCTATAAAGTCAACGGCTATAGGGTTCAGGCCTATGCCGGGGGCAATTCGCGTAAGGATCGTCTGCAGGCCGAGCAGGTAGGCAACCAGATAAAGGCCAGCTTTCCGGAAGAGCCTGTCTACGTACATTTCTATTCACCCCGCTGGATATGCCGGGTGGGTAATTACCGTACATACGAAGAAGCACACCAGATGTTGGTCAGCATGCGAAAGCTTGGCTTCACTGAGGCCACTATCGTAAAAGGTAAGATAACGGTCTTCGACTAAAGTAGTAAAGATTAAGAAAATACATGACTCCTGACAACGAAACATATCGCGAAGGACTTGACGAACTGTCCCAGCACTACTATAGGGTTCTTCAGCTATTGGGTGAAGACCCTACCCGTGAGGGTCTGCAAAAGACCCCAATGCGTGTAGCCAAGGCCATGCAAGTGCTTACCCAAGGCTATTCGATGGATGCCCATGAGGTATTGCGGGCAGCCCTTTTCAAAGAAGACTATTCCCAGATGGTCATAGTTAAAGATATCGACTTCTTCTCGCTATGCGAGCACCACATGTTACCCTTCTATGGTAAGGCACACGTGGCTTATATTCCTAACGGCTATATTACCGGGCTCAGCAAGATAGCCCGTGTTGTCGATATCTATGCCCATCGTTTACAAGTACAGGAGCGCATGACGCTCCAGATTAAGGAGTGTATCGAGCAGACGCTCCACCCTCTCGGTGTTATGGTGGTCATCGAGGCCCGTCACATGTGCATGCAGATGCGTGGCGTGGAAAAGCAGAACAGCATCACTACCACCAGCGAATTCAGCGGAGCCTTTAATCAGGCCAAGACCCGTCAAGAGTTTATGAACCTCTTGCATCACCAGTAATGGCAAATCATTTAAATCATCGATATATGGAACAGTTTAACAGTAACACTTACAAGAAACAAAGTCCCTGGCAGGAGTTTACCCATAGTTGTCTGGGCAAGGTTGTTATTCTGGCCGTGATAGTGTGCATATTGATTCTGCTTGCAGCTATTACGCGTCCCACTGAGAGCATGGTGCGTTGGCAGATGGAAGACAATATCCAACAGTGTCTCCAAGGTAGCGACAGCATCCAGAGCGATATCATTGATGACTATGTGGCAAACATTGGCCGCATGTTTACCCATGCTGATACTACGGAGACCAATCCTGAGCAGTATGCCACCTATAAGAAGCTAAACCAGCTAAAGGTGTACACACACATGCTCTATCGCTCGGCTCACATTGTCAACAATATCCATCCTGAGGGAATCCGCGTAGGCGTTGGCATCTTTGGTATCGTCATACCAACCATTAAGTATAGCGACCTGCTGATGAATACAGGAGCCGTACGAGGTGAATATGGCGGTCGCCTCATCCGTGAAGAGATTGTTGTCCCTGAAGATTTGGGCGAGAATCCTAATATACAGCCTTTCCATTACAGAGGTAACCCTGACGATTAATACTGTTCGTTAGGAGTAGCACGAAAGGAAAAAGAAACACGATTGGCAGCTGTCATGCTCGGCCAATCGTGTTTCTTTCATATACATTCGGATGTAGGAGGAAGCTGTTTCCCTCCGTACCCAGTCAACAAGGACGTTTCTTGGGAAGCTTGAATACGTCCTGAACCTCCTTCATCTGTTCCTCAGTCATGCCGTCAGGCTCAGACCCCATGGCCCGTGCGCACATATAGATGTTGGCAGCCTTGCATAGCACGTCGGTCTGGTCGAAGGCATCCATGATGTCCTGCCCCACGGCCACCGTGCCATGCTTCTCCCACATCACCACGTCGTGCGTCTTAATCTGTTCCAGAGTAGCCTCAGCCAGTGCCACTGACGACGGCAGGGCGTAAGGCACAATACCTATGCCCAGAGGGGCAAAGGCCAGCGTCTCGGGTATCATCGACCACAGCACGCGTGTCATCTCGTCGCCCTTCAGGAAACGCTGGATGTGGCTCATGGCCACCAGCTCAATGGGATGCGTGTGCAGTGTGGCTTTGTAGCACGAACCAGTCTCCAGCAGGTAGTTCTGCAGGGCCAGGTGGGTAGGCAACTCAGAGGTAGGCACTACAGGCTCGTCGGCAATCACCTCGTAGGATGCACAGTCGTCCATGATGCGGATGATGCTGCCGTTCTGCATCGGCCATCGGGCCAGGTCGCGCATACGCTTGCCCGTACCCTTGCAATAGAAATACTTGCCACGCAGCTGTGGCAGCGTCATGCCGATGCCCACCACCTGCGAGATGCCCTTCATGGCCTTGCACTCTTCGTCCATAAACTCGGTCACGTTGACGGTGATGTTACCGCCATTACGCTCCGCCCAGCCTTTCTGCCAGAGGTAACCCGTCACCTCGGCAATCTGATCAATCACCGCCTTCAGCTCAGGGCGGCCTTCTAAAATACTTTTCATATCTTTCGTTGTTATGTTATTCCGATGTTTCGAGGCTTCGAGGCCTCGATGCTTCGAGGTTTCGAAGTCTCGAGGTCTCGAGCTTTCGAAGTCTCGATGCTTCGAAGTTAATAGTTATCGCCGTAGCGTTCCTTTGTGATGTCCTCCAGCGAGCGGCCTCGAGTGTTCGGGGCACCAATGACGCCCACCACCAGCGAGATGAGCAGCAGCGCTATCATGCAGTAGGCGGCCAGGGTGAATCCCTCGCCGTTGTCGCCATAGATGTAGGTGAACACCAGTCCCCACAGGGCCGACAGGCCACGGACGATGAAGAACATCAGTCCCTGGGCACCGGCACGGAACTTGGCCGGGAACAGCTCAGACCCCCACAGCGCGTAGAATATCTGTGGTGAGGCACCGCCCTGCACGCCCCACAAAATGGCAAAGGCCCACAGTCCTGCGGGTCCGTTGACGCCGATGGTGACGATGACCATCCATGCTGCCAGTGCAGCCACCAGCCCGAAGACGTAGATGCCCTTGTGCGACGTGCGGTCGATGAGCTTCGACGTGATGAACGTCACGCCCACGATGATGGCCCACTGGATGAAGTTCATCCAGTTAGCCTGCTCGTTGCTGACTCCACCTGCCGTCTCATAGATGTGCGGCTGGAAGAATCCCATGACAGAGGCCACGAGGTTCCACGTCAGATAGATGGTGGCCAGGAAGCAGACGGTCTTCACGGCAATGCTGTTAGAGAAGAGCACCCGGATGTTGTCCACGAGGCCAGGCTTCTTCTCTCCCGTCTCCTGTCCCTTGGTGAACTCGGCGCTCTCCTGCAGCTGGCGCTGCAGGTTCCATGCAATGAAGGCCACTACGAACAGCGAGAGGAACACCAGGCGCGACGAGAACGCGTTGACGGCAGGCTCTGCCATGTCGGCTCCTCCTACGGCATGTGCTATCGACTCCACCCATCCGAACAGGTAGCCTCCGGGTGCGAAGAACATTCCTAACAGCAGGATGACCATGGGCCCAATGCCCCACGACATCTGCGAGATACAGATGTTGCGCCCGCGGTTATTGTTCTCCGACGACTCAGAGATGTAAGTCCACGAGGCCGGCACGCCGACGCCCACCGAGATGCCCGTCACCAGGAAGCCGCATAGCAGCATGGGGAAGTTGGTGCTGAGCATGATGAGCAGCACGCCGGTCATGTATACCAGCAGGTTGTACGTGAAGATGAACTTGCGCCCGTACTTGTCGGCCAGGAAACCTCCGATGATGGCGCCCACGGCCGCCCCTAAGCAGTTGGCCGAGATGAAGTTGAGCCACCCCAGGTGCACCTCCGACAGTCCAAGGTAGTTCTGCCACAGGGTCAGTCCCGATGCCCCGGCCACAATGGCGCCGGCATCCAGATAATTAGTAAGAGACACGGCTATGGTGCTCTTCAAGGAACCATAATTCTTTCCCATAGCCTTTATCTGCAAACTACGTCACACTCAATGTTCAGAATCTTGGCCACCTTCAGTATGGTGTCTATGTGGTGTCCTACGGCGGCAGCCATGTGGTGGGTAGGACCTGCCTCGCTCCACTTGTTGACGAATTCGCGGCACGGCAGAGAGAACTTGGTGCGCATATTCGTGTCGCCAAACATGAAGATAGGTCCTTCCTCGTTGACACCCTCGGCCACGACAAACTTGAATACGCCGTTGGCGTCCTGCGTGATGGCCAGGTAAGTGACGGGTCCCACGGGCGGATAGAACTGCGTCAGATATCCGCCGCCGGTCTTTCCGTGGAACACGGGTACAATCTTCATCGTCGGCTTGTGGGCCTGCGAGATGTCATAGTCGCCCGAGCCTGAGTGGCCTATGATGCAGATGTCCTTGGGGAAGTCGATGCTGTACATCTCGGCCAGCGTGCCCGTGCCGCTGATGGTCTTCAGTATCGACATGGCCATGGCCACCTTCATGTCGCCCTCTACGGCGCATGCCGTGTGCTGCTTGATGAGCATCGAGAAGGCGGGTATGAGCATCGAGTCCAGCTTTCCGGCCACGCCCTGTGCGAACCCGGCGTAGTGCGAGGCTATCATGCCCAGCTTCTCTTCCTTGACCCACTGTTCGAAGGCCACGACATAGCGTGCCATGTCCCACACCTTCTCCACGGTGCCGCCGCCCTCGATGTCGAACGTGTCGAGGATGTCCTGCGCCTTCTGGCGTATAGCCTCTTCGTCGGTGACGTTGTCGGCAATGGCCCACATCTGCTCCCAGTCGAACTGCTTGGTATATACGAACATACGGTGGTACAGGTTCGTCTCGTCGATGTACAGGTCCATCATGCCGGGGTAGGGCCGTCCTATCTGGGCAATGTTGGTGTCGCGGAAGCGGCGTCGCACCTGTGCTGCGCGGCACCAGTCCTCAATCTCTCGCTGCACCTCGGGGTCGCCTCCCTCCACGACGCCGGTAATGACAGCCGAACGCTTTCCGGCGCGGTTCAGGTCGGCCACCATCTCGCCGATGGCTCCGCAGGCATAGAGCTCGCCGAGCCATGTAGGTATGTCGGTCTTGTCGTAGTCGGGTGCCAACTTCTTCTGCACGTTGACGATGACCACCGGCACGTCCAGATCGCGCACGGCGGGCAGCATGTTATACGAGGTACAGTAGGTGAGCATCTGCAGTACGACCAGGTCAACGTCGGCTGCGCGGAACTTGTCGCCGGCCTGCATCGACTGCTCCTTGGTGGTCACCATGCCGCCGTCTATAATCTCGACGGTGTCGGGCAGCGTCTTCTTGAAAGCTTCATACTGTGACTCGAACTCAGGTACAAGTTGTGGGAACTGAGGCAGGTATGCCTGCAGGGCGATGCTGAAAACGCCCACCCTCGCTTTTGTTTCTACTAATGGTTTTGCCATAATCCTTTATGTTATTGTTTTGTTATTTCCAGGTAGCGTGTATATGCCTTGTCCCAGGCGGCTTCGTCGCCCTGGGGCTGGTAGGCTACCGTCTCTACAGAGTCTGCTATGATGCGGCGCATCTGCCATACATCGTCCACCATGCCGGCGGCCTTGGCCTGCAACATGATGTTGCCGATGGCGGTACACTCCTGCGGTCCGGCTGTCACCTTTACGCCGAGGGCATCGGCCGTGAACTGGTTCAGGTACTTGTTCAGCGATCCGCCTCCTATGATGTGCAGCACGTTCAGGTTGACCGAGGCAAACTCCTTCAGCCAGCCGAAGACCTGCCGGTAGCGCAGTGCCAGCGAGTCGAAGATGCACCGGCACAGCTCCGACGGTGTCTCAGGTACGGGCTGGCGCGTCTGTCGGCAGTACTGCTGTATGGCCTCAATCATCGAGGGCGGGTTTGCAAACAACACGTCGTCTGGGTTGATGATGCTCCGGAATGCCTCCACGCCCATGGCAGACCCTTGCAGCTCGGGGTGGCTGAGCTTGCGCACGTCGTCGGGCCACTCCTTGCGGCAACGCTCGTAGAGCCACATGCCGCAGATGTTCTTCAGGAAACGCGTCGTGCCCTCTATGCCTCCCTCGTTGGTGAAGTTCAGCTCGTAGGAGCGGTCGTTGATGATGGGCTTGCGGGACTCGATGCCCATGAGGCTCCATGTCCCGCTGGAGAGGTATGCAAAGTTCTCGTCCCTTGCCGGCACGGCAGCCACGGCGCTGGCCGTGTCGTGTCCTGGCACGGCAATCACGGGTACGGGCCCCAGGCCGGTCATCTTCTGAACCTCCTTGGTCAGCACGCCAATCTTGGTTCCCGGCTGCACCATGCGCCCGAAGTGCCGGCGCGTCAGTCCCACGCTCTCGATGAGGCGCTCGGACAGGTCGCCAGTGCGCGGGTCGAGCATCTGCGACGTCGAGGCAATGGTGTATTCGCATACAGCCTCGCCCGTCAGCATCCAGCTGAGCGCGTCAGGCAGGAAAAGCACCTTTTGGCAGTGCTTCAGTGCGGCATTGTCGTCCTGCCGCATGGCATAGAGCTGGAACAGCGAGTTGAAGTTCATAAACTGAATGCCTGTGATGTCGTACACCTGTCGGCGCCCGACCACGTGCTCAAAGTATTCCTCCATGCGCCCGAAGGTGTGCGGGTCGCGGTAGGCCACGGGGTTGCGCAGCAGGGCCCCGTCTTCGCCTATGAATACGAAGTCGACCCCCCAGGTGTCGATACCTATGCTGCTGATGCTGATGCCCCGCTGGCCTACTATCTGCAGGCCCCGTATCATCTCGTTGTACAGCGCGTAGATGTCCCAGTAGAAGTGTCCTCCTGTCTCTATCAGGTTGTTCGGAAAACGTGTCAGTTCCTCCTGCTCCAGTCGTCCGTCTTCTATGATGCCCAGAATGGTGCGTCCGCTGGTGGCTCCCAGGTCGACGGCAAAGAAATATTGCTTCATGTCAGTCGTAGTGTTTACATTATTTATAATATGACGAACGTATCACTCAAAAGTCATCACTTCGCCGTCCGTCCTGAAGCCGCTAAGCACGTATTTGTCGCTGGTCACCACGTCGGTCCGTTGTATGCCGCATTCCACGCTGTTGTTTCTCATCTCTACGTCGTGACACCGGCTCAGGGGCATGTCCTTGCGGTCGCCCTTGTTGTAGAACTGTGTCCACGGGTGAACGTAGAGGAACCGCTCGCACCACCCCGTGATGCCCTCCACCCGTATGTACTCGTAATGCTGTGGCGTATCGGGCCGTAGTTTCAGCCACAGTATGCGGTCGGCCTTCTCGGAATGGCAGTTGCGGAGTATGATGTTACGGTCGTGCACCGACTCGGAGCCGAGCACCAGACACCCGAAGACGCGTCCGTAGCGGCAGTTCTGAATCAGTATCCTTTCGTTCGCGCCGTTGTCGGGGTCCTGGTCGGCCCAGGTCCCCTTGCCTCCCTTCAGCACCACGGCGTCGTCGCAGACGTGCATGTAGCATCCGTCTATCAGCACGTCGGTGCATACGTCCAGGTCGATGGCGTCCGACGACGGTGCCCCCACCTCGGGCTGTGGCGGGAAGATGCCCTCCGTGGGCGCGTAGATGAAACAGTCGAGGAAGCGCACGTGGTGGCTCCGGTACACATGGTTGGTCCAGAAGGGCGAGTTGATGAGGTGAACATCCTGAATGGTGACATTCCTCGAGTTCGAGATGTATGTCAGCCGTGGCCGCTGGGCGTCTTTGTTGGTGCACTGCGGGTTCCACAGCCGGCGTATGCGGAACTCCTGCCAGTATTGCAGCCCGTTGCCGTCGATGGTGCCCCGTCCGCAGATGGTGAAACCGTCCACCCCGTCAGCGTTGATGAGTGCCGGGAAGTAGCGGCATGTCTCTCCCTCGATGCGCGTCGTCACGACAGGAAAGTCAATGATGCGGTCGCTCCCCTTCAGGGTGGCCCCCTCGCAGAGCATCAGATGTACGCCTTGCGGAAAGAACAGCGCCCCGGACAGAAAAGTGCCCGTAGGCACCGTGACCACCCCGCCGCCCTCCTCGGCACAGCGGTCTATCACCGCCTGTATCAGGCTGGTCTGCACCAGCGGGCTGCCCGCCGTCACGCCATAGTCGGTCAGCACATACTGGCGCCCAAGGCTGGAGGGGTCTGTCTTCCGCGAATCCATGAACCATGCGTCCATCGCGGTGCCGTCGGGCCACGTCTCCTGGCCGCCCGGCTGGTGCTGCCCGGCCGCGGCCCACAGGGCCGGCAGCAGCATCAGGAAAAGGATAGTCTCTCTCATATCGAATGCCTGTAGTTTGTTTAACAATGCCGCAAAGTTACTTTTTTTCTCCGAAATAACGAAGTCAATTCTGAAAAATCTGCCTTCCGGCTCCCTTTCTTCTCCGCTTCATGTCCAGTATTTGTCCAGTATATGTCCAGTATTTGTTCAGTGAATGACTGAACATATAGTGGACCAGTGCCGGACCAATACCGAGCATTTTTGCTGTAAGAAAGTGGGCCGACTTTTTGGTCAGGTCGTTTTTTCTTCGTATCTTCGCAGCCTGAAATCTAAAACAAACTCTTGGAATGAATCAATATCTGGCTAACGAACAGCGCTACGACAGCGGCATGCAGTATGTCCGCTGCGGACAGAGCGGCGTGCTGCTGCCCCGGGTCAGCCTGGGCATGTGGCACAACTTCGGCGGCGTGGACCCCTTTGAGCGTTCGCGCGACATACTGCGCTATGCCTTCGACCATGGCGTGACGCACATTGACCTGGCCAACAACTACGGCCCCCCGTACGGCTCGGCCGAGGAGACCTTTGGGCGACTGATGGACAGCGACTTCCGGCCCTACCGCGACGAGCTTTTCATCTCTACCAAGGCCGGCTACGACATGTGGCCCGGTCCCTACGGCAACTGGGGCTCCAGGAAATACCTGATGGCGTCGCTCGACCAGAGCCTGCGACGCATGCGGCTGGAGTATGTCGACCTGTTCTACTCGCACCGCTACGACCCGGAGACGCCGCTCGACGAGACGCTGCAGGCCCTCGTCGACGTGGTGCGCCAGGGCAAGGCCCTCTACGTCGGCATCTCCAACTGGCCCCTGGAACCGCTGCGCTACGGCATCCGCTACCTGAAGCAGCACGACGTGCCGCTGCTCATCTATCAGGGCAAGCTGAACATGCTGTACCGCAAACCCATCGACCAGGGCATCCTCAGTCTGTGCCACGAGGAGGGTGTGGGCTTCATAGCCTTCTCGCCGCTGGCACAGGGCTTGCTGACCGACCGCTACCTGCAGGGCATCCCCCGGGACTCGCGCATGGCTAAGGAAAAATTCTTACGTCCGGACATGCTGACCCCCGAACTTCTGGCCCAGCTCCGGGCATGGGACGCCGAGGCCCGCGCCGAGGGCCGCACCCTGGCCGCCAACGCCCTGCGCTGGATACTCCGCCAGGAGGGCGTCACCTCCGTCCTGGTGGGCGCCAGCAGCACGTCCCAGCTGGAAACAAACCTTAAGGCAATATAATAATAACTTATAACAAACTACCCATGTCAACTTTATCAATCTTTATTGTCATCCTCTTCTGCATTGGCTACTTCTGCATAGCCATCGAGAGCGTGACGAAAATCAACAAGGCAGCCATTGCGCTGCTCATGTTCGTAGGCTGCTGGACCCTCTTCATGATCGATCCCGGCAGCTATGTAGCCAACGCCATCGGCGACATGAAGGCCGCGGCCGTCAGCGAGGTCATCGAGCACCATCTGGGCTCCACCTCCACCACGCTGTTCTTCCTGATGGGCGCCATGACCATTGTCGAGCTGGTAGACCAGAACGGCGGCTTCAACTTCGTTCGCGACACGCTGCAGACCCGGTCGAAGCGCGGCCTACTGTGGCGTATCGCCTTTATGACCTTCATCCTGTCGGCCATACTGGACAACCTTACGACGAGCATTGTCATGATTATGATTCTGCGCAAGCTGGTCAGCGACAAGCAGGACCGTCTTATCTATGCCGCCCTGGTCGTCATCGCAGCCAACTCGGGAGGCGCCTTCTCGCCCATCGGCGACGTCACCACCATCATGCTGTGGAACAAGGGCGTCATCACCGCCGCCGGCGTCATCATGGAGATTCTGATTCCCTCGCTGGTGTCGATGGTCATCCCGGCCTACATCCTCTCGCTGTCGCTGAAGGGCGAACTGGCGTTCACGGCCCAGCAGCAGCAGACCGTCGGTGCCAGCGACCTGACCACCAGCCAGCGTAAGGCGATATTCTTCCTGGGCGTAGGCGGACTCATCTTCGTGCCCATCTTCAAGACCATCACCCACCTGCCCCCGTTCGTGGGCATCCTGCTGGTGCTCGGCGTGCTGTGGACGGTCACCGAGGTGTTCTACGCACAGCTGAAGGCCCCCGAGGAGAAGGGCGCCATGCAGAAGCGCGTCACCACCATGCTCACCCGCATCGACATGTCTACCATACTCTTCTTCCTGGGCATACTGATGGCCGTGGCATGCCTGGAGACCATCGGCGTGCTGACGCTGCTGGGCCGCTCGCTCGACGTCGTCTTCGAGGGCAACCACTACATGGTGACCGGCATCATCGGCGTGCTGTCGTCGATAGTTGACAACGTGCCCCTCGTGGCCGGATGCATGGGCATGTATCCCGTACAGGCTACGGGCGACATGGCCGTCGACGGCATTTTCTGGCAGCTGCTGGCCTACTGTGCCGGTGTGGGCGGCTCCATGCTCATCATCGGCTCGGCCGCAGGCGTCGTCGTCATGGGACTGGAGAAGATTACCTTCGGCTGGTACATGAAGAAGATTACGTGGATAGCCTTCGTTGGTTACCTGGCCGGCATTCTTTGCTACTGGCTGGAGAAGACGTTCCTGTTCTGACACCGTCGGCAGCAAGTAGAATTAAACCCGTTTCAGCCTCGGGCCAAGTCACGCTTGGCCCGAGGCTGAAAGGTTTTTTGGCATAGTCAGAGCGTATGCGTAATTATTGTTAAATGTTGTACACCTTATATATAGAGAGTCGGTTTTTTTTAGTACCTTTGCCGGCTGAAACTGACAAGGACGAACTTAGATGTGTTTGATTTTCAGGTTAGAAATAAAGAATAATAATTTAAAAAAGGTAAGAATATGAAGAAAGTTATGATGCTGGCAGCCATAGCTGCAACGCTGGTTGCATGCAGTGGCGGTGGTGGCCGTCCTACTTTTGGTGACAACGAGTTTCCTGTGGTGACGGTGGGTACTACAAGTGCTGACATGCAGTCTACTTATCCTGCTGCCATCAAGGGCGTTCAGGATGTGGAAATCCGCCCCAAAGCCCAGGGCTTCCTGATTCAGATTAATGTCAAGGAGGGTCAGACGGTCAGTGCCGGCCAGACCTTGTTCGTAATAGACAATGCCACGTACCAGGCCCAGGTTCGCCAGGCTCAGGCGACGGTGAACACGGCCCAGCAGCAGGTGAATACGGCCCAGCTGACGTACGACAACGCCAAGCAGCTGCACGCCAACAAGATTATCGGCGACTACGAGCTGCAGACGTCACAGAACACCTTCGAGAGTGCCAAGGCCCAGCTGGCCCAGGCCCAGGCTGCCCTGGCTTCGGCCAAGGAGGCGCTGAGCTTCTGCTACGTCAAGAGCCCGGCCAGCGGTGTCGTGGGCACGCTGCCCTATAAGAAGGGCGCACTGGTCAGCGGTTCCAACTCGCTGACCACGGTGGCCAACATCTCGTCGATGGACGTCTACTTCTCGGTCACCGAGAAGGAGGCCATGGTTATCTCGCAGAAAGGCCTGTCGTCGTTCCCCGCTGTGAAGCTGCAGCTGGCCGACGGAAGTATATATGCCCACGAAGGCAAGGTGAGCCGTATGAGCGGCGTGGTGGACGCTGCCACGGGTTCGGTGCAGCTCATTGCCAGCTTCCCCAACCCCGAAAAGCAGCTGAAGAGCGGTCAGACGGGCAACATCGTCATTCCGCGTCAGAACACCAACGCCATCGTTATTCCGCAGTTGTGTGTATCGGAGGTGCAGAACAAGAAGTTCGTCTATACCCTCGGCAAGGACAACAAGGTGAAGTACACCGAGATTAAGGTAGACCCGCAGAACGACGGCAACAACTATATCGTGACCGAGGGTCTGAAGGCCGGCGACAAGTATGTCACCAATGGCATCACCAAGCTGAACGACGGCATGGAGATTGTGCCCATCACCCCCGAGCGCTATCAGCAGAAGATAAGCGAGCAGGCCAAGGCCATGTCGGCCGGCGAGATAGTGGGCGCCCTGAAGAAGTAAAACGTATTCGTAAATTGTCAAATAGTAAGTAACATGACTTTTACAACCTTTATCAAACGCCCGGTGCTCTCGACGGTGATTTCTATCGTCCTCGTGCTGCTGGGCTTCATAGGACTGGTGACGCTGCCCATAGAGCAGTACCCTAATATAGCTCCGCCTACCGTAGCGGTGTGGACCAGCTATCCGGGTGCCGACGCCGAGACGGTGAAGAACTCTGTCATTACGCCGCTGGAGGAAAGCATCAACGGTGTGGAGGGTATGGACTACATCACCTCTACTGCTTCCACCGGTTCGGCACAGCTGAGCATTCTGTTCCGTCAGGGCATGAACGCCGATATGTGTGCCGTCAACGTGCAGAACCGCGTCTCGCAGGCACAGGCTTTGCTGCCTGCCGAGGTGACGCGCATCGGTGTGACGGTGACGAAGCGTCAGACCTCTCAGGTACTGATGTATTCGCTGACATCGGACGGCCGCTACGACGACGAGTTCCTGACTAACTATGCCAACATTAACATCATACCCGCCCTGAAGCGTATTCAGGGTGTGGGCGACGTGCAGAGCCCCGGTCTGAAGACCTATGCCATGCGCATCTGGCTGAAGCCCGACGTGATGAAGCAGTACAACCTGATGCCTTCAGACATCAGCGGCGTGCTGGCCGAGCAGAACATCGAGGCTGCTCCGGGTAGCTTCGGACAGGAGAGCGACGTCACCTACGAGTATGCCATGCGCTATACGGGACGTCTGAAGTCGGCCGAGGAGTTCGGCAACATCATCATCCAGAGTGATGCCAACGGCCAGACGCTGAAGCTGAAGGACGTGGCGAAGATAGAGCTGGGCGGTCAGCAGTACTCGGTGTCGATGAAGAACAACAACATCCCGTCAGTGATGGGTATGGTGCAGCAGATTGCAGGCTCTAATGCCAACGACATTGCCAAGCAGGTAAAGGCCGAGTTGGAAGAGCAGGCCAAGTTGTTCCCGCCGGGCATGAAATACAAGATTAACTACGACGTGACGGAGTTCCTGTATGCCTCTATCGAGGAGGTGGTGTTCACGCTGGTGTTCACACTGATACTGGTGTTCCTGGTCATCTACATCTTCCTGCAGGACTGGCGCTCTACGCTCATCCCGCTGATTGCCGTGCCTGTGTCGCTCGTCGGTACGTTCTTCTTCCTCAGTGTGTTTGGCTTCTCCATCAACCTGCTGACACTGTCGGCCTTGCTGCTGGCCATCGCCATTGTGGTGGACGACGCCATCGTGGTGGTCGAGGCCGTGCATGCCAAGCTGGACCAGGGCTACAAGTCGGCACTGACGGCGTCCATCGACGCCATGAACGAGATTTCGGGAGCTATCATATCCATTACCCTGGTGATGGCGTCGGTGTTTATCCCCGTGTCGTTCATCGGTGGTACCTCGGGTACGTTCTATCGTGAGTTCGGTGTCACGATGGCCGTCAGCATCTTCATCTCGGCACTGAATGCCCTGACGCTGTCGCCGGCCCTCTGTGCCATCTTCCTGAAACCTCACGACAAGGAGGGTCACGAGAAGAAAATGTCGGCCATTGACCGTTTCCATACGTCGTTCAATGTGGCCTACGACAAGGTGCTGGGCAAGTATAAGGGCATTATCGAGAAGCTGGTGCACAGGCCCATCACCATTATCTTGGCGGTTGTCGTCGGTATTGTGGTGCTGGTGACTACCATGGCTACTACGAAGACGGGTCTGGTGCCCGACGAGGATACCGGAACCATCTTCTGTACCGTCTCCATGCCGCCCGCCACTTCGGTGGAGCGTACCAAGCAGGTCATCAGTCAGGTTGACTCTATTCTGGCTGCCGACCCCGCCATCCTGAACCGTGAGCAGATTCAGGGTTATAACTTCATTGCCGGTGCCGGTTCTGACCAGGCCACGTTCATCATCAAGCTGAAGCCTTTTGAGGAGCGCCAGAAAGGTTTCTGGTGGAAGCTCAGCGGACTGTGGCAGGGCGACGGCATCTATCGTTTCTTTATGAATCCGTACGATTCGCAGGGTGTGCTGGTGCAGATATACCTGAAGACGGCGCATATCAAGGACGCCCAGATACTGGCCTTCGGACCGCCTATGATTCCAGGCTTCTCGGCCAACTCGGGTATTTCGCTCGTCATGCAGGACCGTACCGGTGGTTCGCTGGACCGTTTCTTCCAGGTGACGAAGGACTTCCTGGCCGAGCTCAACAAGCGGCCTGAGTTCCAGACAGCCCAGACCTCCTACAACCCCAACTACCCGCAGTACATGCTGTACGTCGATGTGGCCAAGTGTAAGCAGGCCGGCATCTCGCCCAATATGGTGTTGACGACGCTGCAGGGCTACTATGGCGGACTGTATGCCTCGAACTTCAACGCCTACGGTAAGCTGTACCGTGTAATGATTCAGGGTTCGCCCGAGACACGTATGACGCCTGAGTCGCTGAACAGCATTTACGTGCGTACGCCTGGCGGCATGTCGCCCGTGCAGGAGTTCTGCCGCATGGAGCGCGTCTACGGACCGTCCAATATTAACCGCTTCAACCTGTTTACCTCTATCAACGTCACGGGTACCGTGGCCTCTGGCTACTCTACGGGTGAGGCCCTGAAGGCCATTGCCGAGGTAGGCGAACAGGTGCTGCCGCAGGGCTATACCTACGACTTCTCAGGTCTGACGCGTGAGGAGGCCAAGTCGTCGAACACGACGGCCGTTATCTTCCTGCTGTGTTTCATCTTTATCTACCTCATCCTGTCGGCACAGTATGAGTCGTACATCCTGCCCCTGGCCGTGGTGCTCTCGGTGCCCTTCGGACTGGCAGGCTGTTTCCTCTTCACCATGCTCTTCGGAC
>Ga0247608_10003887_pt1 | contig 17091 bp, 27 predicted proteins | sample 176DNAGHGlowgp2_FD_193490 | JGI IMG/M metagenome (GOLD analysis project Ga0247608, IMG submission 193490) | Sheep rumen microbial communities from Palmerston North, Manawatu-Wanganui, New Zealand - 1766 DNA GHGlow gp2 | ecosystem: Host-associated > Mammals > Digestive system > Stomach > Rumen ... | reverse complement strand
ATCTTTCAATACTCGATAACATTCAACTAACCACTGTCTGCACCAAGCAAGGTACTCATCCCATGGCATTCTATCGTTCCAACTATCGTAAGCAATTCCAAGGTTGTAGGGTGGGGATGTCACAATTAAATCCACGGAATTATCATCTAACTGTTTTAGTCCATCCACACAATCAATATTATAAATGTTGTTGATTTCAAACATTATGCACCTCTCAACTTTTCTACGTCTAATCCGTGTGAAGTATTTACCTCTTTCTGTTTTATTTGGTTACCATCAATGGTTTCTCCATACCAACACTTGGTTATCTCCACGTCACAGCGAATAGGCATTCCAAGTATTTTTTCGGCAGCAATACTCATTGTTTCAGCAAGTAATCTTGCACACTCTTTAGCATTTTCTTCGGGACATTCAGCAATAATCTCATCGTGTACAGGAATTAGCATTCTGAATCCTAACTCCTTAAGCCTTGCATTCTTAAACAATTCTATCATTGCCAACTTGGTCAAATCAGCAGCAGAACCTTGGATTCTTGCATTAACACACTGTCTTCGTGCAACACTTATCTTGCCTATATTACTGATAATTTCAATTCCTTCTTTTTCAGCCTCATCAATAAGTTTAAGTCGCTCCTTATATTTGGCTTTCTGTAATCTTCCCCAATAATAATCACAGATTTCATCGGGAACATCCTCATCACCGATTGAGTCAAAATCAAGAGGGTCATCATACGGATTAGAATAACCTGTTGCCCATTTGAACTCATACTCGGGTAACTGTAGGTCGGGAAGTCTTCTTTTCCTACCACATACAGTAGTGACATATCCTAATTTTCTTGCCATCTCAAGACTGTCATCTTCAAACTTCTTAATGGCAGGAAATCCTTGAAACACTGAATTTTTAATCTTGGTTGCTTCGTCAACAGAACATTCCAACTGTTCCGCAACACTCTCAGTACTTCTTCCATAAAGCACCCCAAGTAAAATTTTTTTGGCTTGTGACCTATATTCCTTGCCCTCTTTATTAGTTTTATCTGTCTTATTACCATTCTCATCAAGATAAAATTCAAGACAATCTTCATAGGCTCTGTGGAATGAAGCACTTGCTATCTCAGAATAAAGGTCTTTACCTTGCATAAAGGTATTATACATTTGAGGGTCACCTTGCTGTTTACACAAGGCAGCAAGGCATTTTGGTTCTTGTTGTGAGAAATCACTTGACATCAGCACATACCCATCCTGTGCCTTAAACATCTTACGAATATCTTTATTATGTGAGGGTATGTTCTGTAGATTTGGGTTCTTACTACTGAATCTACCTGTATCAGCACCATATTGGTCGAATTCACAATGAAGTCTATTATCATAAGGCTCAACACAACTAGGGAGTTTATCTATATATGTACTTACAAGTTTTTCAAACTCTCGGTATTTTAAGAGTTCATCACATATAGGATGATGTAATGTCTTTAAGATATCCTCACCTGTTCCACGAATAGGCTTTTTTGTTCTTTTGTCCACTCCTGCATCAAGTTTGAGAATGTCGTAAAACAATGCCTCCATCTGTTTGGCACTACTGAGGTTGATTGGGTTATCTAACTTAACAGTTGGGTGGGATTTCCTAAACTTCTCAATATCAGCCTCATACGGCTTGATTAACTCATATACACCATCAAGTTTTTCCTTGAGAAGTGCATTATATTTGATTGAGAGTTGTTTATTGTATTCAAAATCAAACGCAACACCATCAGTTTCCATCTGAACAACTGTTTCTATTATCGGCATTTCTATGTTATGAAATACCCACGCCACCCCATTCATGCCATTCCTTGATTCAGAAGTTTCGTCAGCATGATAAGTAAGAAATGGTCTCTGAAAGTCACACAGTTCTGTTGTGATTACAGGGTCATGTCCTGCGTACAACTTCGCTGTAGATAGTGGAATGTATATAAATGGTATCTTCTTAAACAGGTCATCAAATGAAAAAGCATCACCTTTTCCATCCAAACAGTATTTGTTATGAAGTTGTTTCAGACCTCTCTGACCCTCGGGTTCATTTTCGTTAAGCATTCTTGCACCAATTGCACCATCCCACGTGCAATAAGTGTCAGTTATCCCAAACGCTCTCATAAATCTGATATCGAAAGGGGCATTGAACATATCTATTTCGGGACGATATCTCAGTAGGTCATTAAACTCCTTTACAACAAAATCCTGTGGTAATTGATTATCCAACTTCATGTCTGTAAAGTAATTCACATGATTGATTGGAATGTATGCACCCTTTTGCCCTCTTGTATAAATACAGATTCCTGCTATGATATTCTGAAATGGATTTAGCCCTGTGGTCTCGGTATCTATTGAAATATATCCGTTACCCTTACAGTCTTGAAGATAATCATGTAGCACCTCTTCATCCTGTATCAGAATATATTCATCTCTATATTGTCCTAATGCAATATCCACATTTCGAACAATTTGCTGAATTTGCCCCGAAAGACCTCCACCTCGTACTGAAGTGGAAGCCTTCTTTTTGGGCTTGCTCTTTAATTTTGATGCAACCAACTTATCTTGGGCTACTCCACCCCTTGTTGGTATCTCAAATAAAGGCATTAGAATACCTCACGTCTACCTGTGTTGCTAGGTGTTCTACGGTCTGAAATGTTGCTTGCTCCTCTACGAACAACGGGCTGTGAATTGCCACTGTTCTCATCCCCAGGAAAATATCCTGCATTCAGATAGCAAACCATATCATCGGCTGTCTTGTCCAAGATATGTGAACCAAGCACCTCGGGAATCTCAAACTGTTCGAGTGATACACTATCATCCTGTCCTATCTCGTAGATTTCATAGGTAGTCTGAGTATCACCTGCCTGTCCGTTTCTCTCAATCTCAAAAGTATGAGTGAACAGATGAGGATATCTTGAACACATACTTGACAGTTTCTGACCGAACTTCTTGCCTCTCTCCCAAGTCTGTATTCTGTCATCGGTGATGTTGTACAGAGGCACAAAATACTTTACAGTTGTAAAATACTTTGCTGCACAAAGAGGGCATACTTCCATAGGCTGTCCGTATTCTCTGAGGCAATTGACATATCTCTTCTTACCATTGCCAAGTTCAACCTCGTGTACAGCAAATCCCTCAACATCTTCGATGGAATCATACAGGATACGAACACGTGCTGTATCCTTATCATTCTTGAGTGAGAAATATCCTCCTCCACCCTGTCCACCGTACTTCTCAGCATCTGAAACTCCAAATCTTGCCATAGTTTTTTCCTCCTTTTAACGTTTCTTAGGCTTTTTGTGCTTCATTGAACTATATATAATGCTTTGGGTTATGAGTTTTTCCAAAGTATCATATCCATCATCATCGTAGGGCAAAATCACTGTAGCGTCAAAATTATATGAATGCTTTTCCCATACAACAGGAATATCCTTAAGTATTTTTGACTTAACTCGTGCCTTACAGGATTGTCTCCCTACCCATATTTCCATACAAGCATAGCCATTATAAGAGATAGTAAGCATATTATAACTACTATCATAGGTCTTTAGTTCAGCACCCATGGTACTTGCAATCGTTTCAGCAAGTATTGCTATACTTGAATATATAGAATCTTCATTTGTGTTATCTGAATTTTCCACGATTTCCCAATATGTTGAGAGTGTGGAACTTGATAATGAACGTGTCTTTCCATCGGGATAAGTTACAAGAACCGTTTTATACTTCGGGTCAACATATCCGTCAGAAGTAACAGTTAGATTAGAATTTTTCTTTTTATAAGTTATCATAGTGTTTTAACCTTTTTAAAGTTTCATTAGTTACAATGTTATTGTAACATCTTATACAATCTTCTGTCAACGCTTATTTGAATAAATTTCTAATGTGGCGGGGACATAGAGTCCCCTTTAATCAGAGTAACATCTACCCTACCACCCGAAAGAAGGAGGTCTCAATCATGTTGAACAGCGCCAATGACTAAGACTTAAGCCACCGACAGGACTTGAACCCGTAACCCTCTGATTACAAATCAGACGCACTACCAATTGTGCCACGATGGCAAAAACAAGAAAGCAAGGACTTGAACCTTGATTTGTAGTTTTGGAGACTACTGTGTTGCCATTACACCACTTTCTTATCAGAAAGGACTATGCACTCCATTTTTAGGTTTCCCCAGTCACCCCTATGCATAGATGGCACTTATACAGCCTCAGATGGTTTGGATTATTTACTGTACAGTTCAGCCATGGTATCTATATGTACAAAGCGAAAGAAGAAAACATGAATCGGGATGGCAGGATTTGAACCTACGGCATCTCGCACCCAAAACGAGCATTCTACCGAACTGAATTACATCCCGAAGTATATGGGCAAGGGGACATACCACAAGAAGAGATTACAGGTAGCCTTGATTTTGCACATTAACTGTTTGGGTTTCACACTTTGGCATATCCCCTATCCAATTATACACTTCATCATATACACTTTACAACTTCGGAACTAAATTTTTTAAGCACCTCGGTCAACCTGTAGTCAAGCCTTTTCAGTGCTTCTTGCTTAAATTCTACGGGAACACCATAATATGCCTCGGCTACGGCACATGCAATACATGTGAGAGTATCACAATCTCCACCAAGAGATACAGCATTCCTTAGCACATCCTCAAAATCATTTCCATCAAAAAAGGCTATAAGTGCCTGTGGAACTGTTTCTTGGCAACTCTCATTAAATTGATAAGTCGGTCTTATTTCATCACAAGTTCTATTCAAGTCATATCCAAAATCATCCATAAGACGATTTCTAAGATGCTGTTTATCCTTATAGCATATCTTATTTGACCTTGATAGAAAAATCGCTTCAGCAATGCACTGAGCACCTTTTATTCCTTCTTCATGGTTATGTGTAACCTCTGTTACCCATTTTGCAACCTCAAGCGTTCTTTCAAGAGTCGGATATAACCACCCTACTGAAGAAATTCTCATGGCTGCCCCATTTCCCCAACTATTATAAGGACGTGGATTTTCTGAATGTAGCCACTGATTAAATCGTATTCCATAACTTTCATGAGGATATTCAAACCCAAAATACCTCATAGACTGTATTACTCTTTGCTTAATTTCTTCCTCAGACGCATTATCCGAAACTTTCATAAGTGCATCAGCCACGGCTACTGTCATTACAGTATCATCTGTATATCTTTCATTATTTGACCATAATTTTAAGTCTTTGGGCTGTTTTTTAGTATCAAACTCATATGGTGCTCCGACCATATCTCCTATTATCGCTCCATACATTCAATTATCCTTTCTATTTATACAGTTTGTTCCTAGGTGTATCACAGGGCAAGATTTATGTCATTTCGGGTGCGAACCTACTTTGAGAAATCTTGTCGCACCCCCATGATACACCGCCAACCCCTGCAGGACTCGAACCTGCAATGAACTGAACCAAAATCAGTTGCCTTACCATTTGGCTAAGGGGCTAAATTAATTTCTCGGGTAAGGATTTGTCACCTTACATGAGTAATGTCATACACGTGGCTATTATTCAGCGTCGACAACTGCATTACTCCTGCCACTTACGTCTACCTATTCCGCCACCGAGATATGTGGCACTATATCGGTAGTGCCACTTTCCGCCTCTGTTTTACCCACAGAAGTAAGAGTTTATCCTCAAACAAATTCTTCAAGAGTATTCATCATCTGTTCCACAGCAACAAGCATTGCTTTCTTATCTTCAGTCATCTCTTCTTCAGTAAGTTCTACTGACTCCCATCTATCACGGTACTTAGGAATGGTCTTCTCCTCATCTTCCCAAAGAAGTTCATCAGTTTTCCAACTCCTTGCCTGTTCAGTTTCCTTACCTGTAATCCTGTAATCCGTTCTTGCATCGTTTTTCATCTCTTCAAGAACCCTAGTAAATCTCTCAATGATTTCCAACTGTGCTTTCTTTACAGCAATCTTGTTAATTGTGGTTGTGGTATTAGTAGTCTTTTTTGCCATGATTTTTTCTCCTGTTTTAAGTGATTTAAATTTGTTAGTTTAGTGTTTTTATGGTGTTATCGCCTCACCTTTAAATTACTTGCTCTTAGTCATCTTGAACATTACCTGTGCAACGGTCTTGGAAAACTTCTCATAGAGACCTGCATCCTTGAGAGCCTTGGTATCAACAGTGCTCTTCTCATAAGCCTTGTACCAAATCTTATTAATGCCTGTATCAATAACATCAACCTTTTCCTCATCGAGAACAGCCTTGAGGTCAGCCTTGTGACCTTCAACCTGTGCCTTGAGTTCAGCAATCTGTGCCTCAAGCATTTCAATCTGGTTAACCTTGGTGTCGATTTCGTAATTTGTCATCTTCATAAACGTGTCTCCTTTTTTAAGTTTGAGTGGTTTTTAAGTTTTGGGATTGTTTTGTTTTCCCTTGCTATGGTTATAAGTTATCATAGTATAAAATGTTTGTCAACACATTTTTTGAAATTTTTTCAATTTTTTTTTCTTTCAGTATCCATAAGGCTTTCAGAGGATTTCTTCAAGATTATCAAACATTTCTTTATCCATATCATTCAAATCTTTTGCAAGATTTCTATCCCACACATATTGAGTTATAAGTTTGTTTGGAATATTCCTTAAAATCCGTTCTCTTGCTCTCATTCCTGCTTCATCTGCATCTGTTGCAAGTATGAATTTTCGACAAGACATCTCTCTTAATTGTTTGAATTGCAGTTCATTCCCAAGACCATTGAGGGCTACAGCAAATTTGCCATACGTCCAAGCAGTCAAAGCGTCCAACATACTTTCACATATAATGATGTCCTCTGACCACTCTCTAAAGTCTATTTGACCGCAGTACATGTCCACTAATTTACCCTTATGCTTATTATATTCATACAGACCATATAAGGGCTTTACAGCCCCCATGGGGTAGTTGAAGTATTTTGTTTTGACACTTCTTCTAGCAATAAAAAGGGTATTGCCATTATTATCATGCACAGGAAAGGTAATACAATCAGTATTTTTATCATAACCGATATCAAAAATTTCAATAATCGCATCTGTCAACTTCCTCTTGTACATATATGGATGAATGAATCTATAAGACTCTAATTCCTCTTCTGAAACGTATCTATGCTCAGTGCTATCATAATTACCGTTGCTATGCCTATTAGGTGCAATCCTAGCACCTCTATCCCTACTAAAATCAAGTTCAATGTCTTTCCTCTCCTCAACACTAACTGTTAAAAAGTTCTTCAGTAACCATTCCCAACCAAATGCACCTATCTCACTGTCATGCCCCCAACAATGTGATATCATCTGTGGTAAACCTACAACCTCGCCACATGCAAAGCAGTGACAAGTCCCGTCACTTTTTCTCACCCCCATGGAAGGTCTTCTCTCTTGACCCTCTTTATGGTACGGACAGGCTATCATAACATTGTCGGAGGTATCCGATACTACCCCCAACAGATTTATCTTATTTAAGTGTAATTGTGATTGTAATTCCTTGAGGATATCTAAACAATCCACATTGAATATTGTATCATTTATAATCATCAGAACACATCCGTCTTATTTTTGTACTTCTCTTTGGTATCATCTACCTTTTTACGGGTTCTCTCTTTAGGTTCGTCTTCTACTGTGGATGGTACAAAGGTAAAAACTCCTGTATTGATATCCCACACATAACGAAGATTAACATCTCTTACACCATTCCTATGCTTCTTAAGACAAAGCATTACAATGTTATTCTTTTTCTGCTGTATGGCAAGAACTGTAGACGCATTATGTGATATTCCATCCGAATCTCGAATGGTATCAAGTTCGGGAGTGTCATCACTATCCGTTGCTACCACACCTGTTCTATTAGCCTGTACAACAGCAATAATGGGTACTTGCATCTCTACTGAAAGGGACATGAGGTCTTCACTTATATTGGTGAGGGCTGTGGATTTATTATCGTTCTTCTTTCCCCTCTCATCTGACATGTAAGTAAGACCATCAATGACCACAACATCAAGTTTTTGCTGAAGTATCCAATTCTTAACCTTGGATACAGTAAGTGAACCACCAAACTCCTTTAATGTGGTTACATAGAAATGATTAGGTCTCTGTGCAAGGTCTTCTATATATTTCTCATACTCGGACTCATCAACATCCTTACCACCTCTTGCAAGGTCTTTATTGCTATAATGACTAATCAATGTATCAAATCTGAATCCGATACTATTATCAGACATTTCGGGTGAAAAATATCCTGGTGTGTAGCCCAACCCCCAAATATGAGTAGCAATCTTCTCAGCAATCCATGATTTGCCCATACTTGTTCTTGCATAAATTACAAAGTATTCCTCTTCTCTTTGAATACCCCCTGTAATGTCATCAAGTTCGGGAAAACCACTCTCAAAACACCATTTTTTAGGATTAGCCTTACGGTCTTTAAACCTCTCCAAACGCTTTTTAGCCTGTGAGATGATATCTGTTCCCTTGATACCATAATTAGGCTGTAATTGAGCCATATGGGATGCCATATACTCGGCTGCAGCATTACTATCTGTCTTAAGTATTTCAGCCATCTTTTGTAAAACAGGAACAGATTGCTGATACAGATATTCCTCTCTGATAGTATCAACAAGATATTTGTCTGTCTCGGTTACCTCAACAAGTTCAATTTCGGGGAAGTTAGAAAGAAACGTAGCCTTATCGGGCACGTTTCCATATTGTCTGACATGTTCTTGAATAAAATTGAACTCATTGGTATATCCTGTGAAAAAATCTTCTGTGAGGAAGTTTTCTTCGACTATCTTGTTATCGTGCGTTTCGAGGATTTTGGATAAAATCTGTAACTGAACCATTATCTCATATCTCCCCCTTTGAAAATGATGACTTCTGTATTTGCCCCAAATATTCTACTTGCTAATTTTTTACCGATTTTTTCGCCCAATTCATCGGGACTTGGAAAATTACTCGTAAAAATATTAGCCTTTTCATGTAATATACGTAGGTCTATATACATCAACATTTGGGAATAATCATATGCTGATATATTAGTACTTGCAATATCATCCCATATAATTAAATCCACTTTTGGAATATACTTTTTTAATTGCTCAAAAGCAGCATCTGTATTCTTGAAATCCTTGCTTCTCAACAGAAATTCGGGAACACTGATAAACAGCCCTCTTACAGTAAATCCATTTCCTGCCCACACCTCATCAAAATATTTGAGCAATAATTTTATAGCCCAACTTGTTTTACCATTACCACTCATGGAACTCGCTATGTAGAGGTTCTTGCCCTGTTCCACAAAGTTCACAATATCTGACTTGATTTCAGCAAGTCTGATATATTGCTCCATATCACACTCGGGTGCTGATAGAAGTTGAGGCTTCTGTCTTGCCTTTGGTAGATTACTACTCTCCATCAAATATTCCATCTCTAAATATTTGATACATAATCCACACTCTGACGAGTCGGCAAGACATACATCCTTATACCAACATTCTTGTCTACGTTCAGAATTTTGTTCCATTTTTCAGTATTTCCTCTCGTTCAGCCTTTGAAACCTTGATAGATTGATTATGCTCGTTTTCACCAAACACACTAGGATTAGGTGTGTACCTTACAGAACCTCTATAACCTGTCTTAAGTTCATAGAAACTTGCATATCCAAGTTCAAGGCTCTGTTTAACAACGGCAAGTTTATCATCAAAGATATCTAACTTATTTAACAGGGCTTTCCACTGTCCTGCAAATATAGGCTTATTCTTCATGGATAGTCTTATCTTGAGATATTCTGTAAGTGCATCTCTTAACTCGGAATCCTCTGTATACTCGTTGATATACTGTACACATTTATCCCACAGTGACATTCTTTTCTGTTTGGGCTTATCTTCAGCCTGTGCTATCTTTCTTTTCTGTTTAACATCATCACTGAACATATGCTTTTCAAAGTCTGTAAGTTCTTCAGTATCTGAATCATCTTTAGGTTGGGAGAACAGCCTTTGCTGTTCTACTATACCGTTAGGTATAGTATTATTTTCTTTTTTAGTATTTCTTCTGTTAGTATTTCTTTGTACGGGATTTTCTACCCCAAGGTTTTCTACCTCTTGATTTTGTATAGGTTGTTCATGCACCACATATTCATATTCAATCCTATCTCTGACAATGACTCTGTTACCATTTTCATCAACAAAACTTTCGGGCATAAGTTTATGCCTTTCAAGGTATCCAAATTGTATCAACTCTTGAAGTGTAGATGTAATAGCCGTCTCATTCTCCTTACAGTTTTTAACAATACCTGCAATGGAATAATCCCAATCATCATTGTTTGAAAGCATCCAAGATAATAATCCTTTTGCCTTAAGGGACATGTTCTTCTCTCTTAAATGATAATTAGACATTACTGTATAATTTTTGGTCTTTTCAACTCGGATTATCATAAGAACTTACCTCTTTAGATACCAAAAGGCTTTTTCCTTTAGTGAGTTACGGTCACCTTGGAAAAAGCCTTATGATTGTTGACTGATAAGATTGAACATCAACTGATATCCGTAACATATCAGCCAACGTATGCTTGAGTACTCTCCAACACGAGCCTCGGTTGAGGGTGTTATTCGGATTTCCTTTTGGCAAAATTAATAGTAACAAATCTTAAGATACCTGTCAACTCTTATTTTTTCATAACTGCATCCCATATATCCTCAACTTGCTTGTCTACTTCTCGGTTTACATCATCCCAAAGAAGTTCCTTTTCAGATTCAAGGCTAACTCCCTCAATGTTAGGAATTGTTCTTTCCTCACAATATTCAAGGGTATAAAAGTTGTCTTTTATCTTGACGGATGCTCTTGAAGTTGCTCTGATTGTTGTTGTGATTGCTTTCTGTTCATAAATTTCCATGTTTAAGTTTCCTCCGTTTTCGCTTTTTTACACTTAAGGGCTACTACTGTCGTGGTTTCCTTACATCCGTTCATCTTTAACAGGACATCCTGTGAGATAGTTCCCTCATAGATTGCTGTCTCAAGTGCGTTCATATCAATGCATTCAACTGTTCTGATATAAGGGCATTCCATACTACCATGAGTGGCTGACCAATCTTCCTTAAGTATTGGAAGAAGTTTATCCTCATTAAGAGTCTCCCTGTTAGAAACAACTCTCTGTACGGTGTAGCCACCCGAAGTCCATGAGTCCACATTAGATTCTACGAGCAAATCTTTTATCTGCTCTTTCTCAGCATCTGTAATCTTCTTGAGAGTCTTTATATCAGCGTCTTTCTTGCCATATTCAGCAACAAGTTCATCAAGTTTATGCATTGTTCTTCTCCTTGTGTACATACATCTGTGTTACATCACCCATAACTCCCTTACGTCCCTGTGGAATGCTCTTCTTAAACTCAATAAGTTTCCAAACATCTTCCATTGTCCAATATCTTGTACGTCTGTTTCCTATACGTGTGTACTCGGGAATAAGATGTGCAAGTTCATGGTCGGGATGCAAATCTTTCCACCTATACCACATAGATATAGTCTGAATAGATGACCCAACGAGCATGGATACCTCGCTCACATTCAATAGTTTGTCTGCCATTTACTTTATCCTCCTTTAACTTAACAAATAGTCCACTAATGCTTTCTTATCAATTATCTTACCATCCACCAATTTATCTGACATAGCACCCTTCTTCTGAATAATTGCCCAAATCTTCTCATCTATGGTGTTCTTGGTAAGAAGATTGTATACAGTTACATTCTTGGTCTGCCCGATTCTATGACATCTGTCAACGGCTTGATTATATGCACCCATTGTCCATGGATGGTCAACAAATATTTCAACTGTGGCTGAAGAAAGAGTAAGACCTGTTCCCATAGCACCTGTCGTTCCAACAATTACCTGTGTCTTGGGATTATTCTGAAAATCATCAACTATCTTCTGTCTGTCTTCATCTTTGGTCTCACCTGTTATGGCTGAAACCTTGTAATTTGCCCCACAAAGCCTCTTCATTATCTCATCGGTAATCTGTGTCCAATTAGAGAAAATAACCACCTTCTTGCCGTTCTGAGTAGAGTCCTCAACCAATTCCATCATACGGTCAAGTTTAGCACTCTCTTGGATTTCGCTTGAAAGGATACCTGTATAGCCTGTAGCCTGTCTCAATCTAATCATTTCAGCAAGAGGATTGTTAGATTCTTCAATTTTATCCAAGTTTGCCATAAGGTTGTTATAGACTTCCTTGTAAATCTGATTCTGTTTAGGAGTCATTTCAACATATTCATTAATAAATGTCTTCTCGGGTAAGTCAAGTACGTCATCCTTAAGTCTACGGAGCATGATATCATTTAAAACCTCCTGTAACTTTTCAAGGTGCTGATATCCAACAATCTGATAATTTCCGTATCCCCCCATCACACAATAGTGATTCTTGAATGAATAGAAGTTATGGTTCTCATATCCAAGCCACTTGAGGATGATATAGAGGTCAAGAGGTGTGTTCATAAGAGGTGTTCCTGTCATGGCTATCATGGTATCAGCCGTAACATTTAAGAAACCTTTTCCCTGTTGGCTGTTAGGGTTTTTCATCTTATGTATCTCATCAGCTGCCACAAGACCGATAATTCCCTTGTGGCAAAGGTCTGATAACAGGTCGGTGATGTTCTCATCTCTTAAAGATTCAACATTGGTAATGAGAAAATAACAGTCATCAAGAGGACTTTCAATACCCATAAGAAGATTGTATAATTGTTCAGCCTTTTCCTTATTACTTCCGATAGTTGTCTTATTTCCCTTGACAACCTGTCCGATAATCCATGCTTTTTCATCGGAGTGAGTAGCAACCTCATTTACCCAATTCCATTTAAGACCATTTACACCACAGATGATAAGGCAATGCTTATAGCCTCTCTGTTCCTTTTTAGCCATTGCAATGTCAATGACCTGTTTGGTTTTTCCAAGCCCTTGTTCATCACCAAGTAACCAACGGTCATGTTCCATACCATACTTGAACCCATCTATCTGATGCTGAAAAGGCTCTGTCTTAAACTTGTAATTTACAGGATTCTCCTTCTTGGCTTGAAAGATTGCTGCATCATCAGCCTTAATCTCGATTTCAAACTTATCAAGTTGAGTAAGGATTTCACCAAGTTTCTTGAAGGGAATTTCCCATTCCTTAGTTTCGTTGTGCCAAAATCTAATGGTCTGTCCTCTCATAACATTGACAACATCGGGATTATAAGGGAATGTAATGAAAAGTCCTAAATCATTTCCACACTTTATTGCTCTTTTAATGTTTATAGTTATCATTGTTTTCTCTCCGTAATAGTTGATTATCAATAGAAATTAGGTCTTCTAAAGAAAACAGGTTCTTCTCCGAAAGCACCCTGTGCTGTGTCAAACCACTGATATTCGTATCTTCCACACTTAACAGTAGTGATGCGAACCCATTTTGGCTGATTCGTAGCCTTTATGAACTCACGAATAATGTGATTAGGCTCATTCTGTTCAACAGTTACGGTCTTGGTTCTGTATGTTTTGTGAGTATCATAGTATCTAACGATTGCTTTCATATTGTGCCCCTTTCAAGTTTTAAAAGTGTTTTAAGTGTTCCTTGTGAAAACATTATATATCAAATGTTTTAACATTGTCAACTATGTTTTTCAATTATTTCTATATTTTTTCAATCTTTCACGTTTTGCCATAGCATATCCCATTTCATTCACTTTGGTATTCCTTAAAAAGGCATTCTTTTCAGCACAATACTTCGAAAATTCCTTATAGTCCTCACAAGTACTGTGACAGCCTAACTGTCTTTTTTCACAATCTTTACATGGTACTTTCATATGTATCTCCAACTTAACACCCATTTATTAATGGCAGACGGAATAATTGTGAGCACCCACAATAACATTTGAATAGTTCCTATTAGAGCACTCAGCAATATTCCAAATAACCATTTTAAAGGATGTGATTTTCTCGCAAACCTAACATACTCATCTGATTGGATAAGGGCACTAAATACCTCGATTAGTATGAAATCATCTCTCCTCATTTTTTCTTCTTTCTACGCACAATAAGAGTATCCAAGGATACTCCAAGAACATCGGCAAGTTCAGCAAGTGAATCCAAATCGGGAATATGCCTACCTGTTGCCCATCTACTTACAGAACAGGGGCTTATCCCCATTACAGTTGCTATATAAACCTGCGTATATCCACTATTCTGAATAGCATTATAAATGGCAAGTCCTGTCTCTGTACGACTGATATACTTATGCTCTTTTACCATTAGGCACGTACCTCTTTCAGTTTATTAATGATTTGATTAGCGCATTCAATGTATCCTACTACATATCCATCTTGCTGTACATCTTTAATGTTAGCAAGATGCTGATTACAGGATTCCGTAAGTTCTTCAACAATATTGTCTGTTCTCTTTCTCATCTGTACAAGTTCTTGTACAATGTTTTCATACATTGCTTGTAAATTTTCAATCTCAGCACATGCTTCCATAACAAGTATGTTATCGGGATTTTTATTAAGTTGAAGTTGCTTTGATAATCTTTTTAGTTCAGTTTTGATGCAATCAGTAGTCATTATTAATCTCCTTTTAAAATAATTTTTAATTACTTTTTATAGGATTCGGTCTGTATCCTATAACTGTTGTATAAGTCCCATTTCCTGTAATGCTTGTTGATATCCAAGTTCATATCCTACTGCTTTTCCATCTGAATATCCTTTATTATATTGGTCTCTGTCATACTGTAGTGCTTTGATAAGTTCATCTTTATTAATGTTAAAACCAACTTGTTGTTCAATCTCATAGACATATCTATCTTCTTCCTGTTTCATTTGCTCATTAATAATTCCTTGTATCATTTCAATAGGGCTTTCGTACATATTAATCCTCCTTATCCGTTTCTGTCCGAACAATAGCCACACTCACGGCATTCGTTATCGGAAAACTTACACTTTTTGGTATATTTGTTTCTGTAAGCATCTATATCATACGCCTGTACCCCATCAATAATCACACCCTCTTTAATAAACTCTTTACACCACTTTTCCATCTTATCCGTTTCCTCAGAATCAAAAGAAGTGAAAGTGTAAGTTATCTGTACTCCGTATCCATTTACAGTATCACCTTTAAGTTTTTGCCAATGTATATGTTCTTTCATACATCTACTTTTTCTCCCTCAATTATTATTTTCAAATTGCTATAAAAATCATGCATGATAGTGGAAGTAAACTCATTGGTGGATAATTCAACTGTCAATTTTTCAAGTCCCTCTCTGATATCTTTTTTGGCATCAGCGTATCCTCTTTCATATGCTCTGAATGCTATATCAGCCTTAGTCAAGTTTTCCTCAAGAGTATCAAAAAATTCTTTTTCTCTTTCCTGTTTTATCCTTTCCTCATTCATATCAATCCACCTTTCCAAATACAATCATTAACTCAAATAAGCCAAGAGTAATTGATACTGAATTATGTATGGGCACTATAAATATTCCAAAACCTATTTGAAGCGTTGAGAAGTAGAGCATTATATGTTTTGAATTAATAATAGTTTTATCCATTTTCTTTCTCCTTATCTGCTTCGATGATTGTTGGTTGCATATCAAGCCTTTTGAAAAAATCAAATTCTCTACTATCCAACATTTCTTTTCTGTAAGCATCGGCATCAATCAATCTTCCGTGTCTTTTTGGAAGTGGAATGCCATTCTGTATTACTTTATCAAGTGGTGACGGATGTAGATATTCTTGTATGTCTTGGTATAACCATTCGGGAATATCAATCAATAATTTCATTCGATTCCTCACTTTCTGCCTAATCAACCATTTAGTATTTCATTTTCCCAATTATAATCATCTATACTATGCCGTTTTTGCCTCTCAAGTTTGTAAGCATGGATGTTTTCGCTTATATATTGTGAATAGGCTTGCTTTGTTCTCATGTTTGGCAACGGCACTCCTATTGTATCTTCTATTACTCTTGCAAAATCCTCTTGTTTTTGTGTTGGAAATTCACCCATCCTTCTCATCCCCTCGTCAACTGCCTGTTTAACTTCTTCTTTTGACAAACCATCGGTTAAGAAAGTGGTCGGTTTTGCTGAATTGATTTTATCTTGTAAACTCATCCATGTCCTCACTTTCTGCCTGTCTTTTCAATCCATCGTAGTAACCTTTTTCATATGCCTTTGATAATGCACTTGCATTTTGAGTAGCAGTTACCCACTCTTTTGTGACATCTACTCCGTAAAGTTCAAAGTTCATAGTGTAAAGATAGGCAGTTTCTATAACCATAGGTGGCATTTTGGATAATTCCTCTAATATGTATTTCATTTTATGACTTTGTAAGACTTCACTATCTTGTTTCATTCCTTGCCCTCACTTTCTGCCAATGATAGAAGTCGGACTATATCTTTTTCTGTATGTCCATCCCAATGTTTACCACATTCAAGTTCCTCACATTTGAAATAATCCCAATACTCTTTTTCATAGTGATATGTATATGAACCTTGTGGGGTATCAATGCCGACTATGAACCATTCACCATTTGAATCAAAACAATATTGTCCATCTTCATGTTTATAAGATTTCCACGATATATTTGGATTCTGATTAACAATAGTTGCAAACAGGATAGCCCTCTGATGATACAGTTGATTGAACGTGTGATATCCATCTGATAAATCACCAATTCCTGTATCGGGTATTATTGCTACTTCCTTATCAAGTGGCGTTCCAAGCATTATGACACGCTCAAAATATCCTAAAGGCTCTTCTCCGACATCTGCAATCTTTGCAAGATATTTATATTGTTTCTCGGGTATATCAATTATTATTTTCATTCGTCTTTACCTCTTTTCTCTTCATACATTCGTTTGAGTTCATCCATTGTATACTTGTCTCTTAATACCTTGTGATTCCCATAATTAAGATAATTAGGGCAGAACACCTCACCTATGTCCCAATTCACACCCCAAATCTCTATGTCCTTGGATTGAAATGCTTTCTTAGTAAGTTTGTAAAAATACTTGTCAAGGTCTTTTATAAGGATAGTAACGTTGCCCATCCAGACCATATCAGTTCCGCATATT
>Ga0247608_10003886_pt1 | contig 17097 bp, 28 predicted proteins | sample 176DNAGHGlowgp2_FD_193490 | JGI IMG/M metagenome (GOLD analysis project Ga0247608, IMG submission 193490) | Sheep rumen microbial communities from Palmerston North, Manawatu-Wanganui, New Zealand - 1766 DNA GHGlow gp2 | ecosystem: Host-associated > Mammals > Digestive system > Stomach > Rumen ... | reverse complement strand
ATAGCAGTAGTTAGTGTATTAGGTTTATTTATAGGCGGACTAGGCGCTTTAGTTATGTTATTCTCAGAATTAGGAGTTGATTTAGAGAACTTCATAAATAATGGTGGTAAGATATTAAGTGCTATAGGAAAAGTAATAGGTGAATTTATAGGAAGTTTGATCGATGGTTTTAATGTTGGGGCAACAAATTCATTACCAGAAATAACTAAAAAAATATCTGAATCAATGAATAATTTAGAAGGATTTATATCAGGAGCAAATAATGTTAAAAGTGATACAGTTAAAGGCGCTGGATATTTAGCTGCAGCTATATTAGAATTAACAGCTGCTGAATTTATTTCTGGTATATTAGCTATAACACCAAATATTATAGGTATGGTTAAATTAGGGTTTGGTCTATCAGCATTTATAAAAGCAGCAGGATCATTTTTCGAAGCTGTTACGAATATAAATCCGAAAGTATTAGAAGGCACCAAGAATTTAGCCGATGCTATATTAGCATTAACAAAAGCAGAATTAATACAAGGAATAATGGATTTATTTGGTCTAGGAGATAAATCATTAGCTGGTTTTGGTGAGCAATTAGGTACATTGGGTTCTGGTTTAAATGATTTTATAAAAGAATTAACCGATTTTGGACCTGAAAAAGTAGCTATCGTTGATTCAGCATGCCAAGCTATAAAAACACTTGCTGAAGCAAATAAATCAATACCAAACGAAGGTGGATTATTAGGTAAAATAGTTGGCGAAAATTCTTTTGAAACTTTTGGAACTAGTTTAAAAACTTTAGGTACAGGTTTAAATGATTTCGTAGGAACATTAAAAGATTTTACACCAGAAAGTGTGTCTATTGTTGATTCTGCATGTCAAGCTATACAAAAATTAGGTGATGCTAATAAATATGTAGCTAATACTGGTGGTTTTGTATCATTCATAATTGGTGATAATGATTTAGGTGATTTTGGATTACAAATATCTAAACTTGGTAATGGTTTAGCAGCATTTGTTTTAGCTTTAAGAGATGGTGGATTTGATAGCAATGATACTGTTACTCTAGTTGACAATGCATGCAAAGCGGTTCAAACATTAGCTGGTTTAAATCAATATTTAGGTGATGATAAATGGTTTAATAAATTAATAGGTAATAGTTCATTAGAAACATTTGCCAATGAAATACCAAAGTTAGCTACAGGTATAAATAATTTTGTTTTAGCTCTACCTGATTTTGGAACAGAAAAATTAGAAGTTGTTAAAACAGCAGTTGATGCTTTATTAGCTATAGGAACACTTGGTGGTTTAGATTTAGGCAATATAGCTACTAATATGAATTTGTTTAGTATTTCTTTAGAAGAGCTTGGTGTTAGTATGGGAACATTCTTTACCACATTGACAGAGATAGGATTAGATGTTATACAAGAAGGTATAGGCAAAGTTAATGAATTAGTAGCAATGGCATCAACAATAGCGGAAACAAATATAGAACAAGTTTCAGTATTTAGTGATTCATTAGTGAAAGTAGCTAATGAAGGTGTTACTGGATTCTGTAATGCTTTCGAGGGAGTAATACCTAAACAAAAAGCTAAACAAGCTGTTATCGAGATGATGAAAGCAGCTATATCAGGAGCTGAAAGTAAAAGATTAGATGCTATTAAAAAATTTGAACAAATAGCTAGAGAATGTTTGACAGCATTAGAAGCTTTTTATAAACCATTTTATGATATGGGTGGTTATTTAACTCAAGGGTTTGCAGATGGTATAAGAGGCAATATACAAGCCGCAATCGATGCAGCAACAGAAGTTGGTAAAGCAGCAGCCAAAGCTTTAGCAGATGCAACACAAGAACAATCACCATCTAAATTAACACGTAAAATGGGTGTATACTTTAGTGAAGGTTTTGCTATCGGTATAAAAGAACAATTTGGCAAGGTATATGATACAGCATTTAACACTGGTGATATGGCTAAAGAAGGATTATCTAATGCTATAGCTAAAATATCTCAAATGGTTGAAGATGGAATTGATACTTCTCCAACTATTAGACCAGTATTAGATTTAAGTGAAGTAGAACAAGGAGCTTCATATTTAGGCTCAATGTTTGGAACAAATTCAGTAGGTTTAAGAGAAAACATAAACGCAATCTCAAATGGATTTAATTCAAAAATTCAAAATGGAAGTGGTTTAGATCTATTGAATGCAATAAATAAATTAGAAGCAACAGTAAGAGGATCTAATGGAAACACATTAAATATCTATACTCAAGAGTTAGATAGTGAGAAATTAGATCAGATTGTTAGACATGTTAATAAAGAACTAGGGGTAATTTTTTAAGGAGGTAATTTAAATTGAATGTAAGAGAATTTAACTTAATAAATGATCTTGGACAGACATTTTCATTTATGGATGTTGAAACAGGAGCATTCTTCTCTGATCCATCTGGATTAGGTTATACTTATAGAAATAATTACCAAAAAATTGGTAATATATTTTCTACCTCCATTACAGAATTATCCCAAGGTTCTGTAACTGGACAATTATATTTTACAAAATATGAAAATTATAGAAAATTAATAAGTTTTGTACATAAATCTACAAAGCTTATGTTAATGTATGTAATACCATACGAAAATTCAACTAAAACTTATTATAAGGATGTTGAAATGACAAATATTGGAAAGAGTGACAAAGAAAAAAATGGTTTATTGAAGTGTTCTGTCACTCTTACTAGTTTGTCACTATGGTATGAAAAAGTTATAACAAAATATATAGTTGAAGATGATGAAACAATAACAACTTGGGATTTCTATTTCGATAGTTATTTTCCATCATATTCAAGTAGGGATTTGGACTACATTAATGAAGGGGATGTTGATGCATCTATAGAAATTAATGTAGAAGGAGAGGTTGTAAATCCAAAATTAAGATTATATATCGAAGGAGAATTACAACAAGAAATCGCAATCCCGATAACAATATTACAACATGAAAAATTATGTTATTCTTCAAAAGAAGATAATTTTTACATAAAGAGAAAAAAAGAAGATGGAACATATGAGAGTCTATTTACATTAGACTACATAAAATTTGAAAACGATAATGTTATTCGAATTCCACCAGGAAAGCAGTGCAGATTAGTAATTTCATCAGATAATTCAGTTGATGTTGCTGATTTAACAATATATGCTTATTATGTATCAGTATAGGAGGTAGCCATGGCAAATAGTAAAACTATTCTGTATAACAGACAGGATAAAAACTTTATGTGGGTATTTGATCATAAAGACTTTTCTGTTATAGATATTTTAGAAATAGCAGAATATGACATAACTATGGATGAAGAGACAAATGCCACATCAAGAATAATAGTAAACAAAGAAACAAGAGCTGCCGCTAATGATATAGTAGTTTTTAAGAAAAATAATACTATTATATTTTGGGGTGTTATACAACAAATAAATAATAGTAGTGGAGAAAAAGTATATGAGTATATTTGTAGATATTTTACTAATTTATTTGACCAAAGTGTCGTATTAGAACAAAATATCATATCAGCAACTGTACCAGCTGGATATTATAGATTTATATCAGTGGCAAATACTAATGGTAATGTAGCTGTTAAAGAATCTAGTACAGATAATAATGCCTTAGTTCAGGTATGGAGTATTAATGGTCTTAAGAATGGTGTTTGGGAAGTAATCCCATCAAATGGACACTATAAAATTAAGAATGTAAATAGCGGAAAGTATCTAGATGTTTTAAACAAAGCATATACAACTATGGGCAAAGAATTCTGTCAAACAGCAGATGGTGCATTATTCGATTTTATCTTTAATTCTGAAGGATGTTACTATAATATAGCTATAGCAGGACAAACATATCAGAATAAAAGAATAATGGTTAGTATAGATGACAGCTATTCATTAGGTGAAGGAACAAAATTACAGACATGGTATCAAGATGATACAAATAATCCAGGAGCTAGACAATTTTATCTACAGAAAACAACAGAACCAATAATATGGAATACTGGTATTGAGGATTTCTTAAAGTTACAAATAGATAGCAACTTTATAAACAATGAAGATACATTTGTTAATAGAGATTATCTTCAAATAGTAGCGGAAACTCATACAAAAAAGGATGCTGGTGTTCCAGATGTAGAGAATGGAATTTATAATTTACATACATTTATGACAAACTGTACTCAATATTATAATGTGATTTACGAATTCAAAATGGATACTTCTGGAAATAAACCTAAAATAATAATAACTATAAAAACAAAAACCATGGATACAGAATTAATTGATGTTAAAGCTATGGCTATAACTGATTATGATGAAGTATTCGATACAGATATAGTTTCTAAAGTAATAGTTATAACTAGTACAAAAGTATATAAACTATTTCTTAAAACAAATAGAGAAACAACAGAAAATCAATCAGATCAGGATAGAGCAGATGGTAGAACAGAAGTTATATATGTTGAAAACTATGATGAAGCTAATCAATCAGCTTTAGATATTATAAACAGCAACCAATATAATCACAATATAAGTTTCAGTTTGAAAGATAAATACTTACCAATTGGAACTCCTATAAAAATTAAGACTAAAAGCGGTACTGTTTATGATACTTATATTTCATCTGTAGCTATAACAGATAGTAGTTTTTATAGTTATCAATGTGGTAATATAAGAATAACATTAATAGAAAAATTATTGAAAGAGAGGAAATAACATATGCTAAAAGGTGAAAATTACACGAACCAGTTATATGAGAGTTATGCTAGTAGATTAGCTATTAACACAATGATAAACGGTGAGTGTGGAATAATAGATAACTATGGTAATAAGATGGAAGTAACCTATAATAATAACATTGTTACTATCTCAAGTGGTATGGCTGTAGTTAAAGGCGGTCTAATTCGTGAAACAACATATACAACATTAAATGTTACATTAACTGATGGCTTATATTATTCTGTTGTTTTGGAAATAGACTTAAGTCAAACAAATACAAGACAAGAATTTAAACAAGGTAGTTTTAAATTACTATCTAATAGCGGATCTTATCCAACATTGCAACAAGATGACTTATCTTTAAGCACAAATTCCGGAATTTATCAAATGGAATTAGCAAGATTTCAGACATCAGCAAGTGCTATAACAAACTTTACTAATACAAGAAAGATATTATCATATAACTCATTAATACAAGAATTAAGAAGTGCTATATCTAAAGTTATATCTGAGGATTTGAGTGCAACAGATATTAGTTATGACAATAATACAACTATTAAACAAAAATTAGATACAATGCAAACACAAATAAACAATTTACCTACAACTATAGGAACTCATGAAGCTAAACTTTTAAAAGTATCAAGAGATGGTTGGACAGATGGTGTTATGCAGAATTCAATAACGTTTGAAAAAAAGGGTTATTGTCCAGTATATCTTGGTTATGATAATTGGGCCGGAGATGGTGCTGTTATACTTCAGGGAGTTGATGTAACTAGTTTCGGAACAACATACAGTGATGGAGTTTTAACAGGAAAATTAGTTGTAAGAATCACAGTAAAAGGAAATAACGTAACTGGATCAAGAAAAGGCGGACAAGTTTATGCTCATGTTGCATGGATCAAATTAAATTAAAGAAGGATGATAGAATGGAAATAATAACGGTAATAATAAGTGGGCTGTTTAGCTCAATATGTGTAGCATTACCAATAGTATTGACTAACAAAAAAGAAAAAGAGAAAGAAAAGAATATAAACGATAAAGCTACATTATTAAGTCTAAAATGTAATATAATGATAATTTATGGTATGTGTAGATCCCATAAACAAATTAGCAAATATCAATTAGCAATGATTGAAGAATTACTTACTAAATATTTCGAAATGGGTGGAAATAGCTTTATACATAAAATAAAAGAAGAAATAGAAAAATATGAAGTTATAGACTAAGTAGCAAGTTGAAAGGAGAATTCAAAATGGCGAGTATAATAGAGACTCCTTCATTTATTAGAGGTGATAGTTATTTATTCAAAGTACCAGTTAAACATAGAGAAAATGATATTCCACTACAAGAAATAGATGTAGATACTATATTTGTTACATTTAAGGAAACAACATCTAAATCAAGTAGAATATTGTTTTCTAAAGATTTAAGTGATATTACTATTGACGAAGATGGATATTGTCATATAGCATTTAATCCATCAGACACTGAATCATTGAACTATGGAACTTATTACTTTGACATTGAAATAACTTTAAAAAATGGTTATAGAAAGACACAAACTTATATGGTTAGAATTACGGATGAAACAACTAGTCATGGAGGTTAGAATATGGAAATAGAATTCGGAGAATTAATATTAGAAGAAGAATTAACCATAGCCGATCTAATTCTTGAAGACGAATTGTTGTTCTCGCCTCTCGAATTAGATACTATGAGAGTTATTATGGACGACTATAATCAATTAAAGAATAAACCTTCAATAAATGAAGTCGAATTAATAGACAATAAACAATTAGAAGATTTGAATGTTAATAGATTAAGTAATTCTGAAATCGATGATCTAATAAATTCAATTATAATATAATTATAGGAGGATCAATAAATGAGTGAATACAAATATTTAGACAAGGATGGTCTAATCTACTACCATTCAAAAGTCAAAAATTTATTAGGTGGAAAGGTAGATAAAGAAACCGGTAAAGGTTTATCAGCTAATGATTTCACTAATTCTTTTAAAACTAAATTAGAAGGAATAGCAACCGGTGCTGAAGTTAACCAAAATGCATTTTCTAATGTTGTAGTTGGTGAGACAACAATAGCTGCTGATAGTAAAACAGACACGCTTACATTAGAAGCAGGAAACAATATTACATTAACACCTAATGCAACTAGCGATAAAATTACAATAGCTGCTAAAGATACAACATATAGTGATGCTACTCAAAGTACTCATGGTTTAATGAGCACAACAGACAAAAAGAAATTAGATGGAATAGCTGAAGGTGCTACAGCTAATGTCGGCACAATTACTGGTGTGAGTGTAAACGGTACATCAGTAGCTACAAGTGGTGTAGCAAACATTACAAGTGTGCCAGCATCAATATTGAGTGGTGCTATTAAAAATGGTGTTACAGCTACAACACAAGCAGCAGGTGATAACTCAACTAAAGTAGCAACAACGGCATTTGTTAAAACAGCAGTAGATACAGCAATAGGTAGTATCACTGGCATAGAATTTCAAATAGTAACATCTTTACCTGCAACTGGTAAAACAGGTGTTATTTATTTAATATCAAATAGTGGTACAGCACCAAATATTTATGACGAATATATTTGGATAGCAAGTACAAGTAAATTTGAAAAGATTGGTACAACAGATGTTGACTTATCTGGGTACGTACAAGATTCAGATATGGTAGCAATTACAAACGCAGAGATAGATGCAATAGTAGCAGCGTAGAGGAGGTAAATCTCTATGAGTTATAATTTTTTAGATAAGACAGGATTAGCATATTTTTGGAGTAAGATAAAAGCTAAAATACCAACAAAAACAAGTCAGTTAACTAATGATAGTCACCTTAGTTATTCAATTGAAAAACCATCAGGAACAATTGATGATTTAGCGGCATTTACTTCTGGTAAACCTGGTATAACAGGTTCTATATCATTAGTTAAAAAAAGCAGCGGTATAGGCTCTGAGATACCTGCTGGTTGGTATAACTTCTTTTTTTCTCCACATAGAACAGGTAGTGGCGGAGATAATACAAATTATGGAACAATACTATTAACTCCTATGAATTTTGCTGGTGCAAGTTGGATATTACGAAGAAGTAATAGCACAACAGTAATATCAGAAGTAAAAAAGATAACAACAGCAGATCAATTGAGTAATTATATTGTTAATAGTAATTCCTATATTAATACCCACCCAGAAAATAGTCCTGTGCTAATACCATTTATGCATAATGATATAGCATTTTTACTAAAAAGAGGTGGTAGCATTAAAGCATATTATGATGATGTAGAAAAGACACTTTCTAATCAAGACGCTATGTTTGATGCTTGCCCTAATTATTGGGTTCAAAATCCAACTGGAATTACAAAGATTGTATTGGAATTAACTTTGCATAAAGTATTTACTTGGTCAAATACAATATACTGTGATTTTGGTTCTGCTGGATGGAGAGCTAAAAATGTAAAAATTGAAGTTATGAACACGAATTATCCACAAGACGTATGGACAGTAAAGGGAAATGCTACTGGTAATAGTTACGGAAATGTAAAAGTAACATTTAATCATACGCCAGTCGGTGCAAGCAATGCTGGTGGTGGTTTTAATAAAATAAGATTTACATTTTCAGATTGGGCAACAGCTACTATATTCAGAATAGCTCAATTGGGCGTATATAATTATGGCTCACTTGGTTTAAGAGAAACTTCAATGTCAAGAGGAACTGATGATTATGTTTTTAGAAATATTACTCCAAATAGTAACAACACATATAATTTAGGAGATAGTTCTCATAAATGGGCTAATGTATATGCTACAACATTTCAAGGAAATGCAACAAGTGCAACGAAAGCTACCCAAGATAGTGATGGAAATCAAATAAATACTACATATTATAAAGCAAGTAATCCTAATGGCTATACTTCAAACACAGGTACAATCACAGGTATCAAAATGAATGGTGCTAGTAAAGGTACTTCTGGTGTGGTTGATTTAGGAACAGTCATCACAGCACATCAAGATATTTCTGGAAAGCAAGATAAGTTAACTGCAGGCACGGGCATAACAATAGATAGTAATAACGTAATTAGTGCTTCAAGTGGCGATTATATTATAGAATTTCCAAGTTCGTGGTCTAGTGTTATAAGTGAATACGAGCAAGCTGGTTCGCCAGATGATTTTGAGGTTGACATACTTTATACTACATATAGTGGTATTGATAGTGACCACGAACACTACTTTGTGAACGCAGATTTATATAGTGCCATAGATAGATTAATGTATGGTGATATTGCAGAAGCAAAACTAAATTTAAACAACACAACATATGATAACAATTACTATGTTTCATCAGCATATATATCTGCTGACGGAGATACTCAATTAGACATTTTATTTAATGATAGTGCATATGTTGTTTCACAAGACCTTGGTTGGTTATCAATTTCTGGGAAATATATAGCAAGTGCAGTTCCTTATTATAGAATTTCGTGCGGTCCAGCGGACTTAACGTATTTTTATAATAATGCAGAATTTACAAATAACAAGGTAACGTCAATCTCATCTAGTTCAACTAATACACAATACCCAAGTGCTTTAGCAGTATATAACTATGTCAATAGTGCAGGTGGTGGGGGAATAGAAAGTTCAAACAATACCATAGAAAACATAGTATCTTTGACTAAAGCAGAATATAATGCATTACAAACCAAAGAAACAAAAACATTATATAATATTACGGATGATGTTACTGAACCAAGTGTTACAAGGGGAAGTGCCACAGCAAATTCAACATATATAAGTGCGGTTGAAAATAACCATTGGGAACGTATAGGAAAAGTCGTATCTTATTCATTCACAATGACGGCTGGTGGTACATGGACTACCAACAATATGTTTGCATCTGGACTACCTAAACCAGTAGCAGCGTTGCGTTTTGTTGGTATAAATCACAATAAAAACGTGCCAATGAGATTTCAGTTAACTGCTGATGGCCAATTAGGGAATGCTTGGTCTGGCACAACACCAGTTAGTGGGAACCAATTAGAGGGCCAAGTTACATATATAACAAACGACCCATAAAGGAGGTAAAAAATGAGTTTAAAATATATTGATGGAAATGGTAACGAGAATAGCATTGCTGGTATAGGCCAAGATGGAAGCCAAGTTTCAGTCACAAGGAATCTTACAAGTGGTACTAAAATAGCTAGTATATCTGTAGACGGAACGGTTAATGATTTATACGCTCCAGCAGCTCGGAGTTGCTGATATTCAAATGGTAGCTCATACAATAACTCAAAATGTTGGCGCCGCTGGAACTGCTAAATGGATTTCACAAAATATTTATAAATCTGGATACAAACCAGTTGGAATAGTAGGGCATCAACAAGCAACTGCCGGATTTTTTATAGTTGATAATGATTTATATTTATCGGCATCAAATAATGGTAGTGGAACAATTAGAGCTAGAGCTAAAAACGATGCTAATGGTGCAACTCAAACTATGTCAATAGTTATATACGTACTATGGATTAAAGTATAGGAGGTACATATGCAAATAATAGAAGAAACAATAATACAAAAGAAATTAGTAGCTGATGAAAATAAATTACTAATATCAAAAGAATTAGATGCAACAGGATATCCAATTAATATAGTAAAGGAAATCTATATTAACGATGATGAAGAGGCAAATAATTATTATGAAATAGAATTACAAACAGAAGGAAAGGAACAAAACTAAAAGAAATGTACAATACAAATCAAATGTATGGAATGAATCCTTATTTTGGTTATAATACAAATCTTCAACAGCCAATTCAAAATAAACCTTTGAATTTACAAGGAAAAGTAATTGATAATCTAGAGGTTGTTAAAGCGACTGATATTGTATTAGATGGATCTATCAATTACTTCCCTTTGGCTGATGGTTCAGCTATAGCAACAAAGCAACTTCAACCAAACGGAACAAGTAAAATTGTTATTTACAAGCCAGTTGAAGAAGAACCAACAAAAAAGGTAAAGTATATAACTGAGGATGATCTTTCAAATAGTATGATAGATATTAAAAATAAAATTGATGATATAGAAAAGAAATTAGACACTTTATCAAAGAAGAAGGAGAAATAAAATGAACCCTATAGATTTAATACGTACGTACATGTCTCAGGGTTTAACTCCTAAAGCCTTAGTAGAAAGAATGGGAATGAATAATCCTATAATAAGTAATCTTATTGGTATGGCTCAAAATGGAGACACTCAAGGTGTTGAAAATTTTGCTAGAAATATCATGAAAGAGAGAGGTAGAGACTTTGATACTGAGTATTCTCAATTTAGAAATAATTTTAAACAATAATAAATAATATTTTTTAAACAAGGTTATAAATGTGTTGCAACAATTTATACATAAATTTTTAAATTTTTCAAGGAGGAACAAAATGACTTACGACTCAAATGGATTATCTGCAAGTGATGTAGCATTGCTACAAGGCAGAAACAACTCTGGATTCGGAGGAGAAAACGGTGCTTGGTGGATCGTGTTATTCTTAATATTCGCTATGGGAGGTTGGGGCAATGGCTTCGGCGGATTCAATGGCGGAGGTTCAGTACCATATTTATTAAATAACACAAACAATGATGTTCAAAGAGGATTTGATCAATCAGCAGTTATCAATGGTATAACAAATCTTGGAACAGCTATTACAAATGGATTCAACAATCAAGCAGTTTCACAATGTAATCAAACAACAGAATTATTAGGAGCTATCAACAATGATAGATTCGATACTGTTAGTGCTATAACTAATAGTGCAAATGCATTAAACAATACTATGATGGTTAATGAAATGGCTAGACAACAATGCTGCTGCGATACTAAACAAGCTATTGCTGATTTAAAATATACAATCGCTACAGAAAATTGTGCTGATAGACAAGCTTTATCAGATGGTGTTAGAGATATTATAGCTAACCAAACAGCTAGTGTTCAAACTATATTAGACAAAATGTGTCAACAAGAGATTGATGCTAAGAATGAGACAATTGCAAATTTAAGAACACAATTAAATATGCAAAATCTTGCTTCAAGTCAAGCATCTCAAACAGCTCAATTAATTGCTGATAACAATGCTCAAACAGCAAGTCTAATTAATAGAATTGCTCCATATCCACAACCAGCATATTTAGTAGGTAATCCATATGCATACAACGGATGCAATTGCAATTATAATAACTGCGGATGCGGTAATTTTTAAAAATAGTTTTATTTAAAGTTTTATTTAAAGAGGAGAAAAAGAATGATTGAAAGCAATATAAATACAGTAACTGCTTTGTCTTCAAATACTGATAGTGTAGCTTTTACTACTGATAGAATAAGAACTCGTGATGCTACTTGTCGTGGTTGGTTGAATCATGATGAAGGTTCTGCTAACTATGATATTTTAAATGGTGGTTTATATTTAGCTAAAGTTAAAATACTAGCATCTAGTGCTACAGCAGGAGTAGTGGCTTTTCAATTATATAAGAATAGCGACCCTATTCCTGGAACATTAATGGCTGGTACATTAGCTGCAGCTGGAGATTTTACTACTCTTAGTGTTGAATCTGGCATAGAAATATGTTGCAGAGGAGATGCTAATATCTCAGTAAGAGCCGTACCTGCTGTCCCAACACCTACAGATCCAATTACTCCTATAACAACTCAAGTGCCTATTATTGTTAATGCTAATTTAGTATTAGATATTGCACATTAAAGGAGGGATTCAAAATGGATGATTGTTTAATAGATGATATTCAAAAGCTTGTCCATGACGAATTAAAAAAGATTAAAGACATGGGTATAACAAATACTAATGTTGATAGTCTATATAAATTAATCGACATTGACAAAGATATTGAAAATATTAATTACTGGAAGGTGAAAGAAGATAAATATGAGAACGAGATACGGAACATACAGAGACGGTAGAAGTTATGGAAGACCAAGTTATAATAGTAGAAGATATAGAAGTTATGGCCATTATCCAGAAGAATTAATCGATGAGATGAGAGACCACTATATGGACTACAATGAAGGAAGAGAAAACTATAATAGAGGAGATTCTTATAATGGCGAAGACGAAATGGTTCAAGCTGTTGATGGAATAATGAAGAATGTAGTTGAAATAGTTAGAGAATTATCAAATGTTGATAGTCCTCAGGTAATGAATGTTATCAAGAAACATGCTAGCAGAATAATGGATATGTAATGAGTTATAAAAGGATTAATGTAAATCCATTTCAAAGAGTACAATCTGATTGTTTTATTAGAGCTTTAAGTTGTGCTACTGGTAAAAGTTGGGATTATATTTATGAACATATAAGTGTAATAGCCCAAAGTCAAGGTGCTATGATGAATGATAGATCATTTATATTAGATTACCTAGACAGAAGGTACAGACGAGTACCAGTAGAGTATACTATTTCAGAAACGGCCGAAAAATATTCCAGACATATTATATTAATAACCACTAGAGGTCATATTACCTGTAGTAAGTACGGAGTAATATACGATAGTTTTAATCCTGGAGATAGAATAGCTGAATATTGCTGGATAATTAGTTAATTATTAGCAATATAGAAAGGAGAAATAATATGAATGTTTATACTGTAGTATTACTTATATTTTTGTTCCTTATGATATTAACATACATTTTATGGCAAATTAAAAAAAATGGTTTAAGACAATTTGTAATTGAGTGCATTGTTTATGCTGAAGATACTTTGACAAATAATAATATAAAATTTGAATCAGTATGCAATAAAGTAATTGCCGTATTGCCATTTCCATTCAATTTAATACCGTCATCATTTATAGCAGAATTCGTACAAAAAGTTTTCGACGAAGTTAAAGTTGCATTAGATTATAAAAAGAAAGAAGAATAATATAAAGGAGGCTAAATATTATGGACGAAGAGAAAATAGTAGTTCCAGATAAATTACCAGATGAAATGGAGAAAGAATTTGGTAATGGATTGGGGGATGATGAGTAATGTATTCAAATTTAGTTGATAAATATATACCAGTTAACAAATTTACAAAAGGTAGATCTGGTAACAAAGTATGTAAAATTACAATTCATCACATGGCAGGAAATTTATCTATAGAATCATGTGCTAACGTGTTTAAATCTCCTAAAAGAAAAGCTAGTTCAAATTATGGAATAGGTTCTGATGGAAGAATAGCATGTTATGTCGATGAAGAAAATAGAGCATGGACCAGTTCAAGTAAATGGAATGATGATAGAGCAATAACAATTGAGGTTGCTAATAACAATACAAAGAAATGGACTATATCTGACAAAGCAATGGAAAGCCTTATTAAATTATGTGCTGATATTTGCAGAAGATATAATTTTAAATTAGAATTTACAGGAAATAGAAATGGAACATTAACAAGACATAATTTCTATGCTAACACTAACTGTCCTGGACCTTATATTACATCTAAGACAAGTTATATTGTTAAAGAAGTAAATAAGAGAATATCAAATGCATCAAGTGGATATAGTGTTGGACAAAGAGTATTTATTGATGTTCCAATTAATGTAGCATGGGATGGAAAACCTGGTAAGTCATTAGTTGAATCTAATGGATACCAATTCTGGATTCATTCATCTGTTATTAAATATATTAGAAAACAAATTCGAATATATGGATGGGGTACAGTTGTCAAAAAATATAGCGACGATTTATATAGAGTCAAGATATTTGATGATGAATTTGATTGTAGACCAACATATATGGGATTAAAAGAGTTCTAAAAAGAGGATTAATGTAGAGAGACGTACGAACGGTACGTTTCTCTATGTTATTTTAAACATTTTCTTTTATTTTTCCCAAATTAATGAATTTTTTGCAAAAAGTCGAAAAAACGACCTCTGAGGATTTAAAATAAGGCGTTTATTTTTAAAATGAATATAACTTGTTTATAAAGGGGGTAAAAACGCTTATTTTTAAACGTCATGTAAATACGTGAAAATGGGCCATTTTTGGGGTTATTTTTCGCAATATTTACATATGCTATAATGAAAGGAAGGTGAATTAATATGATATTTTTATATTATATCGGAATTGGGCTTATAGTAGTATTAATAAGATCAATTATGTATATGGTAAAATGTTTAAAGATGGGGATTGATTTAGATACTTTAAACAAATTTACATATAGTTATATGAGTATTACAGTATGGTCTGTTTTAATAGGAATTATTATATGGCCAATAAGAGTTATATTATTTAATAAATATGAAAAAGATATTATTGATTCATGTTTAAAATATAAAAAAGAATTAGAAGAATTAGAAGAGTCTAAATAGACTTTTCTTTTTCGTATAAATTACACATACTGTAATGAAAGGAGTGATTTTATATGAAAAAAATTAATATTTCAAAAATGGCAAAGGACGAAAAAAATAGATTACTATTAAGAAATAATTTGCGTTATATTAGAAAATATTTGGGATTAACGGAAAAACAATTAGGAGAAATGATTGGAGTAACAAGGCAAACAATAAACAATTTTGAAATTAAAAAGTGTGTTATTAGTGGACCTTTTTATATAGCATTATTAGATGTTATTTTATCATTTGTTGATTCAAATAGTGAATTATATGACAAAGAGCTTATTTATAAAATGTTAACAAAAGAAATAACATTTATGGAAACAAAATATGAATTTGATTTCGAAGATTAGGGTTCATACCCTTTTCTTTTTTTGTAACAAAAACATTTTCTATAATGAAAGGAAGGTGTTTATTATGAATAAGGAATCTATACATTTAGAAGCTACTGAAACTAATATTTCTATATTACAAAATAATTTAAAATTTATTGAGGAATATTTTGATTTCACTGATAGTGTAATTGCCAAATCAATTGGAGTAACAAGACAAACTATTAATAAGATAAGAAACAAAAGATATATGTTAACTAAAACTCAATATTTAGCTATAATGTATTTAATAGAAGGATTAGTGACAGAAGAAAACATTGAAGATGTATATAAATTGTTAACAAAAGATATTAAAACAATTAAGAAAAAATTTATAATAAAATTAGAAGAGTCTGAATAGACTTTTCTTTTTTCGTATAAATTACACATACTATAATGAAAGGAGTGATTTTATATGGGATCAAAATATTGTGTGACTACTATTTGGAAAAGAGAGCGTGTAAAAGACAAATATCATTATGATGCTTGGGTGTTATATGTATTGTATAATGATGGAACTTATCAAAGATATATGTTCGAGGATGAAAAATTTAAAGAATATGTAGAAAAATACAAAGAGGAACATAATTTAGACGGAAATACAAATTTAGCAACATTTATAGCATCTGGTCAAATGAAATTACAAAAAATGTCAGACAAAAGAGTTATGATTTATATAGGAAAACAAATTAAAAAAATTAAAGAAGAGTCTTAATAGACTTTTCTTTTTCGCAAGATTTACACATACTATAATGAAATAAAACAAAGGAGGAATATATTATGTTATTTATAGGATTATTAAGTATATTATTAGGAAGTTTATTAATTATAACTTATGATATTAGTTATTTAGGAAAAGAAGAAATAAACGAGATTAAAGGGTAACATACCCTTTTCGTTTTTTCGTAACAAAAACACTTACTATAATGAAAGGAGAGATTTATTATGAAACGATTATTTAAAAAAATATGTAAAGTATTTGAAGGATTTCTAATAGGAATTGGATTTTGTGCAAGTATCTTTGCAATAGACAAGATATTTAAACCGAAAATGGAAATAGAATTTACTACAAAAAATAAAGAAGAGTCTGAATAGACTTTTCTTTTTCGTATAAATTACACATTCTATAATGAAAGGAGTGATTTTATATGAAAAAAATTAAAATGATAATTATTGGATTATTTTTAGCTATTGGAGGATTTATTTGTGGAAGAAAAATCGGAGACAAACAAATAGAAAAATTAGAAGAACAAAAGGCTAAAGAAATTTCAAAATTAGAAAAGCTTAAAGAAAAAGCAGACAAAAATCTCAAAGAAAATATTGAAAAATTAAAAAGATTGAAATCAGAAAAGTCTAAATAGGCTTTTCTTTTTTGTAATAAAAACATACACTATAATGAAAGGAGTGATTTAATATGTTTATTATATTATGTGTATTAGGAATAATAATTGGAAGTTTATGTATAATAGCTTTTAGCTATAATTATATAACAAATTGTTATTTTGATATTTACAACAACGAGTTAAAGAAAGATATATCATATTTAAATTTATCTAATAAAGGGTAAACAAACCCTTTATATTTTATTTTTTC
>Ga0247608_10003885_pt1 | contig 17098 bp, 27 predicted proteins | sample 176DNAGHGlowgp2_FD_193490 | JGI IMG/M metagenome (GOLD analysis project Ga0247608, IMG submission 193490) | Sheep rumen microbial communities from Palmerston North, Manawatu-Wanganui, New Zealand - 1766 DNA GHGlow gp2 | ecosystem: Host-associated > Mammals > Digestive system > Stomach > Rumen ... | reverse complement strand
TTCTCTACTGCAGATTTAGTGAATTTTTCAATTCCAGTGAAGTTAAGAGCCTTCTTAAGTTCTCCATTTCCAAGAATCTTAACTAAATCTGAAATACTATTTATATATCCAGCATCTTTAAGAATAGTTTTATTCACCTCTGTAGTGAAAGCAGAATCTTGCTCAAGAGCAGCAACATTGATAATTACATATTTATCAATCCACTTATCAGCTCTTTTGAATCCCTTAGCTTTAGGCATTCTCATAACAACTGGAGTTTGTCATCATTCGAAGAATGGTCTAACAGATTTTCCACTTCTAGCTTTCTGACCTTTAAGTCATTTACCAGAATAGTTACCCTTAGAAGCATTTCATCTTCCAAGTCTACGTGCCTTATCTTTAAATCACTTACTTTTTTCTAATTGATGCAATTTCATGATCAATATCAATTAACAGGAATAAAAATCTAAACTATTTTTCCTCTTTTTTTGTAGTTTTTTTAGCAGCTGTTTTCTTAGCTGGTTTTTCTTCTTTAGCTTCCTCTTTTTCAGCTTTAGCAGCTTTCTTTTCAACCTTCTTTTCTTCAGCTTTTGGAGCAGTTTTCTTAGCTGGTTTTTCTTCTTTAACTTCTACTTCATCCTTTCCTTCAATAGCCTTTACTGTACGTAAAGAAGAGAAATAATCAGCATGCTTATAAGAAGCCAAAGCTAGAATAGTAGCTAATGCATTATTCAATTTGTTGTTAGATCCAATCATCTTTGAAAGGATATTTGAATATCCAGCCAATTCTAGAACAGATCTGATTGAAGATCCAGCTTTAAGTCAAGTACCCTCAGAAGCAGGAAGTAATCTTACTTTACAAGTCTTATACTTATAAGTTATTGCATAAGGAACCGTATCTCCTTTTGTAACAGGAACTTGAAATAATGCTTTATAAGCCTCATTAGTAGCCTTTGAAACAGCACCTGCAACATCGTTTCCTTTAGCAGATCCTAATCAAATCTTACCTTTTCTATTTCATACAAGAATAGTAGCTCTAAAAGACATTCTTCTACCTCCAGTAGTAACCCTAGTTACTCTACGAACTTCCAATAAAAGTTCATCGAATTCCTTCTTTGGTTTCTCTCTGTGGTTTCTATCCTTTTGTGCTCTCTCTGGTTTCATACCCAATAATAATTTAGAGAATAAAGTTTATATCTTATAATTGAATTCCTCCTTTTCTTAATCCATCAGCAAATGCTTTAACTCTTCCATGATAGAGATATCCATTTCTATCAAAAGCAACCGCTGTAATCTTCTTAGATTTAAGAACATCTGCGAATGCAACACCTGCATTTTCTGCTCTTTCAGTCTTAGTTTTTCCAGCTACACCTTTGTCAGTGCAAGTAGCTAAAACTTTACCATCAGCAGCAATCACATCAGCTGTTACATGCATTAATGATCTAGTTATAATAACTCTGTATTCAGGATTAGTTCCTTTAACTTGAGTATTAACTCTCTGTTTTCTTCTGAGATATTTTCTTTGCTTCTCAAGCAATTTATTTTTCAAATACGTCATAGTAATGAACAAATAGAAGATAAATCTGAAATCCAATATTTAAGACTATTTCTTAGCAGATTTTCCAGCCTTAAGTTTAACAACTTCATCAATGTATCTAATTCCTTTTCCTTTATATGGTTCAGGTTTCTTAAGTTGTCTCATTTTAGCAGCTACTTCTCCAACTACTTCCTTATTATATCATGTAATAATAAGAATTGTATTTCATTTTGGATCTTGTTCTGCTTTAACCTCTATTCACTGTGGAATAGGGAATTCAACTTTATGAGCGTATCCAAGAGAGAATATTACCTTCTGACCTTGAACTTGAGCTCAATATCATACTCATATAATCAATAATTTCTTTTCATATCATGCAGACACTCCTACACACATATTATTAACTATAGTTCTAGACAACCCCCATAGATTTTTGTGTTCATCTGAATCAATTGTGAATTGAATCTCTGAACCTTCAACTTTAGCAGTAACTGCTGCAGGGATATCCCATTCAAGAGTTCCTTTTACTCCCTTAACCTGAATATGATTTCCATTCAACTGAACTTCAACTCCAGCAGGAATCACTACAGGCTTCTTTCCAATTTTTGACATTAGTTTAATTCCTATCAATAAATAAAATGCTTAGATATTCTATTAACCCAAAGATTAGTAGATTTCAGCAATAAGTTCTCCACCCAACTTCTTTTGCTTAGCAATGTGAGTAGGCATCAATCCTTGATTAGTTGAAATAATTCCAATTCCTTTTCCTCCAGCTACAGAATGTAAATCTTTATAACCTACATACCAAGGTCTAGATGGTTTAGAATAGAATTTTACTTCAGGAATATCATTAACTGGATCGCGAACTACATTTAGTTGGATGTTAATCAACTTTTTCTTTCAGTCTTCAACTATTTCAAAGTCCTTTATAAAATGATATTCTTTTAATAATGATAGAATTTCAACCTTAAATTTAGAGAAAACAACTCAATCAACGTTAGTTTTTCTCGCCATATATGCATTTTTAATCCTAATCAATAGATCATGGATAGGTGCATTTGTATAACTCATTATCACACAATGTTCATGAAATAAAAAGAAACCAATAAGTAGAAATCTGATTACCAACTAGCCTTCTTAAGACCCATAATCAAACCTTCTCTTGCATATCTTCTCAAGCAAACTCTACAAATTCCAAAATCTCTTATGAATGCTTTAGATCTTCCACATAACCTACATCTATTGTAGTATTTTGTAGGTCTCTTAAGTTCTTTTCAGTCAGTAAATCTTTTCTCATACATTTTAGCTTGCTTTGACTTTAATGCTGCTCTTGCCATACTGTAAATTCAGTAAAAATAAATAAATATTATTTGAATATAAATCCTAAATCTTGAAGAAAGATTTGAGCTTTCTCAGGAGTTCCAGCAGTAGTAACTACTGTAATTTGGATTCCCATAGGAATAGTTACTGCATCCACTGCCAATTCAGGAAAGATTGCATAATTAGCAATTCCAAAATTCAAATTTCCCTGTGGATCAAAGCTTTTCTTAGATACTCAAGTAAAGTCTCTAATTCTTGGCAAAACCAATTTAGTAACTCTATCCAAGAAGTCTGTAGCTCTAGATTTACGAAGTGTAACTCTAAGCATTACAGGCATTCCTTCACGAAGTTTGAAGTTTGAAATTGACTTCTTAGATTTACAAAGTTGAGGTTTCTGACCAGTAATTGTTTTCAGATTTTTCTCAAATTCTTCGAAATCTTTATGTCATTTTCTAGTAACGATAGATCCAATCCCCATTGAAACAACAACTTTGTCAACTTTTGGAGTTTCATTGATGTTTTTCAGTTGGAGCTGATCTTTCATCTGCTCAAATAATTCTGATTTTTTCATCACGAGAATAACAAACCGGTTAAAAATTAATCAATATCTTTTCCTGTTTTCTTAGCAAATCTAACTCTTTTTCACTTTGAATTAACTTTAATTCAAATCTTAGTAGCTGATTTCTGATCTGCTAAATAATATGCAACATTTGAATGATGTAATGGAAGAGTCTTTTCTACAAATCATTGACCTTTAGTAGCTCTCTTTACAACATTAACATCTTTGAGATATACAAAGTCTCCAGATGTAGAAGCAATACTAGATATAGCTCCCTTATTTTTACCTGCAATAACTATCACAGGATCTCCTTTTCTAAGTTTTTTCATCCGAAATACTAATTGAAAGATAAATAATACACCTACGAAGAACTAATTACTATACAACTTCTTCAGCCATATTAGTAATATTTCTCCATCCTAAATCTCTGAGTTCTCTCGCTACTGGTCCAAATACTCTCTTTCCAATAGGATTCATATTTCATTTTGCATCTTTAGTAAGAAGAACAACTGCATTATCACCAAATCTAACATATGTACCATCTGGTCTAGAGATTTCTTTACGAACTCTAACTACTACAGCAGGAACAACTTGTCATTTTTTAACAGAAGCTGTAGGTGTAGCATCTTTTATAGCTACAACAACTCTATCTCAAATACCTGCAGTTTTTGCAGTAGATCATTTTACCACTCTGATAATTTTTGCCTTTTTTGCTTGTGTATTGTCAGCAACAACTACCAATGATTCCTGTTTTAACATTCTAATCAATACGAACAAAGTAAAAGATTTTCACACAATATTTTATCATAAAGACCAGAATTACATCTTTTCTACAACCAACCATCTCTTTAATTTAGACATTGGTTTTGTAGCTCTAATCTTTACTGTATCTCAAACTTTTGAAACATTATTTTCATCATGAGCATAATATTTCTTTTTAACAACAAATCTCTTTTTATACAAAGGGTGAACTTTTACACTTTTTACAAGAACTACACGAGTTTTGAGCATCTTATCACTCACAACTTCCCCTATAAGCTCTTTAATGTTTTTATCTCCAATGATAGTCATTATTTTGCAAGTTTAGCGTGTAAAACTGTATTAATTCTAGCAATCTTTACTCTTAAATCACCAATCTGATGAGTTTCTTTAAGACCGCGAATTTCATTTTTCATTTTGAGAGCAAAAAGATCCTCTCTGTATTTTTTTCTGAGCGCTACAAGTTCTTTTGGAGACTTGTCTTTAATCTCATTCATAAATGATTGCTTACCTTTCATAATATAACAAATATTAGAAATAAATTGAAACCTGAACCATACTATCTAACTTCTCATTTAGTCACAAATCTAGCCTTAATTGGAAGTTTTTTAGCCGCACTAATTACTACTTTTTCAGCGAATTCTGGATCTAGACCTGTAAACTCAAACAAAATCTTTCATCTTCTAACTGGAGTTCCGTATTCATCTACATCAGATTTTCCAGATCCCATCGGCATTTCTAGACCTTTCTTTGTAATAGGAGTATCAGGAAATACTCTAATCCAAAGCTGTCCAGTTTTCCTAGTATGTCTAACAATAACCTTTCTGGCTGCTTCTATTTGTCTAGCAGTAATTACACCACTTGTAGTAGCTTTTAAACCATATTCTCCGAACGCAATAGTATTTCATCTAGCTGCAGCTCATTTAAGAGAAGGTCTAAACTGCTTTCTATGTTTCCATCTTTTTGGAGTCAATAACATTTTAACAAGATACAAAGAGATAAAAATCCGTTTTTCTAATTATTAATTCGTAACTAAAGACATCATATCTTTCTTAGTTTTTTTCTTTGAATTGTATTGAGTACCTTTCTGAATCCAAACTTTAATTCATAATACTCAGTATTTAGTCATAGCTTGAAGGTAATGATAATCAATATCTGATCTGAAAGTTTGAAGTGATACTCTTCAATCAATGAAATGCTCACTTCTAGCTATATCAGCACCATTCAATCTTCAACCAATCTGAATTTTTACTCCATCCGCTCATTTTTCCATAACCTTAGCAAGAGTCTGTTTTACAACCTTACGATATGGCATTCTTCACTCGATTTGCGTAGCAATGTACTCAGCCATAATTCTAGCAGACAATTCTGGTACTCTAACTTCTTTCACGTTAATTTTGAAGTCTTTATGGAATTTATCTTTAAGTTGTTGCTCTACTGACTTAATTTTTTCTCCATTCTTTCACATAAGCACACCAACTTTTGAAGCAAAAAGAATTATCTCTCATTCCTTCTGTGTTTTTCTAATTATCACCTTAGAAATACCAGCTCTAGGGAAAGCTTTATCTATAAAATTTCTAATTTTAATATCCTCAATAAAGAAATCAGAACCCATTCTCTTTGACTTAGCATACCATTCAGAAGGCCAAGACTTCATAGTTCCAACTCTCATTCCAACTGGATTTACTTTTTGTCACATTAGGAAGAATTATTTAACAGCTAAAACAACTTTTACATAACATCTATATTTTTCATAATGACTAATCCTAGATCTTGAAGTGAATCTAATTCTCTTAATTTTAGGTCCTCTACCAACTTCAATTCTATCAATAACCAACTGATCTACAGGAAGTCATTTCGCAGAAGCATTTGCCACAGCAGACTTCAATAATTTATGTAGAGTCCTCGCTCATTTCTTTGGAAGGAATTCCAACATAGCCATAGCTTCTGTTGCTTTCTTTCCTCTCACGAGATCCGCAATCAGATTCATTTTCTTATCTGATAGCAACGCATATTTTAATGTCGCACTTACTTGATTATCCATAATATCAATACACCTTAAAGAGGTAAATAATTACTACTGAATAGGATTCAAAGAATCTCTAAACAATTTATCCTAGAAAGGATGTCATTTAAATGTTCTAGTAAGAACAAATTCACCCAATCTATGTCCAAGCATATCTTCAGTAACATATACACTTACAAATTGCTTTCAGTTATGAACAGCAAACGTGAATCCTACCATTTCAGGGACAATATGACATGCTCTATCCCATACTTTAATAATTTTTTTATCTCCACTAGCGTTCATCTTATTAACTTTTTGTAGGATCTTTTCATTCACATAGAATCCTTTTTTAAGAGATCTTGCCATTTAATAGCGAATTAACACATATAAAATTTTTTAATCCAAACTTCAACTTCTATCATTCAATAATTACTTTGTTCTACCAGAAACAATAAACTTAGTTGACCACTTCTTATTACTTCTCGTTTTCATTCCAGCTGCAACTCTTTTTCCAGAGAATGACTTCTGTCATTTCTTTGATCCAATTGGAGAGTGAGCTTCTCAACCTCCATGTGGATGGTCAACTGGGTTCATATTTTTTCACAATATATGAGGTTTCTTACCTTTCCATCTTTGTCTTCCAGCCTTTCCAATTACAACATTTTTATGCTGCTCATTTCCAAGCTGTCCAATAGTAGCCCAACAATTTTTATTAAATTTACGAACTTCTCCACTAGGCATTTTAATGAATACCAATCCTGTAGCTTCATCTCTACCTGAGATTAATGCAGATGTTCCAGCAGACTTGATAATTTTACCAGTTGAGAAAGGTGTAACTTCCAAATTGTAGATTGTCATACCTTCTGGAATATCTTTTAATTGCTTTCTATTTCATGCAGCGATGGGAGCTTTTTCTCAAACCATAACTTCATCACCAACTTTAATTCCTTTCCATGCTAATACATATCTCTTTTCTCCATCAGCATAATTCAATAGAGCTATTCTAGGAGTTCTGTAAGGATCATACTCAATACTAGCTACTTTAGCAGGAATATCACATTTATCATATCCTTTAAAGTCTATAATTCTGTAAAGTCTCTTATGACCACCTCACATAAATCTTGAAGTAGTTCTTCATTGATTATTTCTTCATCCTGTACTTCCAATAAACTTTGTTAATGACTTTTCAGGCTTATTAGTTGTAATGTCTGAGAAATCATATCCAAGCATAAACCTTCTGGAAGGAGTATAGGGTTTATATTTTTTTAACGCCATCCTATCAAAATAGTAATAATAAATGAATGTATTATCTTAATATATAACTCATCTAACCGAATTATACACCAACTTCTATTTTTTCATTTTCTGAAAGTGTAATAATCGCTTTCTTGTAATCAGCACGAACCAATTTTCTCTGTCATCTTCCTTTGTAAGGAACATGAACCATATTAATTTTAATTGGATTTACATGATATAGGTATGAAATAGCAGATTTTACATCATTCTTGTTCGCATCTCTATGTACCTTAAACACATATTTATGTTCCTCTTGCTGACCATGAGTTTTTTCAGTCAATACTGGAGCAAGGATAATATCATGAGGAGCAAAACGCTTTAATGCTTTAGTAGAAGCATTTTTAACTGCTCTCTGCTGAAGTTTTTGTCTAAAAGTCATGTTTAATTATATAATACAACATAAATTTAATTCTGAATATTCACTAAGCTTGATTAATTTTAGCCAAAGCTTTTTCTAAGAATACAACCTTATCTGCATGTAATACATCACGAGGATTAAGATAATCTACAAGAATGTATTTTACTTTAGCTATATTTCTGAAAGATTTTTCAATTCCTTCATTCTTTGAATCTAGAACCAAAAGCACTTTCTGATTTGCTAATCCCATTTTTTCAACTATAGATACAGCCTCTTTAGTTTTTGGTTCCATCTTCTCCAAAGCCAAACCACACAAAGCAGATTCTTGAGCTTTCATAGTAATAATACCATTCATAGCTCTTTTTCTAGCTTTTTTAGTCATAAACTTCTCAAAGTTTCTAGCAGATGTAGGTCCAAAAGCAACTCATCCATGTCTACGAAGTGGAGAATTTTTATCTCAAACTCTACCATTTCCTGTACCTTTCTGTCTGTATAATTTCTTACCAGAACCAGAAACCTCTGAACGATCTTTTGTATCTGCAATTGCTACACGTCAATTAGCCTGTTGAAGAAGTAAGTATTCTTGAATCAATGTCTTATTTACCTTTTCATCAGCAAACAATTCTGAATTTAGATCAACTTTCGATACTATCTTCCCTTCAGTATTATAAATATCAACTGAATATCCCATTGTTACCATTAATAACACAGATAAAATTATTCAATAATAAACTTAAGCTTTCCATTTCTAGCTCCTGGCAAAGATCACTTTACAAGAAGTATTTGTTCATTATCTCTCTTCATACTATCAATAATCTGAACATGCTTTAATGTAATAGCTTCATCTCACATATGTCCTGCATGAGGATGATTTTTCATAGTTCTCCTAGGTTTTCTATTTCACATAGATCAGATATGTCTGTGGAATTTAGAACCATGAGTCTCAGGACCTCCTTGAAGATGAAATCTTTTCATTGCTCATTGATATCATTTTCATTTTGAAGTTCACTTAACCTCTACAGTCTGAACACCATCCATACTGCTTAAATCCAATACAGATCCAGCTTCATGAGATGCTACATATGCATCATCTACAACAAATTCTGTCTGCATATCATAAGCTAATTTTTGACCTTTTTCTTTCTTAGTCTCTACTTCATCAACTCCGATTACAGCAGCTTGATATCCATCATTTTCTACAGTCTTATATCTTACGATTTTCTGAGGCAAAACTTCAACCATTGTAACTGGGACCATTTTACCATCAATCCATAACCTTGTCATTTCTTTTTTTGCAACAACAAGTCCTCATTTAGTATGCATGGTTTCACAAATTGAAATCAATTAAAAGTCTGAATTTCTACAAATTTATTTATTATTATATATTATGTATCGATTATTCTAATTAGAACATCTTAACATCTACCAAAATTCCTACAGGAATAGAAAGATTTTGTAAATATTCTACAGTTTTAGCTCACATTTCAGTAACATCAATTATTCTAGTATAAGAAATTCTCTCGAACTGCTCTCTAGAAGATTTGAATTTAAAGTTAGATCTCAAAACTGTATAGACCTTTCTTTTTTTTGGCAAAGGAATAGGTCCTTTAACCTGAGCACCTGATTTAATCAAAAGACTTATTACTTTTCCAACAGCAGACTCCAACATCCTTACATCATAACTCTTCAATTTGATTCTAAGTTTTGGATTTTGATCTTTTTTTACAGCCATCTTTCTAAAACATTCAATAATAAATAAAGAACAACTTTAATAAAGAACATCTATTTTCTCTCAAAGGATTTCCCATCGATCAGATGAGAAATCCTCGAAAGAAATATATTAATTTACTAAGTTACTTAACTAATTATCCAAGAAGTTTTGTTACACTTCCAGCTCCAACAGTTCTACCTCCCTCACGGATAGCGAATCTTAATCCTTCTTCCATAGCAACTGGATAGATTAATTCAACTGTAATTTGAGCATTATCTCCTGGCATAATCATTTCTACACCATTAGCTAATTCGATATTTCCAGTAACGTCTGTAGTTCTCAAGAAGAACTGTGGTCTATAACCAGTCATGAATGGAGTATGTCTTCCTCCTTCTTCCTTCTTTAATACGTATACTTGAGCCTCGAATTTTTTATAAGTCTTAACTGATCCTGGAACACAAAGAACCTGTCCTCTCTCGATTTGTTCTTTATCAACTCATCTAAGAAGAAGTCCAACATTCATTCCTGATTCAGCTTCTGGGAACTGTTTGTGGAACATTTCGATTCCAGTAACAACTGTCTTAAGTGGATCAGCTCCAAGTCCTAACAATTCAAGTTCGTCATTCATTTTAACAATTCCTCTTTCAATTCTACCTGTTGCAACAGTTCCTCTACCTTTAATAGAGAATACATCTTCAACTGGCATCAAGAAAGGTTTATCATTATCTCTTTCTGGAACTGGGATATATGTATCAAGAGCATCTAATAACTCCCAAATACATTTAGCAGCACCTTCTGCATCTGTAGGATTTTCTACAGCTTTCAAAGCAGATCCTCTAATGATTGGACAATCTTTATCAAATCCATTAGCTGCTAACAAATCTCTAATTTCCTCTTCTACTAGATCCAACATATCAGGATCATCAACCATATCACATTTATTAAGGAAAACCAAGATTCTTGGAACATTAACCTGTTTAGCCAAAAGAACATGTTCTCTTGTCTGAGGCATAGGTCCATCAGTTCCTGCTACAACAAGAATAGCTCCATCCATCTGAGCAGCTCCAACGATCATGTTCTTTACATAATCGGCGTGACCTGGACAATCGATATGAGCATAGTGTCTAGTTTCAGTTTCATATTCAACATGTCTAGTAGCAATAGTTATTCATCTTGCTTTTTCTTCTGGTGCATTATCGATTTGATCATAAGCAGTAGCTTGAGCAAATCCTTTGGTTGCACAAACCGTTGTAATAGCTGCTGTCAATGTTGTCTTTCAGTGATCAACGTGACCAATTGTACCAACATTAACGTGTGGTTTAGTTGCCATACTCATTAAAATTAATAGTTAAAAATACATGGTTAAATTTATATGAATCTCCCCATAAAATGCAAGTCTTTTTTGTATTGACTATTTAAAAGCCAAAAAAAATCTGATTTCCCCGCCCTTCTCGGTCATAACGCCAAGAAATCACTGGAAGAAATCTTGCTAGAGATAGCTAATTCTCTACAACTAAGAATCGTTTTATCTCCAAGCAACCCTTAGGAAACACATACAAATTTCGGGGATGCGGGACTCGAACTCGCGACCTCTTGGTCCCAAACCAAGCGCTCTAGCCATCTGAGCTAATCCCCGATTTATCGTCTCACTCTCATGAGCATGTGAGTTTATAATAATCTGCTATTTAAAATCAAGTGATTTTACAACTATTATACAAATATCTCTCTAATAACAGGAAAACTATTTATAATTCATAAGATATTATTTTCCTACACGTATAATAATATAATAAAATTTAAGTAAATATTAACAAATATAAATATCATTATAAAATGCATTGACATTATTTACAAAAACATTATTATCCTCTTTAAGCAAAATTGAACATTTTAATTTCTTTCTAATATAAATATGGCTGGACATCGAGAAAAAGTCTGAGAAGTTACAATAAATTTGAAAAAACAACCAAGATCAAATTCTAAAAAAGAGATTTTGAACGCATTAAATGATAAAGCAAAAGCAATGGAGTTAATTTGAAAAATTGACAATGAATGAGTAAAAAATATATTAATATCTTACGTAGATTGACCTGATTTTTCATTAGAAGGTTTAAAAAAAGAAATAGAACAGTATAATATATATACTACCTATTTTGCTGAAAGAACACCCAATTTTAACGATTATATTTCACAACACAAGTTACTGCCATCCGAAGCAAAAGAATTTATAAGAAAAGAATCTATTAGACTAGAAAAGGAATACCAAAATGTTCATGAATTATTTAATGGGTGTTATTATGCAGATAACGAATATGAAAGAATAATGGAATACGCAGAATCACTAGAGAAATTCAGCAAAGGACCAAATTATAGAAAGGAATTTTATATAATAAAAGATTGAAAAATTGATATGCCAAGACGATATACTTTTGCATGATATGATAATAAAAAAGATGTTTGTATTTGCTGTAAAGTCCCTATTTTTGTTTGAGAATGAAATGAGTATCTTGAAATAGATAAAAACACAAGAGTAATTTGTAAAATGTATACTTATTGATATTAATAAGATTTAATTAACAAAAGTTTACATTTAGATTCTTAGATTTATGAAAAATTTTAAATTGATTGCAGGAGCTCTAATCGTGTGAATGCTAAGCATTTGAAATTTTTCATTTGCAGGAAATCCATTCGTTCGAAATTTACTCTGAACTCAATTAGAAATCTGAATAAATCAACGTTCAAATTTCTGAGTACTCAGGAATTGACAAGAATGAGACTCTCTGTCTATACAGCAAGAAATTTATTATCGAGCAAACTACGATCTAGTTACTGAATTAGATAAGTGTAAAACTGAACAAGAAAGACTAAACGTTTTAGAGCAATATATCATATCACTAAAAAATACCGTTTCACAGTGAAATACAATGTTTGATTACGAGAAATCACAAGTAGATTATTACAATAAAATAGCTAATGAATGTGAAACACCAATAAAGTGAAAAAATGTAGAATTTACTGAAGCCATAAAAAATAACGATTACCAAAAAGCTGAAGCTATTTCTAAAGAAGTAGCAGAACTTCGTGCTTGTGTGGCAGAAAATCAAGTTTATGCTAGAGCTCACGCATCTTACGCTTCAACTGCAAATTCATTAAATTCATTACAAAAGAAAGCTGACTATCTTTCAACGAACAAAGAAAAAATAGCAAAATATTACGAAATATTAAAATCAGATTTATTAAAAGAATTATTAGATATATCCAAAACCGTAGAAAATAATTTCTAATGGATTAATTCGGTTTGATTTTTGTGGAGATTATAATATATTCAAATAGGTGAAGTTTTTTACGTTGAGAAAATTACACAGACTATGGTATTTTTGATAACATTCTTCATGTTTGCGTTATTCTCCACGTTTTTCTATTTGATAGGATTGTGGTATTTAGGATTACTACCTTTAGCGGTACTAATTTTTATGTTATCACACGGTATCAAAAATGTCTTTACTTGAATAAAATTTGAAATTCTTCGAGAAAAATGGAGTCTGATTTTGATTTGGTTAATTACCATGATTGGACTTTCATGAATCCTATTCTTCGTATGAATCAAAGAAATTTCTGTCTATATACTATTGCTTGTACTTAATATTATACTAAAATATGGTTCTCATATATTTAATTATGAAGATGGAAAACTAATATTTGAAATATGAGCATGGCTGATGGTAGTAATAATTCTCTGAACTGCATTAATTTCATGATGATTCTTCACATTTTGTGACACGGTACTCCTGATGGCATGTTTAATGTTATGAGTTTATGCATTTTTGCAGTTCATTATATGATATTTTTGCTGAACGGAAGAAAAATGGCTCTACGAAATAGTGATTCTATGAGCTATCGTAATTTGATGAAGTATAATTAATCATTTCTATCCAGCCGAATGGATATATGCATTTTCATTCTTGATACTGGGATTGGTGTTCTGCTGAATATACATTATACAAAATCGAGAAATGCCTGCCAAACAAACTGCAAAAATTTCAGTTCGTAGGATACTAGCATGAGAAAGAATATTCAAAAAACTGAACGTACCAAAGCGAAAGATATTACTTCACGAATGGCTAGACAATAGTCCAAAACGATTCGACCGCGTCTTTGAATTCTTCAATATTGGATTGCTGATTTTTCTTCTTTTATTCTTCTTCTGGTGAATATTTACATCATCAGAAGTATCTCTTTGATTAGGATATTGGCTAGGAATCGCACTATTCTTGATAAATACATTCTTACTAAAAAGAATCTGATATGCAACAGACGTCTCTAGATTCGCTTTGGCATTAATTGCGAACTTCGTATTATATTCTGTTTTATTAATAAGCGGATCCAGTATCGAAACTATTTTACCATTCCTAATAGTTTGGGGATTCCTATGTCAAATTGCATTACTATTTGTAGACCGTATAAATCTAACTCTATTTTCAGACAAAGATTTTGTATATTGGATGATAAGTACATTTATCGCATTCATATGTAATGTAATATTATTATGTCGTGTAGATTTTCCAAAACAATTCTTATTTTCAGTGATATTCGTTTATTTCGGAGCCGAATTAGCATTAATGTATTATATTTTCAGATTTTTGAATGAGAGAAGAGAAAGAATAGCAAACGCTAAAGCCGAAGAGAAGAAACTTATCCAGGAACTAGCAAATTCAGATATTGAAAGTGACGATTAAAAAAATGGCGGATTAATCTCCACCATCCATAATTTTGATAATATTGTCCATACAAGTTTCCATAACTTTCATTGAACCTATCAGTTTGAGTTGTTTCTCACCGAAATGAGTAACTCTGTAAGTACCGTTTTTGTCATTGTTTTTTAAATCAGATGTGGTAGATAGGAAACCAAGTTTCTGGAAATGAAGAAGAATCTCTGACTTATGACCGCAATCGAGTAGGTCGCAAGTGTTCCCAATGGGATGTGATACTAAATAACGAGCTGTATCGGACTCATCTTTGTCCACAAGCTGATTATTTAGGTCTTCCACGTCTGACTGCAGATTCTCTAAATTTCTCTGCAACCGTTTTTTTCTTAATTTTTTGAATATACCCATAACAATTTGTTTTTTATTTTTCGTAATTTATTATACGAAAAATTCTTTAAATATTCAAGTAAAATTTATATTTTAAAACACACGATTTTTTTGCTCAAAATAACAAAATTGTCATCCTGAACCGAAGGTGAAGGATCTTAAAAAATTTATAAGATTCTTCGCTATCGCCCAGAATGACAAGCCCTTAATCTATATTTATAGTCTCAACATTAATTCATAGTGAAGTTTTACTATTATTTTCCTTCAATTTATCTCGATTAAGTGTTTTTAAATCAAGTATTTCTGTTTTGATAATATCATGATTGAACGATGTATTAGTATAAGTCGTCCTCGCTTGTCTAAGAAAGTATCACTGAGTAGATGATTTATTGATATAAATCAAAAATACCAATATACAAAACAATACGGCAACTACAAGCATTCAAATTTCAACTAAAGTAAGGAACTCTTGTTTAACTCTATATTTCGTTAACCAACTTTGATATACTTGATGAAATTTTCATTCACTGGAAAGGACTAATTTTTTCATTAAATCAATGTAATAACAGTATTATAAATCAGATTTTTTATTTTATTGCATAAATTACAGATACGTCTAGTGTAAGTTTCATCTCTCATAATTCAATAGCTCATCATCACATATCAGCTTCTTCTTCAACAGTATCATCAGCCATCTTAGCCATTGCATAATTCGCAGTACTTACAGCGTAATCATAACTTCTATTTTCAATGATTGAGATAGGATCTCAAAGTTTTACATTTCCATATTCAGCTAAATCAGATGCTTTTTGATAAGCTTTTTCCATAGCAAGTTTTCTAGCTTCTTTGTAGAATGGAGCTTTATCGAAGATATCATAACTGATATTATTTAGCAATACTCCACCAATTTCAGAAACCTGAGCGATAATCTTTGAAGCGATTCATTCGTTCTCAATATTTGCTTTCTTGATTTTTACTTCTAAAGTATGACTAGCTGTATATCCTAGAGAAACTCTACCAGATTCTCTCCAATCGTATTGTTCATAAACATTTGCATTTGTAGTTTTGATGTCGCTAGATTCTACATCATATTGTTTGATGATAGCTTTTACTTGATCGATTTTTTCATTTGCATTTTTCTGAGCTTCTGCAGTTGTAGGAGCAGTTTCTTCTACACGGAAACTTAGAATCAAAGTATCAGGAGTTACATAAACCTCTCCATTTCATTGGACTGAAATTGAATGTTCAGCTTTATTAAAGTTTTTACTTGCATAGTAGCAAGATCCGAAAATTGTTAGACAGATAACGATAATTGCGATAATTTTTTTCATGATTATTAGATTATGAAATAAAAGTTTAATCTAATATATTAACGAATTAATTTTTGATTTTGTGGCAAGAAATTTTTAATATTCGATTTTATCATTTTTTTCTTTCCATTCTTTGAATACTTTTAGAGCATTTTCACTTTCAAGGCGGTGAATTGGTAGACTTCTTTCATTCATTTTTTTCTCCAATTCCTGATAAATGAAATCATCATCAAATCAGATTCATGCAGCATCTTTTCTATCATTTGCATAATAGACAGCTTTTGGTCTAGCTCGGTAAATTGCTCACATACACATTGGGCATGGCTCACAACTTGTGTAGATTATACAGTCATCAAGCTGAAAACTTCACAAATTTTTACAAGCATCTCTGATAGCCACTACTTCGGCATGAGCAGTAGGATCGTTTTCAGAAGTAACATGGTTGGCTCATTGTCATACGATTTTTCAGTCTTTTACGACAACGGCTCAGAATGGTCCACCTTTCCCAGCTCTCATATTTTCTAGTGAAAGTTCTACAGCCTTTTGCATAAAATCTTCGTGATTCATTTTTAACATTAGTTATTTAATAAATAGAAAGCAATGGTTAAATAAGATGCAAACAATATCCATAAAATATAAGGTATCTGAAGTAATCAAGCAGTTTTATCTTTTTTGTACATTTTTACTACCATCCAAATAACTAATGCATCTAGCAATAGAATCCAGAAGAACGAGAATAATCTCCATTTAAGTACGAAAAAGAATATTGACCATAATGCATTTACTCAAAGCTGAACATAATATAAGATATTCAGATTTTTATCAAGTAAATTCTTATCTTCTAATCTTGCATAAGATATTCACATTAAAATATAAAGTATAGTCCAAACGATAGGGAATGCTATACTTGGTGGTGCTAGAAATGGGCTTTTGAGAACTTCATAATCGATAAATGATGACATAATTCGTCCAACTATTCAACCAACTAATACAGGGATTATGATTCATTTTGCATAAATCCAAATCCTATTTTTGGAGTTTTTCTTTTGCATGGAAATTTGTATAAAAAATAAAAGATATATTATATAGTAAGAATACGGAAAGTTAAGTCAAATATTTTCTGTTGCCTTTTTTGGTAGTAAATTTATAAGAAAGAAATTTTTATGTT
>Ga0247608_10003882_pt1 | contig 17107 bp, 12 predicted proteins | sample 176DNAGHGlowgp2_FD_193490 | JGI IMG/M metagenome (GOLD analysis project Ga0247608, IMG submission 193490) | Sheep rumen microbial communities from Palmerston North, Manawatu-Wanganui, New Zealand - 1766 DNA GHGlow gp2 | ecosystem: Host-associated > Mammals > Digestive system > Stomach > Rumen ... | reverse complement strand
TATATAATTTTGAGTAAGTTTAAGGAAGGTGTATTTAATACAAACCTTGAAAACTGGTTAAAATTTGTTGATAATAGAAGTTTAAATGGTGTTACAGACGATAAGATATTAAAAGCTATTGAAGAACTTAAAATATTAAGAGGTGATAACGATATAAGACAGATGTATGAAACAGATATTAAGACAAGATTAGTTAATGACCTAAACAGAGCAGAAAATATAGAAAAAGGTAAAATAGAAGGTAAAGAAGAAGGAAAGAAAGAAAAATCGATAGAAATAGCTAAAAATATGTTGAAAGAAGGTTTAGATATTAATTTAATTTCTAAATTGTCTGGGTTAACAATAGAAGAAATTAAAAATCTAGAAAATAAAAAAATAGAATAATAAGAATTTTAATTTAAATTAATATTTTTAATATTTTTAAATAATAGTCTTAATGAGAATAAATTTTAATAAATTTTAATAAATTTTAATAAATTTTAATAAATTTGAAAGTTTAAAATTTTAAAAAAAATTGTATTTGCTTTAAATTTTAATTTATATCAAAAAAATAATTGTAATAAAAATATTTTAATTCTATTATAATAAATAAATAAATAAATAAATAAATAAATATTTAATAATATTTTGATTTTAATTTTGATTTTATTATCTTAAATATAGCAAATCAAATTTATGAAGAAAATATATTATAGTGCAGTGATATTAGGTAATTTAAATAATATTAGATGTACTGAAGATAAAGTTAAGTTGATAAAATATGTAGTAAATAATAAAGTTTTTACAGGTGGTACAGATTTTAAATTTAATACTGGTGAGTTGAAAATTAAAGATATTATTGATATTGAAAATGTTAAAAAAAAAGCAAGTAAGTCTTTTTTACTAAATAATAAATTAGATGATTTGTCAACTCCAGATAAAGGTGGTTTTTATCATGAAACTGACCATATTGTAAATGACATATTTTGTTTTAAAGGGAAAAATAATAAATTAAAATTAGTAAAAGTTGAAAAAATAAAATATACTAAAGAAAATACTGGCGGTAAAGAAGAGACTAAAGAAGAAAAGACAGAATATAAAGAAGGAAGTGGAATTAAAGATGGCAAATTATCTAATCCAGAAGAAAAAATAGAAAAAGATACAGATTATATTTTCTATTATAATTATGATGTCACTTTTCCTGTAAAATCATTACATATTACATATAATAATGTAGAATATACTAATAAAGATGAGATAAAACTTGATTGTAATTTAGATCCTAAGTTGAGTAATAATGATAATTTCTTTAATAAAATAACTACTCTTCTTTTTGATTCAAAAGGAAATAAATTAGATGATGCGTTAAAAACAAAAGCATTACTACCAATTCATGTTTTAAATTATAATATGAACTATAATGTAGCTTGTGGTGGTATTCGTTTTCAAGATGATGATACATTTTATGAACAACTATTAGCAGATTACAATGACCATTTTACATCTGCATATTTAACAATAGATCAATTTTATAAATATAAAATTGATCTAAAAAACATAAAAGGATATTATTTTAAAAATGATAAAAATGAAAAAACAGATAAGATAAAAACTAAGATTAAAAAACATCAGAATCAGCAATTTACGGTAAATAGTTTAAAGAATATTATTAAAAATGAATTAAAATTAAATGATAATTGTTTTACAGTTAGTTTTAGTAAAGCTTTAAACGAAGATGATAAAATAGATGAAGATAATATAATAACAATAGAATTTGATATAGAAAATATTAAAAAAGATGAAAATACTAAGAAATTTATAACTACATATCTTGAAGAAAAACAGTATGTCTATAATTATAGAATAACTAATATTCCATCAGGTTATAAATTTAAAAGTGATATATTAAAAAATGCTGACAAAAATGGATTTATTAAAGGAAAATTAAGTACTATTGAAGAAGTGAAAGCAAAAATTAAATCTGATCTTGGATTAGAAGATGGAGATTATACATTGGAATATATACCTGAACTTGAAAAAGATTTCAGAAACGATTCTGCAAACATCGAAATCCCAATAAAAATAAAAGAAGATGATAAGTTAAAAGATAAGATTTTTGAAAAAAAACCACAAAGAACTACAGATGGTCAAAAATGTGTAGCTAGTAATGGAACTAGTAATGGAGGTGATAATGGAGGTGGTACTGGAGACAATAAAGGAGGTAAAAAAGGATGTTGTGGTTCTAATAATTAATAAAAACAAAAATCTATCAACAATAAATTTTCAATAATGTTGATTTTAAATATCAATAATAAAGATGATTTTTACAACTGGTTAAAAGAAAATCATAAAAATTATAATGAATGTTATATAAATTGCAACAGAAGTAAAAAAGATAATAACACATTAAAATATATAGATGCAATATATGTTGCTTTATGTTTTGGATGGATAGATTCTACTTTAAAACCTATTGATAATATAAAATATCAACGATTTTCACCTAGAAGAAAGGATTCTAATTGGTCAGAATTAAATAAAGCTCGTTGTAAATGGTTGATAAAGAATAATTTAATGACTGATTCTGGTTTAAAAATATTACCTAAAGATTTTAATGAAAATCTAAAAATTAATGATGATATTTTAACTAAAATAAAAGAAAATAAGATCATTTACGATAATTTCAATAATTTTCCAGAGTTATATAAAAGAGTTAGAATAGGAAATATCCAACAACATAAAATAAATAGCAAAAACTATATTAAATCTTTAAATCATTTTCTAGAAAAAACAGCTAAAAATGAATATTATGGTAATTGGAACGATAATGGAAAACTTATTACTTTCTAAGAAAGCCCCAAACTAAGTTTGGATCTTCCTTCTCAATCGGCGAAGCGCCTTAATACATAACTATAAAATATTACTTGGTTACTTTTAAAGTAACTCTCAAACGCCGAACCGGCTTTATACATTATCTATTAAAATACATCATATATTCCTGTTTTTACGAATGTAAAAAGTTACTTTAAAAGTAACCAACAAGGACTAAGTCCTAGACTATTATATAATAATATTAAATATTGTTGCCTACTTTTTAAGTATGTCCAACGTCACGTTGGTTCTTGCTTAGAAAGTAGTTACTTACCAAGTAATATAAGATTTTATATATTAAGGCGCTTCGCCGATTGAGAAGGAGTTGCTTACTTTTTAAGTAAGTATTGTTTTTATGAATGTTGAAATGTAAAAGTTGTTGAATATTAAAAAATAAAAATATTTTGTTAGTATTAATAATAATGATAAATGTACGGATTTTTGTTTTATTTTTTTTTAGTTTTAATTTGTTTTCGAAGAATGTTGTAAATGTTAGTAGTATAAAGTTTATAAATACAGTTGTTTGTAATGGTGTCTTTACTGGTGTTAAAACTAATTCAGATAAATTTGTTTTATTTGAAATTAAAAATGTTAAAAAATTAGATGATGTTAATGTTTTTGATATAGATTTAAAAGATGATTATAATTCGTATTTTACAGTAAAAGGTAAAGATGAAACTGGAAAAATATATAATATTGAAAAAAATGAAGAAAGTGATAAGAATAAAAAATTTGAGTTAAGATTAGATTTAAAAAATGAAAAGATTGAAATACAAGAAATAATAGGTTATGATGATAAAAATAATAAAAATATATTAAGTGATAATGTTTTTATTTTTGATTTTAAAGATTTTACTTGTGCTATATTTAAATTAACGAAAAAAGTTAAAAAAACTGTAAAAGAATTAGTAGAAGGTATTTTGCAAGATGTAGAAAAAGAAGTTGATGAAGATAAATATATATTTTGTAATGATTGTAATACATTTGAAATAGGAGACAAAAATGGGAAAAAAAGTTATTATGGAATGTTTTTTTTACCTATGAAAGAACAAAATTATTATAAAGTTTCTGTTGAATGGGTTTCTAAAAATAAAAATAAATGGACAAATATTAAAAACATGTTTAGTGAAAATAAATTTATAGAAGAAGTAGATTTTGGTAATTTTGATTATAATTTTAACGATATTTCATTTTGTTTTGACCAATGTGAAAATTTGAAAAATGTTAAAAATTTAAAGAAATTATTTAATGATAATTTAAATAGTATAGCATTTTTTTTTGTAGACTGTAAAAATATAGATAATGTAGATATTAGTGATATTAAATTACCTGAAGATAGTAGTGATTTTTTCAGTTGTAGTTCGATTAAAAATTTAAAATATGATAATTTAGATTGTAGTAAATGTAAAAATTTAAATTCTTTTTTTTGGGCAAGTAATATTGAAGAATTTGATTTTAATAATTTAAAAAATACAGAAAATATCGAAGATTTAGAGATGTTTTTTAATGATTGTGAAAAATTAAAAAAAGTAATATTTAATGATATAAAATTTCCAAAATTAGAAAAAATGGATGAAATGTTTGGTTCTTGTAAAAATTTAGATGAAATAATAGGATTTGAAAATGTTAAGTTAAAATTAAAAAGCGGAAATTTTTTATTTCACAGATGTAATAGTTTAAAAAAGTTAAATTTAAGTAATTTAGTTATAACTGATCACAATAAAACAATAGTTGATTTTAGATATATAAAAGATTTAATATTACCAAATGATCCAAATTATGCAAAATTAATAATTAAAGATGTACAAAATTTTCTTAAAAATAACAGAAATGGAAGTAATAATGAATTTAATTTAATTTATAAAGGTACTAAATTAGAAAATGTTTCGGAATTTGATGATTTAGATAAATTTATTGAAAAATCTGATGATTATATAAAAGATAGAAACACTATTTTAAGAACTAATGAAGAAAATTTTAATAAATCATTAAATGAAAAAAATATTAATAATGATGTATCTAAAAATTCTTTATGTTGTGCACAATGTTGTGCTAATTGTTGTAAATGTAATTAATAAGAATTATATAAAAAACCAATACTTTAAAAGTAGGCAAATACGTTCTCAAACGCCGAACCGGCTTTATTACTTGGTTACTTTTAAAGTAACTTTTGACATCCGTCAAAACAATAATACATAATGTATTTTAATAGATAACCTACTTTAAAAGTCTACTTTCTAAGAAAGTAGCAAAGGTACGTTGGATCCAACTTATTATTGTTGGTTACTTTTAAAGTAACTACATTATATAATAAAATACATCATATATTCGTATTTACGAATGTAAATACATCTTGTTGCCTACTTTTAAAGTAGGGATTAAACGTTACGTTTACAACATTTTGAACAACATTTACAACAACATAATAAACATGAACTTCCTTTTATATCTTCAGTATTAATCTTATTATCTATATTAGGAATATAAGGTATTGTGTCTTTCCAGATAAATTGAGGATTATCATTTAAATAACCATCAGGATTAGATATAAATCCATCTAAATTGCAACCATTTTCAACTTTTATTGATTTACCGTTTAAAGTAAATTTATTCATTTTATTATTTTTTACTATTTTTTTAATATGATTTTTATTATCTTCAGTTAGTTCAAAATTATCTTTTGTAACTATTTCTAACTCTTCAAGATTTGTATTTTTTGTTGAATCATCAAACTCAAGATAATTATTTGTATTTTGATCAGGTATTTTACCTTCTTTAGCTTGAAAATAAGGTTGTGAAAATTTTGATTCATCAATTACTAATTTTAATTTTTTTAGATTTTTACAATTTTGGAAACAATTTTTAAAGTAATTAAAAACATATAAATAATCAACGTTTATATTTTTTAATTTTTTACAATTTTTAAAAGAATTAGAACTAATGATGATATTATTTTTTTCAGGATTTGTAAAATCTATATTTTCTAAATTTTCACAATTTTCAAATGTTGAACAAAATTCTAAATTATTTAAAGAATTATTAAATTTTATATTTTTTAATTTTTTACAATCTTTAAACATATTTTCTGCACCTGTTATTATTAAATTTTCTATATTAACATCTTCTAAATTATCACAACCTTCAAATAAACGGTGAAAACTAATAAAATCTTTAATCTCATTTTCTTTATTTTTATTATAATTTGTAAATTTTACTTTTTTTAAATTTTTACAATTTTTAAAAAAATCATCCACTATATTTATTCCAAAACAATAAATAGTTTCAAATTCTATTATATTTTCATTATTTTCAAGACTAACACAAAAGTATCTATTATAAATGTTATGCATTCCTAATTTTGTACTATAAATATAATAAGATTTTATATTATTTGAATTATTTTTTACTGTTATTTTAAACAAACTCCCTTCGTCATGCTCATGATATCCTTTATATTTATATTCTTGAAAAATTCTCTTATCTTTAAATTTAAAATTTTTAGTCATTGTATTATCATCATTTACAATTATTTCTAAATTTAAACCATCTTCATTACAAATATATTTTTTATCATTTTCGTTATATTTTAATTCAACAAGTAAAAAATTACCAGGGTCTGGAAAATAATTATCTTCTGTAAAAACATCTATTAAATTTGTTAAACTTTTAAAATTTCTATCAGGATCATTATTGAAATATAGTTTTATTGAATCAGAAATATAGATTTTTGAATATATCGAAAAGTTAAATATAAAAAATAACAATTTTATTAATAATCTCATATCATATAGTTAATAAATTTGTTTAAATTTTATTATTTAAATAATTTAATATAACTAAATAATATGGCACATAAGAAAGGAGGTGGTAAGTCATTAAATGGTCGAGATTCAGCAGGACGTAGGTTAGGTGTTAAGATATTTGATGGTCAAAATGCTATTGCTGGAAATATTTTAGTAAGACAAAGAGGTACAGTAAAAAAACCAGGTATTAATGTAGGAATGGGTAAAGATCATACATTATATGCATTAAAAGATGGTGTTGTACAATTTGTTAAAAGAATGGGTGGAAAAATTTTTGTAAATATAATATAATAAATTAGCTTTTAATAAATATAAAACTATAAAAATTTATGATTACAATAAGATTAACGAAGTTAGGAAGAAAGAAATTACCAATATATGGTATTGTTGTAACTAATAAAAGATCAGCTAGAGATGGTCAGTATATTGAGAAATTAGGTACTTACAATGCATCAACAAAGCCTAGTGAAGTAAGAATTGATGAAGAGAAAGTTATAAAATGGTTGAAGATAGGTGTACAGATGAGTACAACAGTAAGATCAATATTATCAAAAGCTGGAATATTGTTAAAATGGCACTTAGAACAAGGTGTTATTAAAGGTAAAATAGATGAAAATAAAAAGAAGGCTAAGATAAAAGAATGGGAAAAAATAAATGAAAAGAAAATAGATAAAACATTTAATTATACATTCATTTAATTTTAAATATTTTTATTTTTTATATCAATAAAAATTTTATTATTAAATTATTTGAAAGATATTTTAAATTTTTTTTTTCAAAATATTTTTTAAAAATAAATTCAAATAGATATTAACATACTTTTTTATTGTTTTTTTTTGAAGAGTGCAACATTTAGTTTTTAAATAAAAAATACTTACTTAGGAAGTAAGCAATTCCTTCTCAATCGGCGAAGCGCCTTAATACTTACTTTAAAAATACCAGGACTAAGTCCCTACTTTAAAAGTAGGCAACTAGATGTTTCTACATTCGTCAACTTTTTGTAAAAAGTTGATCAAAAACTCTACTTTCTAAGAAAGTAGCAACCAACGTGACGTTGGATCCAACATTTATTACTTGGTTACTTTTAAAGTAACTTTTGACAGAAGGTCAAAACAAAGAATATATAACTAATTTTAATATATTATCTATTAAAATACATTATATATTCGTCTTTACGAATGTAAAGACATCTTGGATCCAACGTCACGTTGGGGTTTTTTAGTCAAGGTTTTTGATAAAAAAGTTGATTTTTGGTTACTTTTTAGTGTAAAAAGTAACTGATCTGATTGTGGTCCATGAGGCTCACTAAATAAAATGTTTGCAGTTAGTTTTTGGTTCTTTTCCTAAAAAGAACGAACGTCATTTTTGAACACTTTTTTTGACGAGGAAAAAAAGTGTTGCTTTTGCTACTTTTGTAAAAAGTAGTAATCTGTTTATATAATTTATTTAATACGTAATATAATTAAGCCGGTTCGGCGTCTGAGAACGAAGATCCAAACTTAGTTTGGTGGTGGAGATAAGGAGAATCGAACTCCTGACAATTTGAATGCGAATCAAATATTCTACCAACTGAATTATATCCCCAAATATTGTAATTGTATCATAGGATATTGTAATTATGTTATTAAATATTTTAAAATATAACTAGAATATATTTATTTTTAAGGTAATATTAAAAATATGATAAATTAATTAATTTTAAAAATATAAATGCTTAGATGATAATGAGTTAAAGTTGGAATATATCTGATTCATCAATATCGTTTATTTTTTTTGCATTTTCTATACTATATATACCATTTTTTGTTCTTCTTAAGTCTTGTAATAACCCTGAAACTTTTAATATGTTGCACATATCTCTAACAAAACTACGTACATAAAATCCTTTAGATACTGTTAATAATATATCTACTTGTGGATAATTATCTGATGAGTAATAAATATTGCTTAAACGTTGTATTTTATATATTTTTATTGACCTTGGTTGTAAGTCTAATGTTATGTTTTTTCTAGCCAGATCACATAATTTTTTACCATTTACTTTTATTGCAGAAAACATTGGTGGAATCTGTTGCTCTTGATCTTTTAAAATATTTAAAACATTATCTATATCATTTTCGGTTATTTTAATGTTTTTATCATCTTTTAAGATTTCACCTTGAGAATCTAATGTATTACTTTCTTTACCGAATAGAATAGTTGCAATATATTGTTTATCATTACAATTTAAATTATTTAATTGTTTTGTAGAACTGTTTACAGCCACTATCATTAATCCTGTTGCATTAGGATCTAATGTACCATTATGACCTACTTTTTTTAATTTAAACTTACGTTTTAACTTATTGCAAACATCGAATGATGTGTAACCTTTTTCTTTATCTATTAATAAAAATCCATCCATATTATGGAAGTTAATTTATATTTTAAGGTTAATAAAATTAGAATATAAATAATGAATAATAGACTTATCGTTGGATTAGGAAATATTGGAAATAGTTATGATTTTACAAGACATAACGTTGGTTTTTTATTTTTAGATAAGATCATCGAACACTTTGAAGTTACTGATAATTTTCAAAAATCACAATATTCAATGGTTATTAATAAAAAAATAGATAATGTTAATGTTTATTTTATAAAACCTACAACATATATGAATAACAGTGGATTAGCTGTTAGTTATTGGAAAAATTGGTTAAAAATAGATAATAGCGATATTATGATATTAGTTGACGATTTACATATTAACATTGGAGATATTAGATATCGTAAAACAGGTAGTTCTGGAGGACATAATGGTTTAAAGAATATTGAAATGATGATAGGTAATGATTATCAAAGATTACGAATTGGTATTGGTAATGATTATAAATATGGTCAACAATGTGATTTTGTTTTAGGTAAATTTAAAAAAGAAGAACTAGATATTTTTGATAATAAATATAAATATGTTTTTGAAATCATTGAAAACTTTATAAAAATCGATGATCTAAAAATAAGAGAAAATAAGATTAATGATATTTTAAGTAAAATGAATAATCAATGATAAAATATATGAGTGGTTCACGGTGTGCTTCATGTAAAAAATTATTTTTTTTAAATTTTTAAAATAGTAACTTTTTTGTAAAAAAGTTACTCAAAAAACTTTTATGTTTTTGCATTCGCAAAAACAAGAACACATAATGTATTTTTAATATATAATGTATTAAGGCGCTTCGCCGCTTGAGAAGGAATTGCTTACTTTCTAAGTAAGTATTTTTTATAAAAAAGAATCCAAAGAAACACTCCTAAAATATTTATAATATATTAAATAAAAAATAAAGATTAATAAAGTTTAATATTGTTTAATAAATATCACTTGTAAATTTATTAATTAAACATATTTCAAAAAATGTTAGTTAATATAAAAAAAAATAATTAAAAATAATAAGATTATAATATTAAATTTATTTTTTTGCTTCAATAAAAATATGTTTATAAAATTATTTATTTTAAGTAAAAAATTATGAAAAATATTATAAAAAGTTGTTTATTAACAACAAATATCGCTTCATTTGCAATGAATAATAAAAATGTAGATAATAAAATTGAAAATAATTTATTATTAAACAATAATCAAAATAATTTAAATAATAATGTAAATAATAATATTTATATTGAAAAAATAAGTTCAAATTGTATATTAAAAAATGTTATGTCTCATATTTTAGATAATAGAAAATTTAATATAATGAGATATAATAAAGAAATTTTTAAAAGATCATTTAATTTAAAACTTAATGGAAAAGAAATCTTAGAATATAACAGCTTTAGTACTCCACAACTTAAATATTTTAAAAAAAATATTAATTCACTTATTTTTAATGTACGTTTTGTAAAAAAAGAAAAAACAATATCTATAGCTAAAAGTGATATATTAGTTGGCTACACAAAAAATGTAAGTAAAAAGAATATAACTATAGACAATCTAAAAGTTGGCAATATAATTAATGATAAACATTTATTAGAAAACATTTCAAAAGATAAATTAATATTAAACAAAGATTATACAATAAAAATATCATATGATAAAAACGAATCATTTGAAAAAATATTTAAAAATACAAACATCACAAAATATAATCTAAAAACTATTATAACATATCAAAAAGCATATATAAATAATACAACAAAAATTAGTAATCTTTTTTATAATAATGAACATATTACAGAAATAGATTTATCTAAATTAGATATATCTAATTTTACAGATGCAAGTGAATTATTTTATGGATGTAAAAATTTAAAAAATATTACTTTTCCTAAAGATTTTTCAGAAAAAATTACTGATATGAGTTATATGTTCTATGGTTGTAAAAATTTAGAAATAGCAGATTTATCTAACTTAAATACAAAAAATGTTACTGATATGAGTTATATGTTCTATGGCTGTTATAATTTAAATACTTTAAATATATCTTCTTTTGATACAAGTAATGTTATTAATATGAGTAAAATGTTTAAAAATTGTACAAATTTATGTATTTTAGATATATCTAATTTTGATGTATCTAATGTTTTAAACATGAAAAGTATGTTTAGAGGTTGTACAAGATTACAAAAATTAATTTTTACTAATTTTAATGCATTTAATGTTTTAACAGTTGAAAATATGTTTTATCAGTGTTATGAATTATCAGATATAGATTTATCAAAATTTCACGCAAAAAATGTTACAAATACTGATTCTATGTTTAGTTTTTGTGAAAATTTAAAAAAAATAGATCTATCAAATTTTAATACAAGTAATGTTACTAATATGAGTGGAATGTTTGATCATTGTTATCAATTAGAAGATTTAAATTTATCTAATTTTAATACCTCTAATGTTACTAATATGAGTTATATGTTTTCCAACTGTATGAGTTTAAAGGAATTAGATTTGTCTCATTTTGACACAAATCAAGTTACTGAAATGTGTTATATGTTAACTAATTGTAAAAGATTAACAACATTAAATTTATCCAATTTTATTATATCTAATGTTACTGATACGAATGTAATAGGTACTTTTTGTCCTAATATAGAAACATTAATTATTAAAAATTCTACTATTGATAATAATAAATTTTATATTGATATAGATAAAAATAATACTAATATAATTAACAAATAACTTACTTTTAAAGTAAGCACCAACGTGACGTTGTACCTACTTTAAAAGTAGGCAACTTCTATATTCATAGAAACTAATATATAACTAATTAAATACATTATCTATTAAAATACATTATATATTCTTTGTTTCGACCATCTATCGAAAGTTACTTTAAAAGTAACCAAGTAATAAAGCCGCTTCGGCGTTTGAGAAGGTAAAATTCTTTGTAAAACTTTCTTATAAGAAAGTTTTTGAATGTAAAAAAGTAAAAGTTTTTATTCAACTTTTACAAAAAGTTGAATAATGTAAAAATCAGGATATATAAAAATTTAAATTAATAATAAAATTTGTGTTAAAAGGAGTAGTTAATATAAAAAAAAAGTAATTAAAAATAATAAAATTATTATATTAAAATTATTTTATTGTTTTTGTTATAAAAATATGTTTATAAAATTAATTATTTTATTAAAAAAAATATGAAAAATATTATAAAAAGTTGTTTGTTAACAACAAATATTGCTTCATTTGCAATGGATAATAAAAAAGTAGATAATAAAGTTGAAAATAATTTATTAGTAAATGATTATACTAGTATAAAAAAAATAAGATCAAAATATATATTACAACGTGTTATATATAATCTTAAAGAAAATAAAAGGTTGAATTTAATAAAGTATAACAAAAAAATTTTTGAGATGTCAGATTGTTATAATCTTAATAATGAAGAAAATAAAAAATATAGTAAAATTTGTAGTACTAAACAAGCTAAATATTGTGAAAAATATTATAATGTCTTTGATTTTTCTGTACGTTTTATGGAAGAAGTAAAGACAAAATATGTAAGTAAAAAAAATATAAATATAGACAATGTAACAGTTAAAGATGTAATTAAAAAAGGCTTTTTATTAAAATATAATTCAGAAAACAGTTTAGAATTAGATAACGATTATGCAAAAAATAAATTAATATTAGATAATGATTATATAATAAGAATATCATGTGAAAATAATGAAATAAAACCATTTAATAAAGTACTTAGTTTTAGTAATATCAAAAAATATCATTTACAAATTAGTATAAAATATTTAAAATCATATATAAAAGATATAAAAAAATTTAGTAATCTTTTTAATAAAACTAATAGTATTATAGAAATAGATTTATCTAAATTAGATATAAATACAATTACAGATGTAAGTGAATTATTTAATGGATGTACAGATTTAAAAAATATTACATTTCCTGAATATTTTCCAATAAATATTACTAATATGAGTAACATGTTTAATCATTGTGAAAGTTTAAAAGAGTTAGATTTATCAAATTTTAATACAACAAATGTTACTGATATGAGTAATATGTTTTGTCATTGTGAATGTTTAAAAAAACTAAATTTATCAAATTTTAACACAACAAATGTTACTGATATGAATAGTATGTTTTGTCATTGCGAATGTTTAAAAGAGTTAGATTTATCAAATTTTAATACAACAAATGTTACTGATATGAGTAGAATGTTTTATGTTTGTAACTCATTAACAAATTTAGATTTATCAAATTTTAATACAACAAATGTTACTAATATGAATAATATGTTTTATAATTGTCATAATTTAAAAGAGTTAAATATATCAAATTTTAATACAACAAATGTTACTGATATGAGTAGAATGTTTTATTATTGTCCTAATTTAAAAGAGTTAAATCTATCAAATTTTAATACAACAAATGTTACTAATATGAGTAGTATGCTTTATAGTTGTAAAAATTTACAAAATTTAAACCTATCAAATTTTAATACAACAAATGTTACTGATATGAGTTATATGTTTGATGATTGTCATTCATTAACTAATTTAGATCTATCAAATTTTAATACAACAAATGTTGCTGATATGAGTAGAATGTTTTATTATTGTCATAATTTAAAAGAGTTAAATCTATCCAATTTTAATACAATAAATGTTACTAATATGAGTAATATGTTTTATTATTGTAAATCATTAACTAATTTAGATTTATCAAATTTTAATGCAACAAATGTTACTGATATGAGTTATATGTTTTCTGATTGTCATAATTTAAAAGAGTTAAATCTATCCAATTTTAATACAAATAATGTTAAAAATATGGATAGTATGTTTAATAGTTGTAAATCATTAACAAATTTAGATTTATCAAATTTTAATACAACAAATGTTACTGATATGAGTTATATGTTTTCTAATTGTAAAAACTTACAATTGTTAAATTTATCCAATTTTAAAACACCAAATATAAAAACTACATTTTATATGTTTTCAGATTGTATTAATCTTAAAAAATTAGAAATTAAAAATTCAACTTTAAATTATAATGATCCTTATATCGGATTAAAAGAAATTAAAAATCTAATAATTATTAAATAACCTACTTACTTAAAAAGTAAGCAACCAACGTGACGTTGGATCCAAGATGTTTCTACATTCGTAGAAACTTACTTAGAAAGTAAGCAACTAGATGTCTTTACATACGTAAAGACGAATATATATAGTATTATATATTACATTATATATTCTTTGTTTCGACCATCTGTCGAAACGTATCTTTGCTACTTTCTTAGAAAGTAGAGTTCTTTGTGAAACTTTCTTATAAGAAAGTTTCTAATTTAAGAATTAAATAATTATAAATTTTTCCATAAAACTACCAATGAAACAATCATTTATTTTTACAAATTTTTTATTTTATTTTTAATTTTATCATCCTTAAATATAAATGGAAATAAATCTGAATTTTGAACTTCTTTAATATTTTCTACAACTTTATTAAATTGATCTTTATCATATTTATTATTATTCTTATTATCTTTTAAAAATTCTAACATTCCATTAAATTTATCTTTAATTTCCTTCTTTTGTTCATCATTAATTTTTTCAATATTATCAGAAAGATAACAATGCAATTCCATTTTTTTTTCTTCATTTTTATAAATTTCTATTGAATTTTTAGTACAATAATTATAAAAATTTAAATATTTTTCTATATTATCTTTACCTTTAAAAACATCTTTTGCAATATAATCTTGATATTTTTTTTTAATAACATATATAAAATCTTTAAAAAAACTTTCAAAATTTGATCCAAATTCATTTTTATAAATATTTTTTAAAATATCAATTATTTCTTTAACACTTTTTAATTCTTCTAACGACAATTTTCTACTTTTAATATAAATCTCTAAATTACCACAATATAATTTATTAATATTATATAAACAATCAAAATATTGGATATCACTTTTATTTATTTCTATTAAATTATCACAAAGTCTAAAACAAAAATGTAGAAAATGTTTAAAATCTTCATTTAGTTTATCTTTTTCATCATGTAATATTTTTAAAAGATTTTTATAACCAGTTCCCCTAAAAGGTTCTAAACCACAATTTAAAACATCGTAAAAATCATAATATGTTTTAATATTATTATACATACAACTAGATATATCTAATGCTTTTATTAAATATTCATCATCTTTAATTTTTATAAAACAATTATTATCTAATTTTAAAGTACCACAATCTTGACATCCTAAAAAACTTAAAATAGTAAAATAAGAATATAAATTTTTTGTTTTTGTAATAATATCAAAAGCTTGATTAATATAATTTTTACCTAAACCATCTTCAAAATTAACATGATTTTCAATAGCTTTTGTTAATAAAACATCACCATCATAAATATAATCTAAATCACAAAATTTTAAATATTTTAACAAATCTAAATATAATTTATTTTTAATATCGTCTTCTTTAATATAAACAACATTAGAATCATTTATTGTAAATTTTAAACATTTATGAGCTGATTTTGTTGATTCTATCTTAAACTTAGCAATGTTAAAATCTATATTATTTATTTCTAAATAATTATTTAAAACTCTAAAATATTCATCTTCTTTATATATATTTTTAAACAATTTCTTAGATTCTTCATCTAATTCACTTTTAAATTTATTAAATTTTTCTTCAAATTCTTTTATTTTATTTTTTTCTTTTTCTTTATCTTTATTTAAATCTTTATTATCTTTTTTATCATCATTATCTTTTTTATCATCATTATTTTTTTTATCTTTATCATTATTTTTATCTTTATTTAAATCTTCATCATCTTTTTTATCATCTTCATCTTTTTTTTTCTTATCATTTTCTTCTTTTATTTTTTCATTATATTCTTTAGATTTTTTTACTTCATCATCATACAATTTTTTAATATTATCTGGTACTTCATTTTTATCTTTACAACAACAACAAATTTTTAATTTTGAAAAAGTATTAAAATTAATAAAAAAATTAAAATATATTAATTTTACAATATTTTTAATCATAATATTAAGTTAATTTATTTATTTGATCTTTTATATTTACATCCTTAAATATAAACGGAAATAAATCTGAATTTTGAACTTCTTTAATATTTTCTACAACTTTATTAAATTGATCCTTATCATATTTATCATTATCTTTATTTTTTATTAAAAAATCTAACATTTTATTAAATTTATCTTTAATTTCATTCTCTTGTTCTTCATTAATATTTTTCATTTTATCACCTAAATATTTATAAAATCCAAAATATTCAAATAAACGTTCAAAATGTTCCTTTGTTTTTTCTATTAATTTTTTATATAAATTAAATACAATTTCTACTTTTTCATCATTATTATAATCTTTTTTTTCTCCCATTTTTAAATATTTACAAACTTTTATTAATGTTTTATTATCATTAAAACAATCATCTTCATCTTCTAATAAATACATAATATAATCCTTTAAAAATTTATCAAAATCATCTTTAAAATGTCCTAATAAAAATACAAATTTATCTTTGTCTTTGTATTCACCAATATAATTTAATTTGTCTTTTAGATAATCATCTAACTCACATTTTGAAAAAATATTATATCTAAAATTTTTAAAATACGAATTTTCTTCTTTTGTCAGTTCTTTAACTTGTTTTTTAAATATTTCAGAAATAGTTTTAACAAATTTCATAGAAGAATCATTATTAAAAATGATAAATTTTTTAAAATCTAAATCTTTAGAATTAAAAGTTTGAGTAATAAATAAACGTATTTCTGTAAACATATTAAAACCTGTATTTAAATCAAAATAAAAATTATAATAATCATCATTATTTCCATCTCTACAACTTTTTAGGGAGTGTAACATTTAGTTTTTTTATTAATAAATAAAATTTTTACAAATATATTTTAACTTATATATATGTGTACAAATTGTATAAAATGTAAAAGTAAAGATTGTGTTAAAAAAATGGG
>Ga0247608_10003879_pt1 | contig 17112 bp, 9 predicted proteins | sample 176DNAGHGlowgp2_FD_193490 | JGI IMG/M metagenome (GOLD analysis project Ga0247608, IMG submission 193490) | Sheep rumen microbial communities from Palmerston North, Manawatu-Wanganui, New Zealand - 1766 DNA GHGlow gp2 | ecosystem: Host-associated > Mammals > Digestive system > Stomach > Rumen ... | reverse complement strand
ACATGCTCTGGTACGGTCCCTGACGGCGCCCAATGATGGCTCCATTGATGCCTACTATACGAATGTTCAGGCTGGGGTTATACAGCGTCAGCGAGGGCAGTCCGTTGGCAGCTGGCGCGGGCGGTGTGTCCGCTGTCTGCTGTGAAGCATAGACTGCCGCTGGTTGGCTGACAACTTCTGCACTTTGCTGCAGCTGTACACCTTTGCGCTGTTCTTGCAGCTCATCATAGCTTGTCATCAGACCACCGCAGTAGGTGCAGCGACGACCCATGCCGACGCGTCCACAATTACTGCAATAGGACAACTCCTGACCGCACTGGTCGCAGAAACGTGAGTCGTCTTCTATCTCTTCTTTACAACTTGGGCATATAATCATATCGTCTCTATTATATCTTCAGGCATTATCAGTTGATAGGTCTCTTGTGTCACCTCGGACTGCGGCATCTGACTGACGCGCATGGAGAGTTGCTGGATGGTGGCATCGAGCATGTTGCGCATCTCACGGGCATTGCCGAACGACTCGCTCTTGCTGATGACCTTGCGGCAAATGAGATCCATAAGCTTGAACTCGGCCTCGGTAGACAACTTGTAGTTATCCTTAGCCGCCATCTTCTTGTAGATGGCCAGGAGTTCGTCTTCGTTGTAGTCGTCGATGTGCATTTTATGGGTGAAGCGGCTGGCAAGTCCTGGATTGACGGCCAGGAAGGTCTCCATCTCGTCCTTGTAACCTGCAGCTATAACCACAAACTTACCACGGTCGTCCTCCATGCGTTTCATCAGCGTATCGATGGCTTCCTTGCCATATTGGTCGTTCTCGGACGAGAGCGTATAAGCCTCATCGATAAAGAGAATGCCGCCCATGGCCTTGTCGCACATGTTGTTGACAATCTTCGGTGTTTCACCCATATACTTACCGACAAGGGTAGCCCGGCTGGCCTCGATGACTCTGCTGGTAGGCAGTATCTCCATGGCCTGCAACACCTCGCCCATCTTACGGGCTATCGACGTCTTTCCAGTTCCCGGATTACCTGTAAGGATAAAGTTCATGGACATTTGCTGCACCATACCGGCACCGGCAGCGGCACGTTGTTTCATGAACATACTCTGAACGGCCAGACGGCGTATCATGTTCTTTACGGAACGCATGCCAATGAAGTCGTCCAACTCGTTGAGCACTTCGTCCAAAGGACGGGCCTGCTCACTCTGTGCCATTGGCAGGTCGGCAGTGGTGATGGCGTACATGTCCGAGTCCTTGAAGTCGGGTTTGTTCACAAGCTCCATCAGACGCTGGCTCTGCTTCTCGACGGCCTGGTCGAAGATACGACGAGCCTCGCGTGCATTACCAAAGTTCTTATCACGACGCAAATACAGCTGTTCGAACTGACGGTGTATAGCACCCTGCGTATCGGCATCGACGGTGAAGTTCTTGCCTTTGGCCAGGTTAATGAATATTTCGGTCAGCTCGTCTGGTGTGTAGTCGTCGAAATGAATGGTCTGTGTGAAACGGCTCTTCAATCCCGGGTTGGTATCGATAAAGTCGTGCATCTGGTCGGTATATCCGGCCACGATACAAATGAACTTTCCCCGGTCATCCTCCAGTCGTTTCAGCAGCGTGTCAATAGCCTCGGCACCAAAGGAGTCCTGATCGCTGGACTTCAAGGTATAGGCCTCATCAATGAACAGTACTCCGCCCATAGCCGAGTCGATGAGCTGGTTTGTCTTGATGGCCGTCTGTCCTGAGAAGCCTGCCACCAGCTTGCTGCGGTCAGCTTCTATCAGCTGGCCCCGTGAAAGAATGCCAAGTGTGCGGAACACGTCGGCCATAATACGGGCCACAGTAGTCTTACCTGTACCGGGGTTACCCGTAAAGACATAGTGCTTGCCCTGGAAAGTATTCGTCTCACCACGGCGTATCTGCAGATTCAGGAACGCTGCCAGGTTCGATATTTCCTTCTTGACGGCAGCCAGTCCTACCATGCCGTTCAGCTTAGTAAGACATTCCTTATAGTCAACGGTCTTAGGAGCCTCGTACGGTATGTCGGCAGCCTCAATCGTCATCAGCTGCTCATTAGACAGGATTGACATGTCGCCCTTCTGCAGGCGCTCGGCCTGCTTGGAGCATATCTTGTCAAACAGCTGTCGCATGGTGCGCCCATTGGCGAAGTCCTTGTCGCGGGAATTGTAGAGCTCGGAAATCATCTTCTGGGCAAGCTCCTCTGCCTCCTTCGTAAACTGATACTTCTTGTCCTTGGCAAACACCTGCATAATCTCGAACAGCTGTGCTGGGTTATAGTCTTCTATATTGAGGAAGTAGCTGAAACGGCTTCGTACACCGGGATTGATACGGAACAGGTTGTCCATTTCCTGACGGTATCCGGCTGCGATGACGACGAACTTGCCGCGGTCGTCCTCCATGCGTTTCATCAGTTGTTCAAGGGCCTGTGCACCTTGCTGGTCACGGTCGCCGCCCTGGTTGACCGGAGCCAATGTGTAGGCCTCGTCGACGAAGAGTATGCCACCCATGGCCTTGTCGCACAGACGATCTACCACCTTGGGAGTCTCGCCCTGGTATGGACTGACCATCTTAGAACGGTCTACCTCGACTACATGTCCGCTATCCAGATAGCCTATAGCCTCTAGAATCTCACCCAGCTTGCGTGCTATGGTGGTCTTTCCTGTACCAGGATTACCAGTCAGTACGATATGTATACCGGCTTTCTCCTGCTCTCCCAGTCCTCGCTGGGCACGCTGCACGCTGTTATGCACCGTAAAGGCTATCTCGCGAACGGCCTTCTTCACCTCATCCATGCCGATGTAGTGATCCAGGTCGTGCAGGATGTCGTCCAGCGAACGTTCCTCAGGTACGTAGCCACGGATGTCCTGTTCCTCTACCATCACAGCGTCGGCACCCCGGCTGATGAACGACGTAAAGATGTCCTCGGCGGTCTTTACGGCCACATGGGCAAAGCCGAAGGTGTCGTCCTTAATCTTCACCTGATACTGGAAATAGCGCGACAGCTTATGGTCGGCCTCGGGAGTATATGCTGCTATGCCGTACTTGGTGCGCAGCTCCATCTTACAAATGTCGCACAGCTCCTGGTAACCGGGAGTAGGCAGCCGGAAGGTGTACTTAAAACGGTTTTGCGCGGCAGGGTTCGCGGTCAGGAAGTCGTCCAGGCCCTTGGGTAGTCCGGCAATCATGACGATGGGATTTTCGTCCCACTTATCCATCTCGACGAACAACTTGTCCAGCGGGTTTACCTGGTTAGAGTATCGGTCTGGCAGCAACTTCTGTACGTTATCGAAGAACAGGATTCCGTCCTTGGCTTTCTTGACATTGTCATCCCACTTGTCGACGAACCGCTGATAGTCCACAGCATCTACCATGGTCAGCTTGGGCTTGTCAATAATCTTATGCTGGTAGAAATAGTCACGTATCACTTCTGCAAGAGCCGTCTTACCGGTACCCGTCTCACCTATGATGATGGCATTCACGCTGAGACGTACCTTCATGATGTCCTTGCGCGAGTGCAGATAGGTGTAGGTGTCGACGACGGTCTTCAGCTGCTGCTTCACGTCGTCAAGACCCACCATGCGGTCCAGCACGTTCTGAGAAACCAGCGGCTTACCACACCACTTACAGAACTTGGCTATCGAGCGGTTTTCTTTATGGCAATTATCACATATCATACTATTCTACATCCTTTTGTATTTGTTCCACTACGCTGGCGGGACTGATATCCACCTTCTCCGGATCAGGCTTTCCCACATTCAGCAGCTTGGTACTGAAGAGCAGCATCTCCAACAACAGAAGCCCCACCATGATACTCCATAATATATAATGTAATACGGATTCTCCACTGATAGAGCGTACCTGGTTGGTCACATCGTCCAGAATACCAAACTTCGAACCCTTGAAGCGGAACGACTTCTGCTTGAAGGTGTAATACAGCGGCTCTATCAGGGTCGACTTGATGTCGTCCTGCATTACTTCGTTTATCAGCTGGTTGTCACCCTTCGAGTCGGTACGGTAGTCTGTAAGGTGGCATATTAGCATGTATATCAAGGTTATCACAACAATGACAGGGATGAACAGCGTCGGATATGCGTTGTTGACCGACTTGAGAATGGTAATGGGAATATACGATGTTAGGAACCCTAATACTCCCCAGAGACAGCACATGACGAAGCCATAGCCCCTGAAGTATGACCTCAGTCCTACGATGATCGCCGTCATACCTCCCACAGGCAGTGCAATGGTTGTAAATGAGTTGCGCAACAGGTAGTCACGGTCTTCGATGCCAAAGATAATAAGTGCCAGCATAAAGAGGGCACACAGTCCGTAATATATAATGCGCCACCGCTTCTCCTTGGCCTTGGCCTTGTAGTAGCCTTTGCGCACCTCGCCGTACTTCCGGGCCGTCTCTTCCTTGGCCTTCCCGAAACGCTTGTAGTACTTATGGTTCTTGTCTATCTCGCCCAGCTTGATGACCCACTCTTCAAGCTTACGCTCATAGCTGTACTCCTCGGTGAAGTCCTGTGTGGGGTCTTCGTGGTAGAACACAGACAGCCACTGGCTCAACGAGCCTTGCTTGATGGCAGTCAGCATCTGCGGGCGATATGCCGCCAGGTCGACGCCGGCCCCCGACTTCAATTCGTTTCCGTCTTCCAGAAGGTACGACGGTGTGACGCCCAGTATGCGGCAGAAGCGGTATGCTGCAGTACGGGCGTCGTAAGCCCCGAGTCGCTCACGGTTCTCCTCGCTCTTCAGGTCGAAGCAGGCCCGCGCCTGCGATATCTGCTCTATCCATCCGTGCAGATGTGCAAAATAATAGAAACGTCCCTCGGGGTCGGTATAGTCGGCCACCTGCTTATCGAACTCCTCGTCGCTAAGGTCCTGCCATGTCTTCAGCTGCTCGTTCAGCACCTCGCCTACCTTGAAGGGTGTGTCAGCCTCTCTCAGGTCGTAGGCGGCATCACGGTCTATATTGTACAGTACCTTATACCCTAAAGAACGGGAGGGTTGCTTGCCCGTCGTCATAATACGCAATGCTTCGCAAGCCATGTGGTCTTCATGGCTGTACATCCATGACAGGAAACGCCCGTCGGTCAGGCTCATCCACTCATCTTCCGTGCACTCCTCGTATCCGAAGGAGTGAATAATTTCGGCCACGGTTGAAGAGGGGAACCTGTTCAGGAACGGAATGTCCGGGTCTATTTCGTACACCAGCTTGAGTATGGCTATCCTGCGGTCCATCTTGCTTTCCTTGGAAAAGTAGCTACGCAGGCGGTCCACATCGGCCTTGGAGTGTGAATCCAGATAAAGGAACAAGGTATCGTTCGGATTGGCCAGGGCCATGGTGTAGTCCTCCTGATAGCTGAGCACCGATATGGCTGCACTGTGCACATCGTCGCACAGATTTCCCCTGACATCCTTATACGGATAGGTAGGCTCCATGACATATACGGCTGCCATCAGCCCGGCACGCTGGTCGGCAGGATAGCGGTTCACCACAATATCCTTCACCGCCGAGCTCAGCTTCACGTTGCCACACTGTTCCAGCCAGCTGGCTATTCGTCCGTTGTAAAGGTAGCTAAAGGCCAGACGTTCATTGTCGACGAGCAAGGGGATCAGTTCGTGTACGTTGTCGGCTATCAAGTTACGGTCCGGGTCTACTACGAAGCTACGGTACTTCAGCATGGGCGACGAAATGTCTACCTCGACATCCTCGCCCAGGAACCAGCGTTCCACCTGCTCGTATCCCCAGCGGGTCTGTGGATTGACCGCCGTCAGTCCCTGCACAATCATCTTCACACGGTCGGGCAGTTCGTTGATACGGGGCAGTCGTCCCTCGTTCTTCTTGCGCATCATGACGCGCTCATTCTGGCTCAGTGGGTTTTCGCCCAGCCAGAGTGTCATCAGTGTGATGCCCAGCGAGTAGTAGTCTACGGACGGGGTAATCTCCACCTCGCCGTCAATGACGTCGTTGTACATCTCGGGAGCAGCGTAGACAGGTGTCCGTGCCTGTGTGGTACGGTGCAGCCGTTCGTCGCCTCCCATGACGCTGGAGATGCCAAAGTCGCCCAGCACCACTTCCTTGTGGTCGGTGTCACGGAAGAAGAAATTGCTGGGTTTGATGTCTTTATGAATGACGTTGTTGTTATGACAGCACGCCAGGGCGGCAGCCGCCTGCAGGGCTATACGCCGGAACTGGTTGAAGTCGCCATTCAGGTCGTAGTTCATCAGCGTGCCGCCACGCAGGTACTCCATCAGCTCGTAGTCGCGATTCTTACCGTCAACGTAGGTATTGCCATAGTCATCAATCCTGACAATCATCTCCATGTTGATGTTCAGGATGATACGCATCAATGTTCTCTTGATGGTAAAGTTCGGATAGTATATCTTCAGCACTCGCTGGCCTTCGCTGCCTTCCACCAGGAATACCTGTGCCTCGCCAGAGTTGTCGCTAAGGCATTTAATACTCCTATACACTTTTCCTTTCAGCAGGAATTCCACTTCGCCGCCAGCCTGTCCGCCGGTGTTGCCGTCCGGTCTTATCGTTGTCTCCACTGCAGCGGCAGGCTTACTGGTTGTCACCCGCATGGTAGAACTGTTATTCTGCTGTGGTGTTCTAATGGTCCCGTCCATAGTCGTTATTTGTCGTCTTTTATTTCTGCGTTACTGTTACTGCCTAACACGACCCACTTGCCTCCCAGCTGCGGCTTGGCACATCCGCAGGGACTGCTGTGCATAGCATGCTTGAAGTTGCAGACCCATGCCAGACGCACACCGACGGGCTTGCTGGCCATGGCGTAGTTACGGGCCTTGGCCGGCGATGGCGTCGGAGGTAGAGCCAGCTTGTCGAGTATGGCCGACAGCATACGGGCCTTGACGGCCTTCTGCTCCTCCAGTTCTTCCTTGGTCATGCGCTTCGACTCCACCTTCGGAATGACCGGGTTGGCCACCCCTTCGTCCTTGGCCAGGAGGGTCAGCACACGTTCGCGCAGCTTGTTGCTCATCTGCTCGCGAACGATGTCACGCTCCGAGTTGTATGGTAAGGCATTGTCGAGCTTGGCAAAGTCCTGCACCAGGTCCGTCAGGTCCTTGTAGTCCGGATTGAGCTGCATCTCCTTCACCAGCATGCGGGCTTCCTCGGTCAGGGCCGTGCCACACTTCTTGCAGAAAGAGAACTCGCTCAGCGAATGACAGGTGGGACATACGATGCCACCCTGCGGACTGCCGCACTCCGGACAGTACGCCTCGCCTCCCGACAGACGTGCACCGCAGAAGGAGCACACGTCCTTGCGGATGTAGTGATGACACGTCTCGCAGTAGTCTGCATCAGGGTCTACCTCTGCACCGCAGAACGGGCACGAGGTTTTTCCGATGGGCTGTCCGCACTGTGCACAGAATAGGGCTTCAGGTTCGTTAATGGTTCCGCAGAAGGGGCATTGTTTTCCGCCGGCCTGCTGCTGGTGCTGCTGTTGTTGCATCTGCGCAGGCTGATCATCATGCTGTAGTTCACGCTCACGCTGGCGCTGCTGAGGGCGGAAGGTGCGCTGTGTACTTTCCAAGTTCGTAGTATTGTCGTTCATCATATTGCTGATCAGTAATAATGTTGCAAAGTTAGCAAATATTTTTTAAACACAACAAAAAAACCGCCGTAAATTTGTATTTACGACGGCATTTTTACCTAAATAATAGGATTTAGCACCTCATACGTTGATTTTTCTTACCAAAGGGAAAGTCTTTCTGCCTTCGGCACAAACATCTTGTCGCCCTCTTTCACACCAAAGGCTTCGTACCACATGTCGATGTGAGGCAGCGCTCCGTTGACGCGCCAGCGGCCCAGCGAGTGCGGGTCGCTCTTGGTGCGGTTACGTATCTCGGCTTCGTTGATGTTGCCTGCCCACACGCCGGCATAGGCCAGGAAGAAGCGCTGGTCGGCCGTCAGTCCGTTGGCAACGGGCAGCGTTTGGTTCTTGGTGGCGTTCTTATAGGCATACCATGCCACCTGCAGTCCGCCATGGTCGGCCAGGTTCTCGCCCAGCGTCAGGCGTCCGTTACCGTTAAGGTCGGGCAGCACTTTGATATTCGAGAAGAAGTCGGCATATTTATCCGTACGCTTTATAAAGTTTTTTCCATCACTTTCGGTCCACCAGTCGTGCATATTGCCATCCTTGTCGAAGCGGCGTCCCTGGTCGTCAAAGCCATGTGTCATCTCATGCCCTATGACCACGCCTATGGCTCCATAGTTGAAGGCATCGTCGGCAGTGGGGTCGAAGAACGGAACTTGCAGAATACCAGCCGGGAAGCAGATTTCGTTCGTGGTAGGGTTATAGTATGCGTTCACCGTCTGCGGGGTCATGTGCCAGTCGTCTCTGTCGACGGGTTTCCCGGCCGTATGTCCTATGTGCCATGCCAGCTGCCAGCGGTTGCACTCCTGCATATTTTCGTAGTAAGATTTTTCAGGGTCTATGTTCAGTGTCGACATGTCTTTCCAGCGGTCAGGATAGCCTATCTTCACATAGAACGTGTTCAGCTTCAGCAGTGCATTCACCTTGGTCGAGTCGTCCATCCAGTCCTGTGCTGCAATGCGTTCGCCCAGGGCTATGCGCAGGTTCTCCACCAGCGTCATCATACGTTTCTTGGAACTCTCGGGGAAGTATTTCTTCACATAGATGCGTCCCAGTGCTTCGCCCATGGTGCCCTCTAGCTGCGAGGTGGCGCGACGCCATAGCGGATAGTCCTGCTTACGGCCTGCAAAGGTCTTTCCCCAGAAGTCGAAGCTGGCCTCGCGCACGGCGTCATTTAGGGTTCCGGTGGCACCTCCGATGACGCTCCACTCCAGCACGTCGCGGTACTCATCGGCCTTCATGGTGCTGAACAGCCGGTCGGCAGCGGCCATGAAGTCGGGCTGGCCCACCACCATCTCCTGTATGTAGCGTACGTCGATGCCCATGGCCTTGGCCTGCTGTTCGAGCTTGAAGTGCGGATAGCGGCTGTTGAACTCCTGCAGGGTCATCTTGTTGTAGTTGGCAATGGGGTCGCGCAGCTCGGTACGCGACTTGGAAGCCTTGGCCAGCGCGGTCTCTGTCTTCAGAATGTTCTGCATTTTCTTCTGGGCAGCAGACTTTTTGAAGCCGAACAGCTGGAACATGCGTACAATGTGCTGCTTATAGGCCTCGCGTATCTTCACTGTGGCTTCATCGTTCTCGACGTAGTAGTCTTTCTGACCGAGGGTCAGTCCCGACTGGTAGATGCCAAGGATGTTCTGCGTGGCATTCTTCTCGTCAGCACCGATGTAGGCGGCAAAGAACTCCTGCTCACCGTAAGGCGCCATCTGCAGCTGTAAGCCGAACAGCTGGTCCTTGGTCTTGGCGGCCTCCAGGGCCTTGATGGTTCCCATGACGGGGGCCAGTCCGTCGCGTTCGCGGCGTGCCGAGTCCATGGCCAGTTTGTAGAGGTCGCTCAGCTGTTGCTCCACGGTGCCTTTTGCATAGGTGTTCTGCATCAGCTCCTGCAGGATGCCGTTAATACGCTTTTTGTTGTCTTCGGCCAGGCGGTCGAAGCTTCCGTAGCGCGAGAAAGCTGCGGGCAGCGGGTTGGCTTTCATCCATCCGCCGCAGGCATACTCATAGAAGTCGTCTTGTGGTCTGACACTGGTGTCCATGTCGGCCGGGTTAATACCCGGGTGCAGCTGTGCCGAGGCTGCCAGACTGGTCATTGTAAATGCCATTACAGTCAATAGTTTTTTCATTGTTCTTATATTTTTGTTAGTTGGGTAATATCGCGTTATTCGCTGTTCAGCCGTTCCAGCTCTTCCGACAGCTGTTCCCAGCGCTCTACCTCGCGGTCCAGGGCTTCCTTCGTCGTGGTGTATTCGGTGACGAACTCCATGTTCGATGCGTTCTCGGGTTTCATCAGCAGCTGGTCAAGCTCCTTGAGACGGCGTTCCATGTCGCCTATCTTACGCTCCGACTCTTCCACCTGCCGTTCGGCCTTCCGCAGACGTTTCTGCTGCTCTTTGTGCTCGGCATAGCTCTGGGCCTTGACGGCGGGGCTCTTGGTGTTTCCTTCGGGGAAACTCTTTGTTCCCTCCGAGGGAACAGTCTGTTCACTACGGGGAAAGTCCTTGTTCACTCCAAGGGAAGCCCCCAACTGGTTGAGTTCGCTGATTTGGCGTGACCGCAGAAAGTCGTAGATGCCTCCTAAGTGTTCGCGCACGCGGCCGCCTCCGAACTCGTAGACCTTCGTCACCAGGCCGTCCAGGAACTCGCGGTCGTGACTGACGATGATGGCCGTTCCGTCGAAGGCACGTATAGCTTCCTTCAGCACGTCCTTCGACGCCATGTCCAGATGGTTGGTGGGCTCGTCGAGGATGAGCAGGTTGACGGGTTCCAGCAGCAGGCGTATCATGGCCAGACGGCTGCGCTCGCCGCCGCTGAGCACCTTGACTTTCTTGTCGGAAGCCTCGCCGCCAAACATGAAGGCACCAAGGATGTCGTTTATCTTCAGGCGCACCTCACCCTTGGCCACGTTGTCGATGGTCTGGAATACGGTGAGTGTCTCGTCGAGCATCTGGGCCTGGTTCTGGGCAAAATAGCCTATCTGCACGTTATGACCTATCTTCAGCTGGCCGTCGAAGGGTATCTCGCCCATGATGCACTTGACGAGGGTCGACTTGCCCTCACCGTTCTTGCCCACGAAGGCCACTTTCTCGCCGCGCTTGATGGTGAGGTTGACATGGTCGAAGACCAGGTGGCCGTACGACTTGCTGACCTCGTCGCAGATGACGGGATAGTCGCCGCTTCTCAGGCACGGCGGAAACTTCAGGTGCATGGCGGCCGTATCGACGTCGTCCACCTCGACGGGGACTATCTTTTCCAGCTGTCTGATTTTCTGCTGCACCTGTACGGCCTTGGTAGCCTGATAGCGGAAGCGGTCTATAAACGCCCGCATATCAGCTATTTCCTTCTGCTGGTTCTCGTAAGCCCTGAGCTGCTGCTCACGGCGTTCACGGCGCAGTGTAACGTACTCGTCGTACCGTACTTTGTAGTCTATGATGCGGCCGCACGATATTTCAAGGGTGCGGTTGGAGACGTTATTGATGAAAGCCCTGTCGTGCGATACGAGGACCACTGCCGATGCCGACTGGCTGAGAAACTGCTCCAGCCACTGTATGGACTCGATGTCGAGGTGGTTGGTAGGCTCGTCGAGCAGCAGTACGTCAGGACGCTGCAACAGTATTTTTGCCAACTCGATACGCATGCGCCAGCCTCCAGAGAACTCTCGTGTGGGCCGATTGAAGTCGGTGCGCTCGAAGCCCAGTCCGGTCAGCGTACGTTCCAGCTCGGCCTCCTGGTTCTCGGCACCCGCCATCAGGTAGCGTTCGTGCTCCTGGGTGAAGCGCTCCACCAGGGCCATGTACTCCGGACTCTCGTAGTCGGTGCGCTCGGCCATCTGCTGTTGCAGACGGTCCACGCGGGCCTTCAGCCGAGCCACATCGGCAAAGGCCTTCTGGGCTTCCTCGCGTACGGTGGTGTCGTCGGCCAGCACCATCACCTGGGGCAGATAGCCTATGGTGGTGTCACGGGGTATGCTGACCACGCCCGAAGTGGGCTGCTGCTGACCGCAGAGTATCTTGAGCAGCGTCGACTTTCCGGCTCCGTTCTTACCCACGAGGGCTATGCGGTCGCGGTCGTTCACCACGAAGCTGGCATCACGGAACAGCGGTCTGGCCGAAAACTCAACGCAAAGCGATTCTACAGATATCATTCTTTACCTTATTTGTTTACGAACTGCAAAGGTACGAAGAATATTCTGTCCCTGCAAGCCTGAAGGAACTTTTTTTGTCAAGACCCAGTTTAACAACATTTATGAAAGTTTACCAGTGGTTCACCAAATAAGTCTTTCAAGCGTTAACAAACGTTGAACGACGGCCGGCAAATGCCCCGATGGCATGCAAAGAACGGTTCTTTGCATTGCATTCAATGGTTCTTTGCACTCCATTCAATGGTCAAATGTATTATACAACCAACCATTGAATGCAACTCAAAGTACTATTGGATGCAATACAAAGTACTATTGACTGCAAACCAAGAAATAAGGGGAAATGCCGATGGAAAGGGGGAATTTAAATTTAACAATACAAAGATAGCAATTTAATCTGATATCTGCAAATGCCAATGCAAACGTATGTTAAAACTTTGGGTATTTCCGCGCGAAGTCGTACCTTTGTGCTACTAAAAGGCAACACCCTATGACGACAGACGAAAGAGAAGAGCGAATGCAGCAGCTCGTACGCGAGCTGAACGAGGCTTCAGAGGCCTACTACAACGGACGCGCCGAGCGCATGACCGACTACGAATGGGACCAGCGTTTCGACGAGCTGCGGCGGCTGGAGACAGAGACCGGCACCGCCCTGCCCGACTCGCCCACACAGCGTGTCAGCGAAGACAACACGCAGGGTCTGAAGGAGGCCCACGAGTATCCCGCCCTGTCGCTGGCCAAGACCAAGCAGACCGCCGAACTGACCAAGTGGGCCGACGGACGCCCGATATGGATATCATGGAAACTGGACGGGCTGACCCTCGTGGTGACCTACGACGACGGCCGGCTGACAAAGGTCGTGACGCGCGGCAACGGACACATAGGCACCAACATCACCCACCTGGCACGAGCCATCAAGGGCATCCCGGAAAGCATCGACGCACGGGGACACCTGGTCATACGCGGCGAGGCCGTCATCGCCTACGACGACTTCGAACGCTATCTCATCGAGTCGGGCGAAGACTATGCCAATCCGCGTAACCTGGCCTCGGGCTCGCTCAGCGTCAAAGACCCGCAAGACATCATGGACCGACACCTGCAGTGGCTGCCCTTCACACTGGTACACACCGACCGCGACATGCCGTCGTGGGGACAGCGCATGGCATGGCTCGACAGCCTGGGCTTCCAGACCGTAGAGCGACAGCAGGTAGACCACCCCGGGCAGAAGGCCGTCGACGACGTCGTCGCCGCCTTCACACTGAAGGTCACCTCGCGCCGGAATCCCTTCCCCGTCGACGGCCTCGTAGTGTGCTACGACGACGTGGCCTACGCCAGCACAGGCAGCGTCACCGGCCACCATGCCACCCGCGCCGGACTGGCCTTCAAATGGCAGGACGAGTCGGCAGAGACCACCCTGGAACACATAGAGTGGAGCTGTGCCGCCAGCACCATCTCGCCCGTGGCCGTCTTCAAACCCGTAGAACTGGAGGGCACCACCGTCAGACGCGCCTCGCTCTGCAACATCAGTGAATGCCAGCGACTGGGCATAGGCGCAGAAGGCACCCGCCTCAGCGTCATCAAGGCAAACAAAATCATACCCAAGGTCATCGCCGTCACACAGCGTGCGGGCGAATTCAGCATCCCCGACCATTGCCCCGTATGCCACGCACCGACGCAGGTCGTTGAGAGCGAGACCAGCGGCACGCTGACCCTGCACTGCACCAATCCGCTGTGCCCGGCCAAGCAGCTGAAGAAGTTTGCACGCTTCGTGTCGAAAGAAGGCATGAACATCGACGGCATCTCCGAACAGACACTGCAGAAGTTCATCAATCTGGGCTGGGTCTGTGAGTATGCCGACCTGTACACCCTTCGCCAGCACATCCGCGAGCTGGCCGTGATGGAAGGTTTCGGCGAAAAGTCGGCAGCCAACATCATGAACAGCATCGACCGCTCGCGCAGCGTTGAACCCCACCGGCTGCTCTACGCGCTCAACATCCCCATGTGCGGACTCGACGTCTGCCGCCGGCTGCTATCGGCCTATCCGCTCGACACGCTGGTATCCATGGCAACAGAAAGTAACGGTGCTTCAGCCAACCAGTTAGACCTCTTTGCTGAACCGCTACAAGAACCGCAGGAAGTCTTTGCACACATCCCTGGCATCGGACCGGAGAAGTCGGCCCAATTCGTGCGCTGGTTCCGCGACCCGCAGAACGTGTCGCGCTACAGGCACCTGCTGCCCCACCTGCAGGTCAGTGCGCCACAGGCTACCCCCACAGGCTCACTGTGTCAGGGACTCACCTTCGTCATCACAGGCGACGTACATCACTACAAGAACCGTAACGAGCTGAAAGCATATATCGAACAGCAGGGCGGCAAGGTGGCTTCAGCCGTCAGCGGCGCCACGTCGTTCCTCATCAACAACGACGCCAACTCCACCTCAGGCAAGAACAAGAAAGCCCAGCAGCTGGGCATACCCATCCTGACGGAAGACGACTTCTTAGCCCGCTATACGTCACCGGAAGTGTCATAACCACCAGCAAGCACCGCCATGCCAAGTCCACTCGCCATCATCCCCCTCATGCTGCATGCCACACGCCCAAGCCGTACGGCCGACATGCCGGCCATAGCACTGCCGTTCTGGATACGTAAGGGCTATGACGGACTGACCTTCTTCGGCCACATCATTACCCACAGCCAGGAGGAGGCACGCCAGCTGAACGAACGCTATGACGACCTGAAAAACCACGAGATGATACACCTCTATCAGGCCCGTTCGACGCACGACTCGTGGCTATGCTTCTACTGGCTATACTTCGTCTACTGGCTTCGTGCACTACCCTTCCGCAAGCGGCTGAGGAACAGCGGCTACTGGCTGAACCCCTTCGAGATGGAAGCCTACGACCGCATGGACGACCTGAAGTACCTGGACGACAAAGAAAGCGGCACCAACGAGTGGCGCCGCTATGCAAAAATGTCTGTAAAAGAACGGTACAACGTCTACTTGGCACGGAAGCGTTCGGCCTGAGACTGGATGAGCGCCTCGTCGTCGAAATAGTTAATGCGCATGGCCTGACGCACCTCATCGATGGTCTGTGCGGCAGTCTCGCGCGCCTTCTCTGTACCTTTCCTTAATATATTATATATCTCGGGAATATCCTGTTCGAACGCATGGCGACGCTGGCGCATGGGCTCCAGGAACTCGTTCAGAATCTGGTTCAGGAACTTCTTGCACTTCATGTCACCCAGACCGCCACGACGGTAATGGTCCTTCAGCTCGTCCAGCGACTGGTACTCCGGCCAGTAGTTCTGGAAGTCCTCGGGCTTGGAGAAAGCATCCAGATAGGTAAACACGGCATTGCCTTCCACGTGGCCGGGGTCGTTCAGATTGATGTGCTCGGGGTCGGTGTACATCGAGCGCACTTTCTGCCACACGGTGTCAGCATCGTCTGAAAGATAAATACAGTTGCCCAGCGACTTCGACATCTTTTCCTTGCCGTCAGTACCTGGCAGACGGCGGGCAGTGAGATTCTCGGGCAGCAGGATGTCAGGTTCTACAAGCACCTCTGCATAGGTCTGGTTGAAACGGCGAACCAGCTCGCGAGTCACCTCAAGCATCGGTTCCTGGTCCTCGCCGGCAGGTACCGTGGTAGCCTTGAACAGCGTGATGTCGGCAGCCTGACTGACCGGATAGCAGAAGAAACCCAAGGGGATGCTCTCGCCTTCAAAGCCGCGCATCTTCACTTCCGTCTTCACCGTCGGGTTACGCTGCACACGGCTTACCGACACAAGGTTCATCAAATAGGTGGTAAGCTCGGCCAGTTCAGTAATCTGACTCTGTATGAACAGCGTACACCGCTCGGGGTCAAGGCCTGCTGACAGATAGTCGAGGGCTACCTCAATGATGTTCTGACGAATCTTCTCAGGGTTGTCGGCATTATCGGTCAGCGCCTGAACATCGGCCATAAACACAAACATCTTGTCATAATCGCCGGCATTCTGCAACTCTACACGGCGTCGCAGCGAGCCGATATAATGCCCCAAGTGGAGCTTTCCTGTAGGACGGTCACCTGTCAGTATAATTTTTCCCATTTTTCGTTATATTATATTATTTTACTCTTGTCAGTTTGAAAGGCTTTCCTTTTTCCAGCTGGCCGGTGAGATACTTGCCGTCCTGGCTGATGAACATGGTATCCTTCTCGTTGTCCTTATCGGCCATGATAACCATGTTGTCCTTGACGATATAGGTGCCTTTCTGCGATGAGGGAGCCACAGCCAGAGCAGCCTTCATGGCCTTGCGCTTCAGCCAGCCGTAACCGGCAGCTTTCAAGGCAGCGTCGCTGACTTTCGTATCTTGCTTTAGCACGACATTCTTATCGTCCTTGAACTCGACAGTAATCGCCATCTTCATGCCCTTCTTCATAATCTCCATATCGGCCAGCTTCTTCTTGATTTCAGCATCCAGCTTAGCGACTTCCTCGTTAGTCAACTTGCGGCCTTTCTTTTTCTCGACCTTGGCAATTGCCTTGGCACGGGCCTCGGCTACTTTCTTGTCCACATCCTTAGTCGCCTCGTTCATCATGCCAGCTAAGACATTGGGATGATGATAGGTACGGCCGGCAAGGCTTGTCTGAGCACTTACCGACACACTAGCTGTCAACAAAAAAGCCACCAAAAGGCCGAAAAGCTGTCTTCTCATATCTTTCCTTATAAATTGCATGCAAAGGTAGTGATTTTTTTGCAAACTATGGCATAATTTCTTTGCAAAAGTGTGCAAAGTGACATTTGAACACTTTTGCAAACACTTTTTCTTGGAAATACAACAAATATTTCCTAACTTTGCATCAGAAAAAACAACAAGAGACATGGTATTAACAGACCGCGAACTATTCCTGCTTATTATCTGCACGGTGTTCTACATCACCTTATTTATTATGGTGTTTCAGAACAGTCGGAAGAAGATACAGCTGCTGCAAAGCCGTCTGGATCACATACACGACCTTCAGAAGATGGCCGTGATGGAGCGGCCCACCAACGACGTGAGCAGCATTTTTACCTCGCCAGTATATCTACGGCTGCAAAAGATACTTGCCGAAGGAAGGAGCCTGAACGACAACGACTGGGCCGAGCTGGCCGAAGCGGTGAACAGCGCCTACACCGGCTTTACCGACAAGTTGTACAGCCTGTGCCGCATGAGTACGCAGGACTACCGCGTTAGTCTGCTCATCAAGATACGCCTGCAACCCAAAGACATTGCCACGCTGACAGCCCACTCGAAGGAGAGCGTAGCCTCCACTCGCAGCCGTCTCTACCAGAAAGTCTTCGGAAAGAAGGGCTCCACA
>Ga0247608_10003875_pt1 | contig 17123 bp, 19 predicted proteins | sample 176DNAGHGlowgp2_FD_193490 | JGI IMG/M metagenome (GOLD analysis project Ga0247608, IMG submission 193490) | Sheep rumen microbial communities from Palmerston North, Manawatu-Wanganui, New Zealand - 1766 DNA GHGlow gp2 | ecosystem: Host-associated > Mammals > Digestive system > Stomach > Rumen ... | reverse complement strand
AGGACACTTGCCTCTTCAAGAACAAATAAGCCATTTCATTTATTTGTGGCACATGCCCTTGTTCTTCATGCTCTCAGGTTATCTTTACAAGAGGTGCGCACTTAAAGATGAATTAAAAAAATGCACTTATTCCATTCTCCTACCCTACCTCATCTACAATATATTTTATCTACTACCGCTACCTCACGGAGGCGAATTCAAACCAAATTACATCTTCAATTTCCTCATTGGTAATCAAGAAAGAGTATGCTTTCTCATGCGACCACTATGGTTTTTGGTGTCATTAATAGTCATGAGAATCATTTGTTCCATTATTCAATTAAGAACGCATTTACTACTGCTTATTTCCCTTATCATCTCTTTCGTATTTTTTGGTACAGGGCTTGTGAATCAAAAAGATTTTGATCCGCTGCAGATTCAAACAACTATCTTCTCACTACCCTTTTTCCTCATGGGTATGCTGCTGAAAGAACGATGTGTTCTAAGCAAAATAAGAACTCGAAACAGCATCAAGATCATCGCATCAAGCATCTTGTTTTTGCTATTTACATTAATTGGCCTGTATAACTATGGCTCTGGGATTAATTCCTTCAGATGTGCTTTCGGGAAGAACATATTGCTATTCTACTTGGTGGCTTTTGCCTTGTCATTTATACTCTTCTTCATTTGTTTCACATTCAGTCGGAAAGATTATCATTTTATCAGAACCATATCTAAAGGGACTCTATTCATTCTCTGCACACACCTCATAATCATCTGGAAAATCAACATCTTTTTGCATAATAGTTTCGTCATATCGGCTGTTGTGTTGTTGATTTCCTATCCACTCATCATGTTAAGTGAAAGATATTGTCCAATTCTGATAGGTAAAAGATTTTAAAGTCAATGGGACATCTATTCTTTGTTTTCACACCCCTCCAGCTTTTTGTTGCACAGCAAATCATCCGACAGGAAAAACTGGAAAAATGCATTATCATAGAAGGCTATAGGACTCTCTTTAGCAAAAGTTACGACATGATGATACTTGATGCGTTATGGTATAAAAGAATAGAGATGGAGGATGCAGCTGCTTGGGATGGATTCAGACTCAATTCTCTGAAGGACATAACAAAAACGTATAACAATTATCGAAAGATAAAGAACATATTAGTTGAAAACAACATAAAGGAAATTTACTTAGGTGAAATTCTGAATCAAGCATGTAGATTCACTTGCTTACTTTTTTCTCATGAAGGGTATCACGTAAACTTCTTTGAGGAAGGAACAAGCCACTATGTTGACCGTCCCTACACAGCGAACCATTCCCTATCTCACAAGCTGAAAATTAAGTTGTATGATACATTCTATTTTAAGCCATTGTATCATATTTCTTTCGCAAAATGGAGGTTGAATGTTAACATGCCATACGATGAATTGCCCATTCATAAACGTTATAGCATGATTCCTTTTCACCATAAGGAATATGACATTCTGCTAAAACCAGCTCCAATGTTCTCAGATAAGCTCTTGAAATTTGTTGAATCAAACATCAAAGATGAAGAGGGTGAGCATCGAGTCATGCTAATGACAGATCCGCTTCGGGAATTGATACCAAAAGAATATCTTTATCTTTATTTCGACACCATCAAAGAAGCAATTGACAGTATCTCAAAAGAACAATTTCTTTACATCAAATTCCATCCAAGAGAAATAGAATCTTCCAGAAAAAAAATACTTGATATTGCAAATCAATCAGGAGTCCACTACAAAGTGCTGTCAGAAGAAGTTAACATCTGTGTAGAATACTATTTACAGAAGTTTCATTTTGATAAGATATTCTTCTTCAATGCAGCTACCTACTTCTATAATGGTTACGCTTTCCCCAAAATGGAGTTTGTTAGGCTCATGCCAGTAGTTTATCAGAAATGCAAAGAAACTGGTGTGCAGAACTTGACATATATGGAAAACATGTTAAAGTTCATTTCGCCTAAAACTCTCAATAGAAAAGAATGATATGCACTACATCGGTTTAAAGCATCGTTTAAAGTTAAAGTTTGACAAACTATTCCATATTGATACAAGTGATGAATATGGATATAAAGCAAAAAATGCTTATATATCTGACGATGCCATCATTTTCAACAAAAAGAATTTGTTTTTATTTGAGAATACATCTATTCCCGATGGTGCTATCATCCTAAATCCTCGCTCAAAATTCATCATGAAACGAGGTTCTTTCTCTTCATTCAACCTTTGCGTCTGTCCAGGCAATCACATGCCTATAGTAGGGAAATGGAAACACGAAGTTACTGATGCTATCAAAGATAGTTTAGATACGGAAAAAAGATTTGACAAAGACATCATTGTAGAAGAAGATGTGTGGATAGGAATTAATGTAACACTTTTAAATGGAGCACACATCGGAAGGGGCTGCATAATAGGGGCTGGTTGTGTTGTATCAGGTGAATGGCCTCCATACGCAATTATTGGAGGTAACCCCGCTCGTGTCATTCGATTTCTTTTTGACATCGATGATATAATAAAACACGAAGAGGCTTTATATTCACCCGAAGACAGATTGTCACGACAAGAGTTGGAAATTAATTTCAAGAAATGGGGTTCTGCATAAATTTTTCATCAAACCAATCAAACATTTTTGAATGAAGAAGAAAATACTCTTTGTCATCCCAGAGTACTCCCACGGCGGAACCAATAAGTCTTTAGAGAACCTACTCACGTTTTTCGACCTAAAGAAATACGATGTGCGGATTTTCTGCATCTACGAAGATGGAGGAATCTATTATAAAAATCTATTTAAGCCTTACGTCATTCACAAAAGTACGCTTTATACGCTGACACACGACCACGTACTCACACGCAAAGTGTACGGACTATGGCGAAAAATCAATAAGAAAGCAAATTTTGAGTGGCTTTATAAAAAAGAAGCTCAAAGGATTCAAAAGAAATTTGAATTTGACACCGTGATTGCATATCAAGAAGGAACTGCAACAAGATTCGTCAATTTCTTTCAAGACGCAAAGAAAATCGCATGGGTTCACTACGAATATGGGGCTTCTTTTTGGGGTAGTAATCACCGCGAGTTTGACATTTACAACAGATTCGACAAAATCGTATGCGTGTCAGACAGTGCAGCAGAATCATTCGTAAGAGTATATCCTTTGTTAAAAGAAAAAACAATCGGCATATACAACACCATTGATATTGCATATATAAACGCAAGAGCTGAAGAAAAAATACAAGATGCCCGATTCACAGGAGACTGCTTTTCAATCATATCCGTTGGAAGGTTTGCCTCCCCTAAACAATTTCAATTGATACCTGAAATTGCAAAAAGAATCAAGGAGCAAACAAAAAAAAATTTCAAATGGTATATTATAGGTCCTGACGGCGGTTATCTTCAAGAGACACAACAAAATATCATACATCAAGGTGTTGAAAAAACAGTTATCCTTTTAGGAGCTAAAGATAACCCATATCCTTACATAAAGCACTCACAACTACTCGTATGCACATCGGCTACCGAAAGTTTTTCCTACGTCATAGCTGAAGCAAAAATACTTCACACACCAGTTGTTTCCAATGATTTTCCTGTAGCCTATGAAGTTCTTGATGAGAATTGTGGATTCATTACCAACATTAAGACGATGAATGTTACAATTCAACAACTCATTGACAATCATGATGATATTTATTCAATAATAAAGAATAGGATTCAAAGCTATCAATATGAGAATGAATCTATCATGAAAAAGATTTACTCTATCCTTTAAGATATGTCTAAAGAATTCATCCATAAGCTCCGTTGTTTCAGGCACTACTTTTGGTATCTGCACCAAATCATATACTTCAATTTTCATTATCTGCCCTTTCATCAAGCCAAGCATCTGCCTATTTGGGTGAAATTTAGAAATGGGGTTAGGCATAAATTCAATACAGGCACCATCAAAATTGAAAGTGAGACGATTTCGTTTGGAATGATTGAGCTTGGGGTTCTTCAGTATTATGAAGAAAAGGAAGGTATTTTTTTCGCAAACTACGGTACACTCATCTTCAAAGGAGCTGCCCATATCAGTAACGGGTGCGACATACAGGTTTACGATCATGCGAAACTCATCATTGGAGATGGTGTCGGCATGTCTAAAACGAAAATTACTTGTGCAAAGGAAATCGAAATTGGAAGAGGTACATTTATTGGTGTCGGGACCAAATTCATTGATTCCGATTTTCATCCAATCATTGACATCTTTGGTAAGTGTTACCTCAATCCAAGTCAATCAATCCGCATTGGAGAATATAATTGGTTAGGTGCAGATGTGTTGGTGACAAAAGGAGCAAGAACACCCAATCACTGCATCATTTCTGCACGCTCTGTCATCAATAAAAAGTATAAAATACCAGAATGTACCATCATCAACAATGCAACAGGTCAAGAAGTCATCATGGAGGGATACATCCGAGACCGAAACATTACATACTTGAAGAGAGGAGCATCCAGAAAAATTGAAGACTTTGATAATTATATAAAAACATTAATTTAAAAATTCACTCAAAAAAATTACATCAGTATTATGGAATTAAAAGAATTTATTGAGAATTTCGCAGACCAGTTTGACGAAACCGACGCATCAGAATTCACCCCTGAAACAGAATTCAAGCAGCTGGATGAATGGTCATCATTAACAGCTCTTTCTATCATCGCCATGGTAGATGATGAATATGATGTGACATTGAAGGGTGAAGACATTCGCACTTCAAACACGATTGAAGATTTATTCAAACTCGTTGAAAGCAAGGCATAAACATGGCTTTTCTCGAATTCAAAAATGTTAGGATCGCTGGCATGAGTGCCGGCGTTCCTAAACAGATTGCAAGCAATTTTCATCCGACAGAGGAAGACAACTTCTCTACAGAATACTCACCAGAAGAATTTGTTGCAACAACAGGCGTAGAGGAAAGGCGAGTTTCCAACACTCTCTGCGCATCTGATTTAGGTGTTGCTGCTGCGGAAAAACTGATTGAAGACCTGAATTGGGACAAATCAGAAATCACAGCTGTCGTCTTCGTGTCACAATCAGCCGACTACATTCTCCCATGCACCGCCTGCATCATCCAAGAACGTCTGGGATTGCCAAAGGAATGCTATGCGCTTGATTGCACATTAGGTTGTTCAGGGTGGGTATATGGACTGAGTCAAGTTGCCTCACTCATGAATGCAGGAACAATTACGAAAGCCCTTCTGATCGTTGGCGAAGGACGCAAGAGATACTATGGAAAAAGAGACCCGCTCTTCGGCTCAGGAACAGCAGTGACGGCTATTGAGACTTGCCAAGGCGCTCCAGGCTTCCAATTCCATCTATGCACTGATGGAAGTGGCTATGATGCCATTATCATGCCCGATGGAGGTAGCAGGAACAAATTCAGTGAGAAATCCCTGGAACTCGAAGATGTTGACGGCAAGCCGATGCATCGACTCCAAACTCGCATGAAGGGCATGGATGTCTTTGCCTTTGGCATTTCCACAGCTCCGAAGTCTGTCAAGAAGTTGGCAGAACACTATCAGTTCAATTACCAGGATGCGGACTATTTCGTTTTCCATCAAGCCAACATGAAGATGAACAACATGATAACAAAGAAGCTCAAGCTGGATATCAACAAAGTGCCATCTTCCATGCGCTATTTTGGAAACACGAATGGTGCCTCCATACCAATTACTATCGTAACAGAACTACACGAACAAAGCAAGAAAGCAAGAAAGTACGTTTGCTGTGGATTTGGCGTTGGTCTGTCATGGGGTACTGTTTACTTCGAAACAGACGAGAATTTCATCATTTCCGAACTTGTTGAAGTAGAAGAAATCACAGAATCGAAATGGGTTTAAATTATAATCCTTATTCATTAAAAGGAAAAACAATACTGGTAACAGGAGCCTCATCTGGCATTGGGAGGCAAACAGCTATCGAATGTTCAAAGATGGGGGCTTCAGTTATCATCACAGCTCGCAATGAGGAACGTTTAAAAGCCACATTCAATGAGCTGGACACATCTGATGCACAGAACCATCAAATCTTCATAGCAGACCTTTCCTCGCAGGATGGCGTCTTTGGCTTAGTCGATCAATTACCTGAATTGTCAGGTGTCTCTCTCAATGCTGGAATCGTCAAGACCATGCCCGTAAAGTTCATTAACCAAGACGAATTACAGAATGTACTCAACACCAACATGATTGGACCTGTTTTGTTAGTGCAACGTCTGCTCAAAAAGAAAAAGCTCACCAAAGGCAGTTCCGTTGTATTCACATCTTCCATCGGCGGTGTCATGATTTCCACCATCGGAAACACCATGTACGGAATATCCAAGGGAGGATTGAATGCATTCATGAAGGGATTCGCCCTGGAAATGGCATCAAAGGGAATTCGCTCCAATAGTGTCAACCCGGGCTTTGTGGACACAAACATCCTTTCTGCAGGAGTTATAACTGAAGATGACCTGAAAAAGAATGAGCAGCACTATCCTTTAGGAAGATTTGGAAAGCCTATCGACATCGCCCATGCCATCATCTACCTCCTGTCTGATGCATCATCTTGGGTGACAGGACACACATTGGTAATAGATGGAGGTGTCACATTGAAATAGCCCTTGTATTGCATTCATCTTATAATCAGTCAATAACAAATCTTCTCTTCCAGAATTTCCCCGTTATTCTAATCAAAGTAATCGTTAGACATCATTATCCTAAAGGAAATATTGTCTGAATGACAGAATAACAACAGACAGAAGCTTGATAACATTATCTGTGGGAAGAACAAGTATAAATGGTTTGATATTTTTATGGCAATCACTTCATTTAAGAATGTTGGTATTACGGCAATGGCGGCTTGTGTTCCAAGACATGTCATTGATAACTATCACTACGACTTGGACATTTGGCCCGAAGAGGAAGTGAAAAAGGTTGTTGACAAGGTCGGTGTTTATGAACGACGTTTTGCTGATGAAAAAACATGTTCTTCCGACTTATGCTATGCTGCAGCAGAAAAATTGATTGCAGACAACAATATAGATAGAAAAGAGATAGACTTGTTAGTATTCCTCTCCCAAACCCCCGACTATCGAATGCCAGCAACATCGATTCTTCTACAAGACAGGTTGCGGCTTCCCATGTCAACTATGGCATTTGATATCAGTTTAGGTTGCTCTGGATTTATTAGCGCCCTCAACATTGTCTATGCCATGATGCAAAACAATGGATTCCAAAAAGCATTGTTGCTGAACGGAGAGACTCGTTCAAAAGTGTATAGTCGAAAAGACCGCAGAGAAGCTTTCATTTTCGGCGATGCAGGAGTCGCTGCCATCATCGAAAGAAATGAACAATTCGAAAGTAGTCATTTCTCCATCAACAGTGATGGTTCTCGCGGCAATCTCATCATGATTCCAGCTGGTGGATATAGGAACATGAGTTCTGTTTCAACATTGCAAGAAAGGATCGTTGATGAATATGGCAATATCCGTAGTGACGAACAGGGGCACATGGATGGTGCAGATGTTTTCAATTTTGTGATAAAAGAAGTTCCAAAAGACATACGCCTACTCATGGAAAAAACGGGTGAAGACATTCACGACCTGGACTACTATGTTTTTCACCAAGCCAATGCCTTTATCAACAATTACATCGCAAAAAAGATGAAACTGGACAAGGAAAAGATTCCTTGGACCATTCAGAAATACGGAAACACTTCATCAGTTTCAATTCCATTGACCATTATCAGCGAATTGAAAGAGCAAATGAAAGGTAGAAAAAGACTGATGCTGAGCGCCTTTGGCGTTGGAATGGCATGGGCTACAGCTATCGTACCATTCTATAATTGCCACATAAGTGATATAGTAGAAATCTGAAATGGAAATTATAAAAAACACCATATTCAATTCAGCCACATACATTCTCTCCAATAGCATCACAAAAGAAGCATTGCTAATTGACTGCGGGGATATAGCCCCCATCGTGAACTATATAGACGAGCACCAACTGCAATTGATAGGAGTCTTTTTAACCCATTCACATTTCGACCATATTTACGGATTAAATGAATTGTCTCATCAGTATTCCCATTTTCCTATATATACATCACAACACGGAGCCGAAGGATTGAAGAATCCAAAACTGAATATGTCAAGGTATCACGAAGGCATACAAGACTTCATTTACGAAAATGAAAACATCGAAATTTTAGCAGAAGGGCAAAAGTTAAATATCGGTGAAGAAAACATACAAGTGATGGAAACACCAGGACACGACTGGAGTTGTTTGACATATCAGATTGGTAAGTACCTTTTTACTGGAGACTCATACATTCCAAAAGCAAAGCCTCAATTCAACTTTCCCAAAGGCAACAAACAATTATACTTTCTCTCTGAGGACAGAATTATCAATGTGGCAAAGACTGGAAATCTGACCATCATGCCAGGACACATCTGTTAGATAAACTCGACATACGCAAGCGAATCGTTCATGAAAAAAGTCATTGCAGTTAAACCATATCAACACCCCAACCATATCAACTTCAAGAACGGAGCGTTTGAGGCTTGGCTGAAATGCAATGGTAAGATTGCTAAGGAGCATTACCCCATCAGGATACTTCATTGGTTCGCATTCCATTATCAACTGCCACAATTCGCAAAGAATAAACATGAAGCAAGACTTCGATTTGTAGAACCTGTCAGTCTGAATTTCGATACTTTTCCAGATTACACTCACTTTGAAATCATACCTTTCATCTGGGATTGCTGGCCCATCTATTTTGAAAACACGTGCCAATGGTTCATAAAGAATTCAGTAAAAACAGCCATTTTCACGTCGTCACAAACAGCCAAACTCATGCAAGAGCGATTTCCCATGATGAACATTCTGTCCGTACCAGAAGGAATCGACTCAAAGCTTTATACCAAAGGACAGGAATTAAAAAACAGAAGTATTGATCTATTGGAATTTGGGCGAAAAAACAATAAGATATTTCAAGTTCAATTACCTCAAAACTATAATCATCTGAAGGGCGAAACTGGCAAACGCCTGTTCGAGACCAACGAAGAACTCTTTTCTGCACTTGCCGACACAAAACTAACGGTAGCTTTTCCTCGCTGCGACACGCAACCCGAAATTGCAGGAAATATCGAAACATTGACTCAACGCTATTGGGAATGTATGTTGTCACGCATTGTCATGATAGGTCGAGCTCCAAAGGAATTAGTAGATTTCATCGGGTACAATCCTGTCATCGACATCGACAAACAACACACAGAAGAACAAGTACTTCATATTCTCAACCACATTGAAGATTACCAACCGCTTGTTGATAAAAACTACGAAACCGCTCAAAGCAAAGCCGATTGGACTTTTCGAATGAAAGAGGTTATGAACTGGCTGAAAACAATCGGTTATACAATCTAAAAGAATGATACCCAAAATCATACATTATTGCTGGTTTGGACACAATCCTCTTCCACCCCTTGCTATCAAATGCATAGACTCTTGGAAAAAGTATCTCCCCGATTACGAAATCAAAGAATGGAACGAAGAAAACTTTGATGTAAATATCATTCCATACACACAAGAAGCATATCAAGCAAAAAAATATGCATTCGTAAGCGACTTTGCCCGTTTTTGGATTCTATACAATTATGGTGGATTATATTTTGACACAGATGTTGAAATCATCAGACCCATCGACGACATCATAGCAAAAGGTCCTTTCATGGGGTTTGAGCATGACGACAGTCTATCTGTTGCTCCTGGACTTGGTCTTGGAATGAATCAAGGCAATGAAATCATCGGTGAGCTGATAAAGATGTATTCACAGATGCATTTCCTAAAAAAAGATGGAACCATCGATTTAAGCACAACTATCGTGGGACACACTACCAACTTCTTCATCCAGCGGGGTCTTCAACATGTTCCTGGAATACAAACAATCGATAATATCAGCATCTACCCTGCTGAGTTTTTTTGTCCCATCAATATCATAACAGACAAATTGCATATTAGCGAGAACACCCGAACCATTCATCATTATGCTGCCACATGGCAAAACAAAGGCTATCGCTTCAAAAAATGGGTAAGACGTTTTATTCCAGAAAGTATTCTCGCATACATCAACAAAGTTAAGAACTAATTAAGACATGAATCAAATCAACAAGTTTTTTACTTGGCTTTGGATTTTATATATACCGACCTGCATCTTATTCTACAATAGATTGCCAGAAATCACCGACGAGGTCATGACGCTGGTGCTGGTCTATTTTGCATTTCAGAAAATGAATAAAGCCAGGGAATGCAAAAGAATCAAAGACGAACTGAAAGCCTATATTGGCATTATGATTTTTTACGTTCTTTATTCTATTATCATCAATTCCAATGTATTCTCAGGCATTTTCCAAGACTTGCTACAACAAATTCGCCCATATTTAGTCTTCTATAGCACTTACATGTTGGCTCCTAAGCTAAATGAGCAGCAACTCAATAAGATAACAAAAGTAGGTGTTTACGGACTGCTCATCTTCGTCGGACTAAATGGTGCAGGTGTTCAAACTACTTACGCAGGAGTCGAAACACCTATTGTTGCTCAGGCAAGTTTGTTGTGTGGTCTTTTATATTATATGAACCACAATATTGCTTCAAAACGCGCCACAAGAATTACCATCTTAATACTATCCATCGGATTGATTTCAGGAAAATCCAAATTCTTCGGAGAGTATGTCGTTGCACTTTACGTTATTTTCTTCTTAAGAAAAAAACTCGAACTCAACTCCTTACGAACTAATGCAATCCTCATTTTGCTTGTAACGTTTTCTATTATCGTGAGTTGGGAAAAATTCGAAGCATACTACATTAGCGGTTTCCAAACAGAATATACATCCGACATGGAAGCTCGTCCTGCATACTATAGAACCGCTGTGACGATTATTTTCAAAGACTATTTCCCGTTCGGTAGTGGATTGGCATCATTTGCCACAGCCACCTGTGCGAAATTCTATCCACAACTCTACTACAAGTACGGTCTGAACGAAATTTGGGGACTCCAGCCAAGCCAGCCCTGGTTCATCGCCGACGCTTTCTACCCGACATTGGCACAATTCGGCATCGTGGGTGTCTTCTTTTTCATCATTTTCTGGTATCGGCGCTACAAGGAAATCTACCGAATTTCCGAACTGAAATACTACAAGATAGCACTTCTCTGCATGTTTGCCATCTTCGTGGAAGCAACGGCTGACACATCCTATCTTTCAGGAAAAGGTATGGGCTATTTCATGCTCATGGCCATGTGTATGCGCCAAGAACTCTACTTCCGCGACAATCAGCGCAGGCTCAAGATGATGGAGGCTGAACAGCAAGCCTTAGCTGAAGCTGAAGCAAAAGAGAATGAGAAACAAGTAGAGGCACCAACAGCAACAGAAGCTTAACATGAAAATACTCGTCATCGACAATGTCAACTACACTGACTACCCGACAGGAGGAATCATGTCTTTCTACCGCAGTCTTCTGCCAGCATTCGGAAATGATTTGGAACTCGTTGGTATTTCCACCGACAACAACACCCCCACGGGCAAGTGGACCAAGAAAGAACTTTTTGGCATCAAATTCAACTACTTCTCCTTGGCACACATCACACCGAGTTCCAAGCGTCCGTTCATTCCTGAAAGAATCTCAAACTGCTTCCACCTCTATAAATATATTCACAAAATCCTCAAAGGGCACACCTTCGATGTCATCCTTACGCAAACACCCGAAACGGTCTATCTGATTCCGCAGAAATATCTTTCAAAAACCTGTTTCATTGTTCCTGGCATAGAAAATCCGCTTTCCATATCACGATACCCTTGGGCAAGAAAACTTACATGGCTTTACGACAAGTTCTTCTACATGCCCAAAACATCCAAAGTTCGTTGGCTCTTAGCAGCTGCCGACGATGATGCTCGGAAAAGATTAGCAGACAGAAGCAAAGGACTCATAAAAGTTGAGAACATCATCTCATTTCCTACTCGTTTCGATGGTGACATCTATTTTCCTGACAGAAAGGAACCAGCAAATAATCAAGCCAAGACCTTTGTCACCGTTGGCAGACTCGGTTGGTTCAAAGGATGGAAACTCATGATTGATGCCTTCTGCATTGTTCACAAGAAAATCGACAATTCCAACTTGATATTTATAGGAGACGGAGAAGACGAGCAAAAAATCCGCAACTACATCCATCAGCTCAACATGGACAATTGCATTGAGCTAAGAGGAAAGAAAAAGCCAAACGAAATCGCCTCATGCCTCAACAGCTCCGATGCTTTCATCATGGGTTCGTTCACCGAAGGATGGTCCACCACCCTTGTCGAAGCATGTGCCTGTGGCATTCCTTGTGTAGTCACAGATTTCAGTAGTGCAAGCACAATGGTTCACGATGGTAAAAATGGTTATGTGGTGAAAAGCAGAGATGAACACGAATTTGCTCAACGCATGTTGGATGTATTGAAACTCGACAGAGCAACGGTCATCGACTACGACCAGCAATTCGAAAGATATGCGCTCAGCCATCTGAAAGACGAACTTCTCAATATTCTTGAACAAAGATGAGCCTCTACAACACAATCCTATATAGCAACACTTTTGCCAAGTTCACATCCATCTATTACCGCTATTTCCAAGTGTCAAAACGGAAATTCGGCTATTTCTCAAAAACAGCAAGAGTGCGTTATCCCATCCGAATCAAAGGCATCGAGAATGTCTATATGTACGACAGAACCCACATCCTTTCTGGCGCACTCATTATTGCCGTTGGTGCCAAGTTCATCATGAAGAAGAATTCGGGAGCAGCTGAAGGATTGACTGTCGTTACAGAGAATCATCTTGTCGAACCAGGTGAGTGGTTCTTGGACAGAGGAAGCACCAACGACTTTATAGAAGCCGACGATGTGGTCATTGAAGAAGACGTATGGATTGCAGCCAACGTCACTCTCCTCAAAGGAGTAACGGTTGGTCGAGGAGCCATCGTCGGTGCAGGCTCCGTCTGTCGCAATTCCATTCCTCCCTACGCCATCGTCCTGGGCAATCCGGCAAAAGTCATCGGATTCAAATTCACACCCGAAGAAACCATTGCCCACGAAAAGGCACTCTATCCCGAAGAAGAAAGACTGCCTGCTGAAACCATTCAGAAGAACTACGACAAGTATTTCATTAACAGAATTAAAGACATCAAAAACTATTTAAAATAAAAGACATCTTATGAACTTAGAAGAATTTGTAAATAATTTTGCAGAACAATTCGATGACACCGACCCAAGTGAAATCCAGGCAAGCACAGCATTTCACGACCTCGAAGAGTGGAGTTCACTCACAGGCATGTCCGTCATTGCAATGGCTAAAACCATCTACGGCAAGTCGCTCACGGGTGCTGAACTTCGTTCCTGTGTCACCGTCGAAGACCTCTTCAACCTTTTAAGCTCCAAATAATGAGTTCTTTCAATCCCTTCACACTCGAAGGAAAAGTCATATTCGTCACGGGAGCATCTTCTGGCATCGGACGGCAGATTGCCATCAACTGCTCAAGAATGGGGGCATCTGTCATCCTGAATGGCAGAAACAAGGAAAGACTCCAAGACGTGCTGAGCGAACTGGACAACGGCAACCATCAAATAGCAGAAGGCGACATCACGCAGCAAGCCGACGTTGCGAACATCATGGACAGCTTGCCAAAACTCGATGGAATCGTTCATTGCGCAGGAATCGACTTCCGTAAGCCTGCCAAGTTCATGGAAGAAGAAGATGTCAGTTTCGTGATGGGAACCAACTTCTCGGCACCCATCCTCCTTCAGACCGAACTCCTCAAGCAAAAGAAAGTGAAAGCAGGAGCTTCCATCATCTTCCTTTCGTCAATGGCAGCCAATTCTCCAAGCATTGGACACGGACTCTATAGCGCATCCAAAGGAGCACTTCTCTCCTACGCCGATTGCCTGGCACTCGAACTGGCACCAAGAAAAATACGAGTGAATTGCATCTGTCCCGCTATGGTGTGGACCAAACTCATCTTGCAGGATGAAGTGACAGAAGAAGAATTGAGAAAAGATGAGCAGACCTATCCTCTCAAACGATATGGAACACCCGATGACATCGCCAATCTCGCCATCTATCTGCTGTCCGATGCTGCTTCTTGGGTGACAAGTTCTCACATCAACATCACTGGAGGAGCAAGATAATAAAGCAAAAAGTTAAATTTTAATTTTTCACTTTTCACTCTTCACTTTTCACTCTTCATGGCATACATCAAAGCAATATCATACTACCTTCCCGAACGCATCGTCACCAACGACCAACTCGTAGCGGAATTTCCAGAATGGAGTGTCGATAAAGTCGCAAAAAAAGTGGGAGTCAACAACCGACACATTGCCAGCGAACAGGAAACAGCTGGAGATTTAGCAGAAAAAGCAGCGCTCAAGCTGTTCCAAGAATACAATGTCTCTCCCTCCACCATCGACTTCATCCTGCTTTGCACCCAGAGTCCTGACTATTTTCTCCCATCCACGGCATGTGTGCTTCAGCACCGTTTGGGCATCCCCACTCATGCTGGTGCCCTGGATTTCAACTTAGGATGTTCAGGATGCGTGTATGGCATGGCTATGGCAAAGGGACTCATCGCGGCAGGCATTGCCAAAAACGTACTCCTGCTCACTGCCGAAACCTACAACAAGTACATTCATCCTTCCGACAAGAGCAACCGTTCCATCTTCGGCGATGGAGCAGCAGCCTGCCTCATCTCCACCGAAGGTTTTGCACAGATTGGAGAGTTTTCCTTAGGCACAGATGGTAGCGGAGCCGACAAACTGATTGTAGCAACAGGCGGCGCACGCCAACGAACGCAAACAGGCACTTCAAGTATCGACGAAGACGGACACACCCGATACGATGACTACCTCTACATGAACGGTAGCGGCATCTTCAACTTCACCCTCGACACCGTTCCACCCCTCATCAATGAACTGTTGGAGAAAAACCAAACGGTGCAAGACAGCATTGACTACTACGTCTTCCACCAAGCCAACCAATTCATGCTGAGCACCCTTAGGAAAGTTTGTCTGCTGCCAAAGGACAAATTCTACATCAACCTCGCTGAAACAGGAAACACCGTTTCATCCACCATCCTCATCGGATTGAAGGACTGCATCGACCAGCAAATCATCAAGCCTGGCTATCGAGTCATGATTGCAGGATTTGGTGTCGGACTGAGTTGGGGCGGAACAATTCTTCAGTTCTGAAAACACTGGAAAAACAGCTCTTCTGTGAACCACTTCATCCTCACACGATTCAACCTGCGTCTTCATTGGAACACCGACAAAGCAGGGCATGAAGTGCTGACAGACGAATGGTTGGCAGAGCGTTTCCGCCTGTTCGAAGCCTACTGTCTGCCCTCGGTTCTCGCACAGAAAAGCAAAAACTTCAAGTGGATTTGCCTCTTCGACAAAAACACACCCGATGCCTACAAAGAACGAATCTCTGACTACCAAAAACGCTGGGATGGTTTCCTCCCTTTCTTTCTGAACGAAGAAGAAACCAACAACTTTCCCCGCTACTTCCAAATGAAAGTGCTCGCACTTTCCGACCCCAACGATGAGGAACTTCTCACCACCTATCTCGACAACGACGATTGCCTGCGCAACGATTTCATCCTCAAGATTCAAGAAGCACCCAAACGCACGAAATTCAACACCATGTTCCTCTGCCGTTATGGAGTACAATACTACGAGGACCTCAACATCGCCGTGGAAGTTTCCTATCGCAACAATCACTATATGACCTATTACGAACGGCTGAATCCCCATCTGCTCACAGTGTGGGGATTCAGCCATTTTCATATATTCAAACGATATCCGTGGCTGAATATCGTGACAATTGAAAACAAAGCAAACCCCATTTGGATTGAAGTCATCCATCGCAGCAACATCGACAACGACGTGAAAATGACCTTCAACCAGCGACTCATTACAGACCACACTTATCTACGTCGATTTGGTATTGTGAAAGACTTGCTACCAACATCCGAGGCAAAAAAAATCTACCATTCCCAATTTGCATTCCGATTCCTGCAACAAAGCTGGAGAAGATTCAAAGACAAAATCCGATTGAAGTAGTTTCTTCTACTACACCAAACAAAAGAAAAATCCACACCGAGCAATGTTCAGACTAAGTCAAGCAAAACTGCTGGAGCAAAAATCCCAATTAGCCCAAATACCCGAAGGCAAGAAGCTTATCAACACCATCAATGCCTATTCCTACAACATGGCATTGAAAGACCCACTCTTCGCCGAAGCACTCAACAACGGCGACGCACTCATTCCCGATGGAGGCAGCATCGTATGGACATGCCGACTCATCAAGTCAGTTTCAACCCCCAAGGAGCGATGTGCTGGCTGGGACCTCTTCGTCTATGAGATGAACAAGCTCAACACCGAACAGAAAACACCTGTTGAGGGAAGAAAACGACCTCTTGTCATGTTCCTGGGCAGTTCTGAAAATGTGCTTTCCCTCATTCGGAAAAATGCAGCAACAGAATACCCCAATCTCGACATAGCCACCTATTCCCCACCCTACAAGCCCGAATTCTCCGACGAAGACAGCAAGGCGATGATTGAAGCCATCAACTCAGCCAACCCCGACCTTCTCTGGATAGGAATGACAGCACCCAAGCAGGAGAAGTGGACCTACAGCCATTGGAACGACATGAACATCCATTGTCATGTAGGCACCGTCGGAGCAGTGTTCGATTTCTTCGCAGGCACCGTCCGTCGCGCACCCGATTGGATGCAAGAAAACAACCTCGAATGGTTCTACCGCCTCGTCCAGCAGCCCAAGCGCATGTGGCGGCGCTATCTCATCGGCAACCTCGAATACATCTGGAACATCATCAAATACCGTTAGCCCCCAAAATTCCCATCCCGCCCATCATCCCCATTAAGCCCATTATCCCCATCCCTCCCCATGCTCCTTCTCACCCTCCTCATCCTCTTCCTCCTCATCTACTCCTCCTCCCTTGCACAAGCACAAGCAAAAGAAGGATTCTCAGCCCATGCCTTCAACCTGTCGAACACCCTCCCACTCC
>Ga0247608_10003872_pt1 | contig 17126 bp, 18 predicted proteins | sample 176DNAGHGlowgp2_FD_193490 | JGI IMG/M metagenome (GOLD analysis project Ga0247608, IMG submission 193490) | Sheep rumen microbial communities from Palmerston North, Manawatu-Wanganui, New Zealand - 1766 DNA GHGlow gp2 | ecosystem: Host-associated > Mammals > Digestive system > Stomach > Rumen ... | reverse complement strand
AGTTTTTTACCCTCCGTCGAACTATCCGGGGCGAAAAATGGATGCAGGTAATATAGCATCGATAAACCAGGAAATAATACCTGCAACCGATGAATCCGGAGCAAACAACAGGATTCATCGGTAACATAGCATCAGAAAAAGAGGAAATAATACCTACAACCGGAGGGCAAGATATATTTCGAGTCCGACATCATCGATTATTATTAAAATATAAGTTCATCATACAGAGCACGTAAATCGGATGTACGTTTTTCAACTATGAATTATAAAATAGCCACTCTCATTATTCTGAGTATCAATCAATTCTTTGCTCCCTGCATATTCTCTTCGGATGCAGTCGCCCTTTTTTATACAGTGATTTCAATCAGATTTCCTTCAAAACCGACTATACTGCTCTCATAATAACCATCACCTGTAGTTCGAGGGCCACTCAACACCTCAAACCCTGCGTCTTTGAACTCACTTGTCAACCGATCAACCTCTTCAACACTTCCTACAGAAAAGGCTATATGAATATATCCTGTACGATTGGCCGACTTTGCTATATTATCCATAGAAGGCTTATTCATTATCTCAAGTCTTGCTCCATCATCAAAACTAATAAAGTATGATTTAAACCCCGTTGTTTTATTGTAGTATCCATCATTATACACTCCTCCGAGATACTTCACAAAGAAGTCCCTTGCCGATTCCAGCTCATTCACATACATAGCAATATGATCTATCTTCATCTTCAATCCTCAGTTATTCTGTTTATCAGCCATTCACGGTAGAACGCCGGTATGTCCGTGCGCATCCCCGTATTTATGATCATGCAATCACTTCCTTAATTCATCAATTACCGTACCGATATCACCATTGATACAGATAGCCCGTTCCCTGATATCCTCAGGGCAGACTGCCTCACCAAAATTCACGCAGGCATAGGTAGCATCCGGATTGTCTGCAGTCATCTTCCAGAAAGGATACTTGATGATACCGGGAGTATTATAACCTACGCCCAGTTCCAGATACAATGTCTTTCCGTCATGACTGTGCAGAAACTCACGATACCTTGCAGCCGCCTCGTGCCAGCTTAACGCTCATATTAAACCACTCTTCTTTTAAAAGTGATACAAGAAGAGTATCCTTCCGGAGTACCGGTGCAATCTAATCAAAAACCATCTCTCGGATCTGATTCCAATTTATGACACGGGAATAATTGGAATTCGGGAATAAACATTCCTTATTCCATGGGCGATCATATACCAAAACCTTAAGCTCCGGCAAATGTTTAAAGAACCGGAAAGCCATAGGCGAATCTTCCACTGCGAAATCAAATCTCATCCGATAATAGTCTTCCAGTTCCATGTTAAAATCACTGTTTTTTATAAATGCATCTCTGCCATATTTATTGAGACAAAACATCTTCACACGGTCAAAACCATGCTCGTCAAGCCATTTGCGAGATGGATCATAAGAGCTGAACGGACGTCCGGTTATTATTGTCACATCATGTCCCAGGTCAATCCATTCATTTAATACCCCAGAGGCGCCCGGAGTTTCTTCATAAGAAAGCAGCACTTCAGGGCGATGACCTTCGATCATCAAAAGCTCATATTCCTCATCCGTAAGCTCAAATGAATCTTGAAGATTAAAGAACCGAACCTCCTCATATGGAACCTTTTTTCCAAAGAGTCTCTCTGCGATCACAGTAAATGCTCTGGCCGTTTCGCAAAGACAATCGTCATAATCAACATATATGTTCATCTTCTATTTTCCTTCTATGTGTTTCTTAATCTCAGTCATATCCAGCTATAATCTCCACCCGTCTCAGCAAGACTTAACAAAGCATCATACTTTTCGACATCTTCGCCTTCCAGTATCTGAAGAAGTTTTGCACAGTCCCTCTTCTGCGGTGCCTCTTCGTCCGGTCCAATCTCCAAATCCGGTTCTTCACCGCAGTACGGGCAGATAATCCGTGGTTCTGTCTTTATATCAAGAAATCGGGTTCCACAATCATCGCATTCATAGAAGCCGCACCTTTTAGTTCCGTCAGGTATATAATACATCTCAGTCCTCCATGTAGTATGTCAACATCTCATATCTCAACTTACTTCCTTCCTTGATCTCCGCCGGAAGTAATGCTCTTGCCACAAGCTTCAGATCATCTGATCCGATATCCGTGCGCTTAAGATTGGCATAATCTCCATCGATACTGACAACTTCGTAAAGCCATGTTTCCATGTCGTCTCACCTCCTCCTGATTACTCGGCCATGTTCAAAGCCCTGAGAGCTGTCAAAGCTGACCGGGGGCATTTCTCTGTTGTATGTCTGTGATCCGGCTTCTCAGTCTTTTTCATAGTATACGATATCCATCCTATCATTGATCTTATCAACCCTGCCCGTCCGGTGATAACCAAGTTTCTCATAGAGATGAAGATTGCCTTCCTCCTGAAGAATCGTTTCCAGACACCAGTGATCCGAACCATATATCTTTTCAGCCGCCACAATTGCCTGCTGCGCATATCCTTTATTTCGATATTCCGGCATAATCCATATGGGTGAAATACGTTTTCTGCTGCCATCCTTTTTGTCTACTACCCGAATGGCTCCAACTTTTATTCCGCCGGCAACAATAAAGTAATACTTTGTCCACGCCTGCCCGAATCTGGCAATTACTTTATCAATGCTTTCAGCAGCGGGACTCGAATCAAAATCCTGATATTTGTCCAAAAGATCCGTGAATGCCTCGACCTGCATTTTCCATAAAATCTCAATGTCCGTTTTCTGAGCCAATATCAATTTCAGCATTTTGTCGGAAAGATTTTTCTCCTTTTCAAAAAACGCTTTTTCCAATCTCATATATTCATTATCCGTACACATCTGCCGGCACATTGGTTCAAAGGATTTTGTCACTGCAAAACATTCTTTAATGTTGTCACAGGGATACCCGGCACACTCACCACAAGTCTTTATACCGCGGTCTTCACAGCATTTTACGACCCGATACCGGCACCAGTTTTCCGGCTTACATCCTGTACATGAAATCTCTTCATTTGTTACGATGTGGTCACGATATCCGATTTTCATCCACAACTCTGCAGTGTGGCGGAGTTCTTCATCCTTCTTTTCATATGGATGTGCAACATATCTTGGACAGGCCGCACAATCATTTCCACATGCCGCTATTATTTTTTCCATTATCTGTCACCTCTGTCACAAGTTTTTTCTTGTCACTCCCGATATCTTTCATAGATTCAGAGGAATAATCCTATCTGATGAAATGTGTCGGCTGCCATTCTTCCTTTTCCGGCAACCCGTATTTTTCCTTGCCAAGAGCAATACTCTTCATCAGGAAAGTCATGTTACGGGCAAGGGTTCTCATTGTCTGAAGTCCCTCAGCATCCTGTTCCGCCTCCCCCGGCTCCCTTCCGTGAATGCTGTTCCAATACTGACTGGAAGCAATAGGCATACCACAGATTGTAAAGTACTTATTTAACTCATCAAAGGTTGCCGATAAACCACCACGCCTTGCACAGACCACGCTGGCTCCAACCTTCATACTCTTGTCAAAATGCGTGCTGTAGAACAATCTGTCCAGACAGGCGATCAGTGTAGCATTTGCCGATGCATAGTAAACCGGAGAAGCAATCACAAGTCCGTCCGCAGCCTCAAATCCATGTGCAAGTTCATTTACAACATCATCGAACACACACTTTCCTGTTTTAAAGCAGGTACCGCAGGCTATACATCCACGCACATCCTTATTTCCTATCCGGACCACCTCAGTCTCAATTCCTTCTTCCTCAAATACCTTAACCATCTCATTAAGTGCTATGGTCGTGTTTCCATTCACTCTTGGGCTTCCGTTAATAATAAGTACTTTCATTATTTCTTCCTCCGTTAATTTTTTTGATCAACAAAAAATGAGGCTCACAGATTCCAATGGCCTTATTCTATCACATATAAGAGGCTCCCACCATATCAAAGTGATGTTGATCAGCGGTTACCCGTTACGCTACGCCTGCAATCCGGAAGCGTTGTTCACGGATACCTTGGGAGGACGGTTGCGGACATTTTCATGTGTTCCTCTTGATTTTCCTTACCCAAATACATTAAAATAAAGAATGTATAGGCGCGGCTGACCGCGCGAGGGGTTATTTCACAGTAAGGAGGTATTGTTAAATGGCTGTTAATCGTTTTGTACTGAATGGTGTTTCCTATCATGGACACGGTGCTATCCAAGAGATTCCCGGGATTGTGAAATCCAAGGGTTTCAAAAAAGCATTTGTTGCTTCCGACCCGGATCTGGTCAAATTTGGCGTGACCGCAAAGGTAACCGATCTTCTGAAGGAAAACGGTATTGATTTTGAAGTCTATTCCGACATCAAACCCAATCCCACCATTGAAAATGTTCAGAGTGGCGTTGCCGCTTATAAAGCATCCGGTGCTGATTTTATGATCACCATCGGTGGAGGCTCTTCCATGGATACCGGAAAGGGCATCGGGATCATCGTGAACAATCCGGAATTTGCGGATGTCCGCTCACTGGAGGGAGTTGCTCCCACCAAGAAGCGCACCGTCTTTACCATCGCAGTTCCGACAACCGGAGGAACCGGTGCTGAGTCTACCATCAACTATGTCATCACTGATGTGGAAAAGAAACGGAAATTCGTCTGTGTAGATCCCAACGATATCCCGGATGTGGCTGTTGTTGACCCGGATATGATGTCAACAATGCCGAAGGGGCTTACCGCATCAACCGGTATGGATGCGCTGACTCATGCCATCGAAGGGTACACTACGGCAGCAGCCTGGGAATTGTCCGACTGCCTGAACCTTGAAGCGATCCAACTGATCGCAAAAAATCTGCGCAAGGCTGTAGATAATGATCCCGACGGACGTGAAGGAATGGCTCTCGCTCAGTATGTCACAGCTATGGCATATTCGAATGTCGGTCTTGGAATCGCACACTCCATGGCCCATACCTTAGGCGCCGTATATGATACTCCTCACGGAGTTGCATGTGCTATGATGCTTCCGATCGTAATGGAATTCAACGCCGAAGCAACCGGCGAGAAGTTCAGATACATTGCTGAAGCATTTGGCGTTGATACCACCGGTATGGATCAAAACGCTTACAGAAAGGCTGCCATCGATGAAGTACGCCGGCTTTCCGTTGATGTCGGAATCCCGACCAAACTTGATAAGCTGAAAGAGGAAGACCTTGACTTCCTGTGCGAATCCGCAGCTGCCGATGCATGCGCTCCGGGAAATCCCAAACCGGCTACCCTCGATCAGTTCAGAGATATGTTTAAGAAGCTTATGTAAAGCAGTCCTCATAAAAGAGATACGAAATGTTTTATCGTAACATCTCATAAGTCAGGGCTCCCGGCATTTTTACCGATGCCGGGAGCCATTTTTAGAGTCAAAAGAGGCCCCGGTATAATAAACCGGGACCTCTCTGCTTACTGACAATTCACACTTACTGCGGGATCCACTGATTATGTGCAGAGCAGTTATCATTTTTGTATACAGTATTGCCGTTTACCATGATCAGAACCTCGGGCGTTCTGTTTCCGCCGGTGATCACTATTAAGACATCTTCTGCCACGGTATTTGCGTTATTCCAGAACTGCTGACTGTACGGCCAGTCCGTTCCCCAGGTAATGTCAAAGCTGTATCCGAAGATTACATAGGTTGCAGGAAGGGTGATTTCCTTATCGTTGCAGTAGGCTACATTACTACGATGAGAGATGCACTCCCAGGGGCCCAGCTGATAAGTCCCGTCCTCATTTACGCCGACTATCTTTCTGGCATATAATATTGACTCGTTGGCAACATACAGTCCTCTGTGGGAGAACCGGATATGTACCTGCTTATTCTTAATCTCCTCAAAATGTTCTACGGCCTGCTCATATGTCCTGTGCGGCTTATGAAGCCCTCCGGGCGCTGCATATGCGGTAAACTGAAAAGCAAGTACTAAACACATTGTGATGAGTGCGATAATCTTTCTCATGGTTTTCTTCATAATATTTTCCTACCTTATCTGTTTTTTTCTAAGTTTTTCCTTTGTTCTGACCATAGGATAACATACCCGCTCTTACAAACCTCTTACAGATTTACTTCAAAAAAAACTTTTTTATATTGCAAGAGGTGCCTTCCGTATCGGAAAGCACCTCCTCATCTTCCACTATTATTTTCCGTCGCTTTATCCGGCAAACCGGATTTATACAACTGAATACCCCTCAGAATTCAAAGCGTATAATGCCCGTTCAAAGTTCTCTTCTTTTACCAGAATATAATCCGTATTATACGTGGATACAGCGAAAATCCCTATCTTATGTTCGGCAAGTATTCCGGACAGCTTTGACAAAATGCCGATCATTGAAAAATCAAGTATTCCCTGGATACGAAAACCTCTCCACCCGTCATCACGATCTGTCGTGAGCGAAGGAGTATCCTCCGTCCTGCAGACCAATGATAATTCTTCATCAGTCTTCCCAATAAAATAAAAATCCGCATTTATATCTACAGCAGAAATGTCTGCGACCTTACATACAGTCAGTCTATGAGGAATTATCTTAAGCTCCATTATTCACACCTGTTCTTTCTCAAAAATGTGATCCAAACCTATCTTCCGCATTTTTATTAAAAGGGATTTCCCGTCTATGCCTGAAATAACCCCAACGGACGGCCAATCCCGTTAAAACAAGGGATCAGATACCCTACAGGAATGCTCTGATCCGGGAAACATTTCTGTTCATCACTTTTCTTCCGTAATGCACATAAGCGAAATCTTTAACCACATTCCAGTTCTGCTTATGTACTTTAAAGAAATCATCCGGACTGTCAAAAACTCCATAGTCTTCTACTACGGAAGTATTCTGAACAAAGAGATCCTCACCCTTCCAGTTCAGATCGAGATCATTTATATCCTTTACGGATATGGCATATTCTTTAAACTCTCCCTTTTTATCAGGGCAGCGTCTCTTTACACCACGCACATACGCCTCATCTGTTATCACACCTTCCAGCGCGATCCATTTATCCTTATGGAGAACCTCCACCCAGGTGTGAGCGATCCTTTCCGGGGCAAGTATTGAAACAATACCGGATGTAGCGCCTCTCTGAAAATACTTACTCACTTCCGAGCCATGTAATCTGCACGGTACCCCTGCCGCCCTGAGAAGAGCCATGAGCAATGTACCTTTGGTATTACATTGTCCGTAACCATCCTTCAAAACTTCCTCTGCCGTGAGCAGATCGGAGCGGTTGTAACCGAACCGTATTTCATTTCTTACAAAATCATATACCGCACCGATCTTCTCATACTCACCAAGTTCTTTCCATCCGCGTGATCTCACAAGCTTCTCTATACTGTCCGCCCTGTAATTCAGCATCCTGGTTTCTTTCAAATATTTCTCTTCCTGATCCGTGATTTCTTTTTTTCTGAAGGATGCAGCAAATGTCACATCACACCTTTCCATCCTCTCCATCTCAAATCCATGATCCGCAAAAAACAACCTTTTATCGCTGTGGTAGTACTCCTTGAAATACTTTGGCGTTCCAATAGATTCACATATATAAAGAGGTGAAAATTTCAGTTTTCCCTTTACGGACTCCTGGGTATCCCAATCCAGTATGATCAGTCTTCCGTCATCTGCGAGAAGTCTTCCCGCCTCGGAAAGGATGGCCTTGCAAAGCTCAGGATCACACTCATGAAGCACAAGTCCGATGATGATATAATCAAATACACCGCCCCTGATCCCTGTATCTGTCGCATCCCTGCATAAAAGTCTTACATTCTTTAACCCCTTATCTTTCACTTTCATCCTGGCCTTCAGAAGCATCTGCTTCGATCTGTCCAGTCCGATCACCGTTGCATCCGGCTTTTTGCAGGCTGCAACCAGGCCATTGGCAAATGTACCGCAGCAAAGATCCAGAACCTTCGCATTGTCTTTCTGTATCATTTCTCCGACGATCTCTCTCGGATTCCTTCCGCCGGAAGTAAAATACATCCTGTCAAGAACATCATAAATCACCGATATCTTTCTGTAAAATGCTTTGCTTAGACTTTTGCCTGCCATAACCTGTGCCTTTCATGTTGGTATATATGTTCGCGTGTTCATACGTTCATCTGTTCATATATTAAATTATTATATTCTTTTTGTCAATCCCTATTTTCGCTGTTCCAACATTTTCGCAGTTTCTCTTACGGCAATCTCATCGAGCAGTGATATCGTCTGAATAACATCTTCTTCGGTAGTATTTGCGTTAATGATACACATGCGGAGAGTCCTCATTCCCCTCAGTACGGTTGTCACTATATACGCAAATCCACTGCCTATTATCTCTTTAGAGATCCTTGCGGTCAATTCATCCAATTCATCATCGGTCAGCCCCTCCGGCTCATAACGGAAATTGATCGCTCCGCAGCTTGGGTTTGATATTATTCTCCAATTCGGACGCCCGGTCAATTCCTTCTTTGCAAGGTTGGCATTATAGAAAGAGTACTCAATCAACTCGGCAAGCAGATCTGTTCCCGTAGCCTGAAGCGTATACCAGAGTTTGATCGCACGCGCGGGACGCGACATTTCCGGCCCGAGATCCCAACTGTCGTTATGTTCGTCTGAGCAAACGTCCGCCAGATATTCCGGATGTTCTGTGAACGAAGCCAGTAAGCATTTTTTATCCTTCACAATAAGTGTGCTGCAACTGTATACCTGCATCAGCCATTTGTGAGTATCCCATGAAAAAGAATCAGATAATTCAATTCCCTTTGCAAGGTTGCGGTAGATAGGCGAAAGCAGGATTGACGCGCCGAAAGCTCCGTCAATATGGAACCAGAGGTTATATTTCTGCGCAATACGCCCAATCTCTTCGAACGGGTCGATGCTGCCTGTGTTGGTCGTTCCGAGATTTCCGATGACGGCAAACGGTTTTTTCCCGGCTTCGATATCGCGTAAGATCGCTTCTTCCAAAAGATCTGTGCGTATCTTGAAATTCTCATCCGTTGGTATTTTTACGATCTGATCCTGGCGAAAACCGATAATCCTCAGTCCCTTTTCATTTGAACTGTGTGCCTGATCCGACATATAAGCAACGCCCAGGCCAAAATCCTCCGGAGCCAGTCTGGAATCCCTGGCAGCGACCATAGCGCTCATGTTTGACATGGAAGCGCCGGACAAAAACACACCGCCAACATCCGGGCCGGTATAACCGGCATGGCTTCCCATCCACTGAACCAGTCTTTGTTCTATAGCTCCCGCTCCCGGCGACAATTCCCATGCTCCGGCAAACACGTTATAAATATCCGTCAGTATGCTTCCCGCCACTGAATAAGGCGAAACGGCAGAAGCGACAAAGGAGAAGAATCTGGGGTGCTGTATAAGCATACTGTGTTCAAAAACGTCTTTTACCAGCTCATCGCCGACAGCTACAGGATTTTTCCCTTTAGCCGGAATATCCATTGACAAAATACGATCCAGCGTTTCCTTGCTTGGTTCAATAAATATCGGAAGTTCTCTTATCTGTGAGTTCTTCTTTAAAAACTCAGTAATATAACCATTCAGCCTTTCGGTTTGTTCTTCAAATTCTTTTTTGGTATTCTCGTCAAATTCAAGCCAATTAAACATGTCAAATTCCTCCTTTCTTACAGAAATACCCCTGAAAATCCGGGAATATTCTAAAACCCTTTTCGTTTTTGCGCAACTCTGATAAGTTCGACCGACTCTTCCATGGCTTTGCGAAGGTATTCTTCCTGCCATTCCTTACCTTTCTTTTCCTTCTGCTTTATCTCTTCCCAAGCCTTATGCCGTTCTTCATCATCGGAATATTCCTTTCCGGAAAAAACATGCGGATGCCGTCGGATCATCTTCTCCGATGCTGTACGTGCCACGTCATCCAAAGTAAACAAACCCTCTTCCTCAGCAATGACCGAGTGAAAAACGATCTGCAGCAGAAGGTCTCCCAGTTCCTCTTTTAGATTCTCCGGGTCTCCCTTCTCATCCAGGATATTGATTCCGCAGATAACCTCAGCAGCTTCCTCCACGCAGGTGGTCTTCAAGCTGGTATGTGTCTGCATTTTATCCCACGGGCACCCATTTTCAGATCGCAAAGTTTCGACCACTCTCTTCAATTCCATAATTTCATTCATAGATCACTCCATTTTGAGTACCGTCAACTGTCCATTACGAACATAGTTTGAAAATGCACCCATTCTTATTCCAAATCCCAAAATCCAAATTCAAAATCCCAGATAAAACTCAGTGTTAATCTTCACCCACCAAATGCACCACGCGATAATCATGCCCTGTCGCAGGCAGGTATTTGTCTATCACATCCCGGGTCTTCATCTTCATACTTGATGTACATACACAGGGATGGCATCCAAGATCCTCTCCCGCCAGCACATCCTCGTCTATCAAAAGCTGTACCGCATGGTCTTTATCATTAATCAATCCCATAATGCTGACTGCCCCCGGCTCGATATCAAGGTATTTCAGCATATCATCCGGATCGGCAAAAGATAATCGCGCAGAGTTGATCTGAGCTGAAAGCTCCTTAGTCTTAAACTTCTTATCACCCGGCATCATGAGCAGATAAAAGTTTGTCCTCTGCCTGTTGCAAAGGAAAAGGTTCTTGCAGATCATGACACCAAGTACAGCATCAATTTCATTGCAGGCTTCCATATTGTTAGCCGGTTCATGATCCGTCCTTTGATATTCTATGCCCAGTTTATCAAGAAAATCATACGTTCTTACTTCTCTCGGCAGCCTGCCTTCTATATTCTCCGGTCTTCCGTTATACAGTTCCATCTTCTTTTCATCCTTTATGCATACAAATCTTCCAAGAAAGCGATTGCCGGCAAATTACCGTTTCCCTTTCAAGGTGTCTCATTGCCACGGTTATTCGTACGGAAACGCATTCGATTCGGACTATGCTATTCCCATTTCTTCCACACCTCCGGGAAGTAGCCGACCGTAGCCTGCTTTCCATTTCTGACAACAGGCTGCTTAAGGATCTGCTGGTTCTCAAGCAGTTTTGCAAAGCGGTCTTCCTCGGCCAGATAACGTATAAGCGCCAGCGTATCCTGATCCTTCGCTTTCTCATCGATCAGCATATCCAGACCTCCCACAGCCTGCATTACGGAAGTCAGTTCTCCCTTGCTCAGGCCCTTCTCGCTTAGATCAACAAACTGAAACCGGATCCCTCTTTCCTTGAAAAATCTTTCTGCCTTACGTGTGTCCGCACTCTTCTTTGTTCCAAATATCTGGATGTTCATACCTGTCCTCCTGCCCGCTCTATACACGGATCCGGTCCATAATGTCTCCTATACTGTCATGGAATACCAGATCCGCCTTACCCTCCAGCTTCGTCTTTCCTTTATTGATGATCACAAGATAGGTTCCGTGATACAGGTGTGCCAGCTGCGCTGCGGATCCCACCTCCAGGGAAGTCCCTCCGATGATCAGCATATCCGCATACCTGATCAGCGCAACGGCCTCCTCATAGGCCGGCTCCGGGAGGAGTTCTCCATAAAGCGTCACATCAGGACGCACCATCTTCCCGCACTTCGGACAATGAGGTATCTCTTCTCTATTTTCAAATATAAAATCCGGTCCGTATTCCTTTCGGCAGGATACACAGTAACTGCGCAGAGCACTGCCGTGTATTTCCTTTACATTCCTGCTTCCCGCCTTCTGATGCAGGCCGTCGATATTCTGTGTGATCACACCATCCAGTTTCCCGAAGCTTTCCATTTCCGCCAGCTTCCTGTGAGCTGTGTTCGGCTGAACAGTCCTGCAATCCAGATTCGTTCGGAAATAATCAAAAAACAGCCCCGGCTTATGAGCAAGGCAGTCATAGCTTAGGAGATACTCCGGCATATGGCCGCCAAATACTCCACCCTTCCGGTGATAGAGACCGTTCTTGCTTCGAAAGTCCGGTATACCGCTTTCCGTAGAAACCCCTGCTCCACCAAGAAAGACGATATGCTTCGAGCTCCGGATCATATCATTCAGAGCCTCCACCTTCTGCTCAGCATCAAGAGATTGGAAGAACCTTGCCTTATCTTTTTGTGATGTAAATTCCGATATCATTTATCACCATCACCTTCCGCAAATACATTTTCAAGCTAAACGATCATTCGCAAATGAATACTCTGTTCTTAATCAGATTATTTATCCGCGCAAATACTAAGCCTCAAACCACCTGTATTTTTTCAGATCGACTACGCCATCCAGCACCTCAATGCCTTCCTTTTCCAGCATTTTTGCCTGAACCTCTGCACCACCGAAGGCGAAACCTCCGGCGAGTTCTCCCTTTGCGTTCACCACACGGTAGCAGGGAATATTCTCGGGATCCGGATTCTTATGCAGGGCATTACCCACAGCCCGGGCCATTTTCCGGTCACCTGCAAGTTCAGCAATATCCGCATAGGTTGCCACCCTGCCGTAAGGGATCCGCTTCACAGCCTCATAAATCCTTTTGGACGGGCAGTCACTGATCAATTCATAGCTCTCCCGGATCATAAGCTTTACATCCTTATCCGGGATGCTCCCATCCAAAATGATGGTATTCCAGTGCTGTTTATTCTGATGGTAACCCGGAAGTACAGACGGATACCGGTCACGCCAGAAATATGCCTTATCCGGATCCACCTTCACATTCAGATTGATCAACCCGTCTCTCTCATATGTCCACAGAAAGGCCTTATCATTCCCCTTATACCGCACAAGCTGCCAGTTCATATCATGAAACGGCGCATCCTGATATGTATCCGGGAATGATAATCCATATGACAGTGCCTGTTTTCTTGTTTTCATAATACTTTATCCCAATATATCCAATATTTCCAATATTTCCAATATTTCCAGATTATATGATATACCCAACATCTCCCGCGGTTCATCCGCTGCCTTTAGCTTATCCATCGCCAGGCTAATGACACCGCTTTCATCCTTCCCCTACTGTTCCCCGCGATACCTTGTCTGATAATAGTGCATCGCGCGATAATCGATAATGTCCTTCATAACAACGTCACAGCCATTATTAAATGCCATAAACACCAGCATCTTATATACCCTCGACATAGAGGTGGTTTCCAGCAGATTCAGGAATTCCCGCCCAATGGACCGATCCAAAGCCTCCAGTGATTCATCCAGATCCCCAAGCTCCCGCCGGTATGCCAGATAATTCCTGAAAAGATTTTCCTTTGTATCATTGAAAAGATACGGGGTTGCTTTCTAAATATCCTTGAATAGCGTAAAATCTTAAAGGTATATAGGCCGAAACCTGACAAAGGCAATATTCATATATTTCGATATTCACAATAATTACATATCCTGAATTAGATCAGGTAGAGGTATCAGGCTAGTGCCATTAAAGGACCGAGGCTGAAAAGCTTCGGAAATTTATAAATATCAACCATGAATTGGTAAATAGCCATTTCTAAATAAACTCACAGATTCCTATGAACATACTCGGAAATTTCCCTAGACAAGTATTCATATGTTAGAAACCTGCATGTAAGTTTTTTATGAAACAGGGTATTACTCAATTCCATTTTTCTTGCAGGCTCCCCGAAAACATCGTTTTTAAAATCATTATATAAGACGTAATTATTCTTTTAAAAACTCCGCAGAAGATTATGCAAAATCCTTGCCATAAGAAGTCATAACCTATGACTTAACCTCTATTAATGGAATTTCCTGGTTATTTATTTTTTTCCAAGACTATATAGCAATTCAATGTTTTCAGTTGTCATTATAGCCATCTTATTTACATTCCTTAGTTCGAAAACTATACCTTATAACCTTAAATCAATTCCTTAATTTCTTTAATACTAAGCACAGATAGATGCGAAAGTTTATTCCGAGCCTCCTTATGAAGTCTTAGCTTTTCATATTCCGTCGTGCTCAACGTCAAAAAACCGCTTCCCGCCATGTACATGAGTGTCCCCAATTCAACATCCTTAGGGTCAGTATATATTTCACCATAAGATGCTTGTAATGGAAGTCGTTTAGCTATCGCATCAAAATGTCTTTGAACAAAATTCTCCCGATACTCTTCCAAACGTGGATATACCGTTTTAATTTGCGAAAGCCAAACAAGATGTTCTACATCACTTGCGTTTTTATCATAATAGAACTCAGATCCATCACTTCTGCTCTTTTCTTCTATCGTCATTTTAATAAACGCGATAGGATTCTCCGAAAATGCCCTATATCCCTGTATACATTCCGCACACAATTCAATATCATTTCCAGATACATTAGATACTAACTCTGCAATGTAATTCTTAATAAACAATTGCTCCCTAACGTCAGATGATGCCAAAACTGCAAAGACTATCCGGTCATACTCTCCGATATAGTCATCAAATGAAAATACTTTAATCCCTTTCTTTATATGAACTTGTGAATTCTCTGGCCACTCTAGAATAAATACAGCTTTATTCTCATGTTTCCCACGTTCCTTAATATAATCAGAGACAAATGATAACCACTTCTCTAAAAACTCCATGCTACCAACTTTTATCCAAAGATAACGATCATGAAGAACAATATCATCGTTTTCTGCAAAAAACTTTGCATATCCTTTTGATGGCCTATATTCTGCTCTCTTTTCTTTCTTACAAAATTCTTTTAGCAAATACTCCCCGGGTTCTTGGACATCTGGTATGTCAACAAACTTTTTCTCAGCATTCTGAATCTTGACGGATTCTCTTACAATTTCCTCAAACTGTTCTCTCCATGGCATAGCATTCGAATACTTGAGGAGAAGACTTTTCTCCTCAAGCAAGCTCTGTCTTATATCCGAAACAAATTTAACAGCATTAGTCACCTGATTCCACCATATACTCTTCATAGACTAATCCTCCATATATTCCATGAGTTTCTCATCTACATCAGAGCTTGTTCCCATCATTTGGAAGAACGAGAATCTGGTGAACAAGTATCGACTATTATCTGTGCTCCTAAGAACATTAAGCTCCTTTAATTCTTCCATGAACACTGATAACTTATCATCATCAAGGTTAGCTATCTTTGCAATTCCAAGAGTCTTGCCAGTTTCTTTAACATCATTCGAGGAATATCCATCATTATAGCCATTATTATGGTACATATATGCCATAATCAAAGCAATCAGATAATAGTAGTTATCTTCATCAAGCTTTAGCGTTATAATAAACTTTTCCTTTATCTGCTCCATAAATTCCGGATCAGCAAGAACCTTCTTAATGTGTTCCTCACTAACCTCATAAATAGGAGTATCAGCTTCATCATAGCCTGCATAATCCTTATTGCGCATAGCAGAAAGCAATTTTGCACAATACATTTGGATTAAGCCAGGGAAATAATTCGTCGATGCCAAAATTAAAGTCATAAGAGACTCGTTTTCTTTAGGGAATACCAGCCCCAGATAATTCAACGGAATCTCCATCAACTCCCGAGCCTCGTTTGTTTGGAAAGGTTTTACTGTCATTGATTCAAGATGTGTTAATACGCTGTTATTTCCAAGAGCCGCATCTCTCTTAAATCTAACGATATTTCTCAAACCGGCAATAACAAACTTAAACCGTCCAGGTCCTATACTCTGAATATCCTTAAGAGCATCAAATGGTCTATAATTAATCTCCTCACAACTTTCAATAAAGGCATCTGATTCATCAAGAAGGAGTAACAGATACTGAATCCTATTCTTTTCGGATTGAAGTCTTTTCTTGATTACTCTCGAAAGATCATCCCAATCAGTTGTTTCAATATCCTCTGTTAATACACCTTCATCAAACAACGCGTAACCAATCTTCTTTGCGGCATCTTTATAATTCAGATGCTTAATATCAACTAATACAGCCCGGTTTCCATTTTCATCTTTATCAATATCCGCCTTTGCTTTTTTAAGCAGCGCTGATTTACCTAATTGGCGGCCACCATAAACGATATTTGCGCCTGTAGGCGACTCAATTCTTTCAAGCTCATGTTTTCTTCCCATGAATATTTCAGGAGGCATAACATTCGATGATTCCCAAACATACGGCTGATAATAACCAAACGGCACAATCAAAGACATCAACATTCTTGTTGCTTTTGTCTCATCATAATTCTTCACCATATACATCATTACCGTTCTGTCTATTACTACAAAAAGTTTATCTCCCAACTCAGATTTACTCTTTCTTGCGAGAATACGCCGTTCAGGCTTATCCAATGCACAATCGAGAAGAATCATGGTATGCTTAGCATTGCCAATTTGCTTCATGACATCGATAAGGCCTGCTGCATCATACTTGCCATTGATGCAAACAACCCGGAACCCTTCCTGTGACGCACCAGATCCAAAAGCGGCAATTGGATGAGTGTAATTCTCTCTTTTTCCATTCTTAGCCGGAATGGTTTTTACCGTATAATTCTCAAAACGGCCAATCTGTGGCTGCTGTTGGACAGAATCAGAATTCACATTAAACCCAAAGCCTGTCAACAGGTTTACAAGTCTTTCACGGCCCAACGAACTTCCACCTGGTAGCCAATTATCTGCAAGTCTTTTTCCCCCTCGGCCTTCCTTATTATATGTTCGATTGTTAACAAGCAGTGCAATTCTCGTCTGGCTCTTTGCAACTGCCTTGTAGTAATCGTTATAACCATCAAGAAAGTCATTAAGGAAATGTTCCTCTATGATATCTTCATGATCAACATCAGGCTGGGATATATGTGATAAGAGATCTTCTGCGACTGTATAATTCTGCTCATTTATTGCAATCTGAATCTTAGTGATTTTCTTTTCTTTAGCATCTGTACTAAGACCACTGATACTGGTGGTCTTAAATGCATCTAATTGAGCGAGCAGATCTTTCTCACGCGACTTGGCAGCAATTCGTATTTCTTCAAGATAGCTTTCCATCACCTTTGCAAAGAATCCATAATTTGAGCTATCACATGCCCATTCATACCACGCATCAACTATCTGAAGTATTTTCTCCTTCTTATCCTCAGCTGAATTGGAATTATCTATTTGACCGGAAACAAATGCAAGCTCCAAATCACCAATAAACTGTGTCTTCTTTAATTCCGCTGTTTCTTTTACATACTCCTCACCATCATCAATGTTTTTTGCAAATCCACTAACAATAATGTCAG
>Ga0247608_10003870_pt1 | contig 17130 bp, 12 predicted proteins | sample 176DNAGHGlowgp2_FD_193490 | JGI IMG/M metagenome (GOLD analysis project Ga0247608, IMG submission 193490) | Sheep rumen microbial communities from Palmerston North, Manawatu-Wanganui, New Zealand - 1766 DNA GHGlow gp2 | ecosystem: Host-associated > Mammals > Digestive system > Stomach > Rumen ... | reverse complement strand
ATTCAAACTCTATACCTGAGCCTGAAAGTGAAAGAAGTAGGGTATCCCCGAAAGAAACAGTCCTTCCGAGAAGTTTTACATTTTTATCCGTCAGTTCTATCTTCATAATCCACCGCCGCTTAATTACAAATATTATTCTAATCATATCTTATCATAAAAGGGGTAGCATTACAACTAAAACAAATTCGAAAAAACCAAAACAAAATATTCGAAAAAACCAAAATAAAATATTCGAAAAAACCAAAATAAAATACTCGAAAAAACTAAAATAAAACTTGCAAACCGGCATAAAACCTGATATAATCCATAATACAGGAAAGGAGCAAAAATGGAATATATAAGGCGTGTTGTTGATAAAGAATTAGATCAAAAAACAGAGGCTTTTAATGCAGTAAGTATTGTCGGCCCCAAAGGTTGCGGGAAGACAAGGACTGCTCGTGAAAGAAGTAAAACTATAATAGAGTTTCAGGATGAAGAAAAGAGGAGCGGATACCTCTCTATTGCGGAAACAGCGCCAAGTCTGTTTTTAAAGAACACTAAACCCATACTTTTTGATGAATGGCAGGATGCACCGAAAATCTGGGGAACCATAAGAAAATACTGCGATGATAATCCTGAAAATACCGGAGAGATTTATCTTACCGGGTCTACGAGTCAGAGAAGAGATCTGCCGCATACGGGAACAGGCAGAATCTCTGAGCTTGTGATGTATCCGATGACACTTTGGGAAAGCGGAGAATCTAAAGGGACTGTTTCACTGTCACAGATTATAGAAGATGCATCATATGATATTGACGGAAAGATATCAGATCTGACATTGGAACGGTTATTTTATATTATCTGCAGAGGCGGTTGGCCCAGATGCATGGCTTTGAAAAATGATAAAGCGAAACTTGAGATAGCCAAAGACTATTATCAGCAGATTGTTGAAAAAGACGTTAATACCATAGACGGAACAAAAAGAAATCCTGAATGGGTGAGAACGCTTATATGGTCATATGCGAGGAATATGGCGACTACCGCTAAAAAATCAAGTATTTATACAGATGTCAGAGCCTCATATTCCGTGACGGATGCTACACTGAGTTCCTATATAGAGGCACTGGAAGCCCTCTTTGTAATAAAGGACATCGACGCCTGGACTCCGCAGATCCGCTCTAAAACTGCGATCAGGTCAGCTAAAAAACATATATTTATCGATCCGTCCATAGGTTTGGCAGCCTTGGGAGTTAATCCTGATTATTTTAACAATGATCTGGATATGTTTGGGCATGCTTTTGAAAATCTTGTGTTAAGGGATCTTATGGTATATGCAAGAGCACATGATGCCAGAATCTTGCATTACGGTGACGATATGGGTCTTGAGGCAGATGCAGTATACCAGACCGCAGATGGAAGATATGCTTTGATCGAGATAAAAACAGGTACGAACAGGATTCCTGAAGCCGAGAAGTCGTTATTGAAGTTTAAAGACATAATAAAAAAGCATAATCAGGCAGCAGAAGCAAATACGGAACATCCGAAACCGCTATACCGTGAACCATCCGCATTGATAGTGATCTGTGCAAATGCAACTATGGCATACACTACCGAAAACGGGGTAAAAGTGATCCCGGTGGGGTGTCTGAAGGATTGACGAAAAATGCGTATGATGGTACAATAAAAAGTTGATGGAAAATCGTTTCACAGGAGACAGGAAAATGGCAGATGTTTTTATAAGCCACAGTTCAAAAGATAAGGAAATAGCGGAAAAAGTCCTCAACTTTTTTGAGGGAAGAGGCCTTAACTGCTGGATAGCTCCGAGGGACATAGTCCCCGGAACTGAATGGGCAGCCGCCATAAATGCCGCTATTACCGCCTCAAAAGTATTTTTGATCATATATACTGCCAATAGTGCAGAATCAAGCCAGGTTTCCCGGGAGATCAGTCTTGCCGAGACAAAACAGGGCGTTTTTGTCGTGCCTTATAAGACCGACGATACACCTTTAGTCGGTTCGTTTGAGTATTATCTTGTGGGTTCGCACTTCATCTCGGCGGATTATTCCAAAAACGATTATAAACTTGAAGAATTGTACACCCAGGTGGCGGATATCGTAGGAGGTTCCATACCGCAGCCTGAAATTGTGATGAAACCGATTGAGGCTCCCATAGCAGGTGTATCCGGTACAGGTGAAACTCCTGTAGTTTCAGCAGTATCTGCTACTTCGGTTGCTCCAACTGTATCTGCGACTCCAACAGTATCTGCATCCCCAACAACTTCTGGAGCTACTGCAACCCCGTTAGTCCAGGGGAGCACAGGTATACCACGTGACAAAGTAAACGTATCGGATAAAGCATCAGCTAATACGTCAGATAAAGTTCCCGATAAATCCAGGCTTCCTCTTATCATAGGCATAGCTGTCGTGGTGATCGCAGTGGTACTTATCATCGTGCTCGGTTCCGGAAGCGGAAACTCAGATGGACCTGATAATGACATGCTTGCTGAAGACCCCACATTTGTTGAGACGGAGCCGAATGTTACGGATGAGCCTGCGCCCACCGGAGCGATAAAAGATCCGACATCAGTACCCATAGATCCGACACCTGTACCTGCAGATTCTACACCCACCCCGATAGAGGATACCCCTACCCCTACAGAGATCCCTGCTCCGGAGCAGCCGGAAAAGAAGGAGATAAAGGACTTTGCTTTACAATTCCTAGGCCACGACTGCACGGGCGACTACAACGGGTATGTAAATGCTTCGGGACAGCCTCAAGGAGAGGGCGTATTTATAGGAACATATTATGCTGATTATTCTGAAGTACGCATGACATATACCGGAGAGTTTAAAGACGGTCTTGCAAACGGTAAGGGCATTTCGACCGAGACATTTGTGGACGGGTATGTCAGGGAATACGAGGGGGACTTTCAAGGTGGCATATTTGACGGAGAAGGTACCGAGAAAAGCACATCTGTTGCCGGTGACAGGATTGAATATAACGGTAGTTTTAAGGCCGGAAAATATAACGGAAAAGGCATAAAAACCGTTGTGAATAAAGCGGCCACTCCCGAAAAACTGGTATATGAAGGGACCTGGGAAGCTGGAGAGTTTATCTCGGGCATAAGGACAGGATATGACGCAGACGGCTATATGATCCTTTCGGAAAATGTCGCAGAAAAGGATGAGAAGGCAGTACTTATGGACTATGTTACGGATCACGGAAACTATGATCCGGATCAAATGAAATATTGTCTTACTAAAACATATGATGAGCTGTATTCAATTATCCGCGATACCGGCAACGGTAGGACCGTATATGATACCAATGTCAGTATAAATGTGTATTCATATGATTCTGCCGATGATATCCTGGAGTTTACGATCGATAATAATGATCTCGGGGTGAAGGTTTCGGTTACTTATAATAGCATAACGGGAAAGTATGATTTTTCCTCAAAGGAACACTTAGACAATGGAGACCTCGGAGGCATGATCTCCGGGATATTCAGGGATTATCTGTACGGATCGGAAGATAACCTTACTTATGTACAGGCGGTACGGACCACTAAAGAGGAGTTTGCAGATAATACAAGATTACTGGTCAATTTACTTAAGAGATGTCTTACAGATATGCTCACAGAATATGACATCGGAGTTTCACTTGATTCTTTAGGACTTGATTACTGGCATTGACAGGGAAGCGGGAGATTATGAATAAAAAACGCGTAATACAGATCATTGTATCCATAGTGGCATTTTATCTTATACTTATGCTGCTGCTTTTTGCGGTGGAGTCGATCCCCAAGGACTCGCCAAGCAGCATAGACAGCCTCGGGGACGCCGCATGGTACGTGCTTGCGACACTTACGACGGTCGGATACGGAGATGTTACACCTATATCATTCCCGGGAAAAGTGATCGGTGCGATCATGATGGTATCAAGTGCCGGAGTACTTACATTTTTACTCGGCTTGGTCTTTACATTACTTTTCGGAAGACTGCTCCCGACATTTACCTTGTGGCGCTACAGGAAAAAGGACTGGTACATTTTTTCGTCGGTTGACGAGAGAAGCCAGCTGTTAGCGGAAGGACTGTCAAAGGATGATCCGGGGGCCGCATATATATTCTGCGGAAGTGAGAAAAACCTTTCGCAGGAGCATTATCCTGCCATGAAGTATCATGTTATAACCGATACTCCACTAGAAATGGTGATAAACAGGCAGGATACGGATGCCAAATGCTTCATTTTCCTTGTGACGGAGAACAAGTGGCAAAACTATGATGTCGGAAAGAACCTGTTAAGCAAGGTTCATAAAGAAAGACTGAAGGTTTACTGTGAAGCGGAGCATGTGCCGGACCATATGCCGGCAGCGCTTACCGTATTTAACAAGCCTGACTGCATAGCGAGAAAATACTGGAACGACAATCCTTTAGGTCAGAATGAATCGGTCATATTGCTCATCGGTGACGGAAGTACAGCCGGGAAGATCCTTGAACGCAGCCTGCTCATCAATGTATTTCCCCCGTCGCAGACTATAGAATACCATGTATTCGGTAATTGGGAGAATTTTAGGCGTGACCACTATGAACTTGAAAATATAGTGGGGATAAACGGACTCAACTTTGATGATGACGGCATTTTCTTTGAGGATAAGAACTGGAATGCCTCGGCAGATCTTATAAAAAGGGCATCGCGTATCATCATCTGCTTTGACGATGAGGATAAAAACCGATCGGTGGTCGAGGAGCTTAATTCATACTTCCCGACTAAGGCGGTTATAGATGTATATTCGGACGGAACGGATGAGACTTTCCGGAGCTTCGGCGGAGATACGGGCATATTTACACGTGAGATAGTAATGCATGAAAAACTGAACCGCGTGGCAAGGATGCTCAATGAGATATACCGCACAAAGACAGGAAGCGGGCCGTCCTGGGCAGAGCTTACCGAGTTTAAGAGGCAGTCCAATATAGCGGCGGCAGACCATATGCTGACTAAGATCAGACTATTAAGACCTCAGGATGATATAAGGGAGGTTACTCCCGAGACCTGCGCCTTAGCTTATGAGGTATATAAGACCTTCAATGAGGAACAGAAGGATGCCTGCAGGTGGCTTGAGCACAAGAGATGGGTGCGTTTCCATGTGCTTAACAACTGGAGCTATTCTCCGGTTAGAAACAATGAGATGCGGCAGCATACCATGATCGTGCCTTATGAGAGTCTGGGACTTGAAGAACAGTTGCTTGATGATATGGCTTGGGAATTATTGGGGGAGATCACTTGATATGGCAGTTGACATGACTGTAATACTGGTATCGGCGGCATTTTTTGTCGTAGTTATATTTTATATAGCGCTTGAACAGGAAAAAAGGGAACGGATCACAGGCATAGCTTTCTTTATAGCTGCCCTGGGAGGTATTATCCTTTACGGATTTGCATATTCGCACGGACATGACGGGCTGTTCATACATATGTCGGCGGTTCTGAGGACCCTGATAGATGTAGGCCGTATGTTTGTGGGCATGAATAATGAAGCGGTATTCAGGGAAGCATTGGATAATGCAGGGCTTAACGGTTCGGTGTTTATAGTTTTTTTCTGGATTGTGCATTTTTTGGCATACTATTCCATGGCAAGTGCGGCGATCATGGCTTTGGGCAAGGGTGCCATAAGGAGGCTGCGCCAGTTTCTGCTCAGGGTAAGGGATGTTGTTGTCATATACGGAGTAAATGACAGCTCGCTTACATTTGGAAGGCATATATGTTCAGATAAGCATAAATCGATCGTATATGTCGGACGTGCTGATTCGGCTCAGGAGTCTGCGATCCGTCAGATGGGGGCTCTACTCTATAACGATGATGTGGCACTTCAGCCCCAGAAGGCCTTTTTTAAGAGACTGGCCATGCGGAATGACAAGCAGAAACTGCACATTTATGCACTTGATAACAATGAAGACGCAAACATCAGGTATGCGGTAAATCTGTTAAAGGTACTTAAAGAAGAGGATTTTGAGCCTGACAGATCCAACCTCGTACTGTTAGGACAGGAGGAAGGACACGGCGGCGACCTTCAGGTAGGAAAGGATCATTACGGATACGGAGAGGTAAAGGCATTTGACCATGCCGAGCTTACAGCAAGACTGCTTGTCCAGAAATACCCGGTATGCAATGCTGTGGAGTTTGATGATGACGGATTGGCAAAGGCGGATGTTGAAGTGCTGGTGGTAGGATTCGGTCACATGGGACAGGATGTGTTAAAGAAGCTTGTAGCCAACGGTCAGTTTGAAGGCAGCAGCTTCCATGCGCATGTATTCGATCCGGCCTGCGGCATGATCGACGGATTTTTCAGAAGATCCTATGCAGGGCTGATCGAGAATTATGATGTGAATTTCTATCCTTACAGCGGACAGAGTGTTAAATTCTGCGATTTTTTGGAAGAACATGCGAAAACGCTTACGTATATAGTGATAGCTGTCGGAAACCTTAAAAAGGGCAGTGAGCTGGCATACTCCATTATGGAGCTTTTGGACGGATACGGAAGGAAGATGCCGGTATACCAATGCTGTAATGACAGTGTAGTTTGTCACAGAAACCATGTGGAGAGCGAATATTCCAGCCTTCATGATGCGGATGTGCTGTACGGCGGGACCATGGACGGTTTTGCCATGAAGATAAACCATTATTATTGCGGACCCGACGGCTCAGAAAAGTCACAATGGCTTTCAAGTGATTATTTCAGCCGTATGAGCAGCAGGGCAAGTGCGGACTTTCTGTCGGCATATCTTTTCAGGCTTTGCGGTAACAAGTCCGTTAAGATATCGGAAAAAAAGATGGAAAACATGGCTAAGACGGAACATCTTCGCTGGTGCGGGTTCCATTACAGCATGGGATATATGAAGATGAGTGATGAGGCCTGGGAGAAACGTGCGGAGGAATACCGCAGGGAGCTTGCATTGGGCGGCATAGGACGTACGCGTATCTCAAAGGATGCGGCAGGTAAGCGGCATGCATGCCTCATTCCCTGGGACGATATGGACGAACTTTCTAAAAGGGAGAACGCCGTGACCGGGAAAAATATAGATTATAAGCAGATGGACAGGGACAATGTGAAGGTGGTCCTTGATCTCATGTAAAATACAGTAAAGAGCATCAGGAAAATAAGATGCCGGTTACGGAGGTAAGATAAGGTGGCAGACAATAAATATAAGATAGTATTCCTTGACAGAAAAACCATAGGTGAGGATCTGGATCTTACAGGCTATGACAGGCTCGGAGAGGTAGTGATGTATGATTTCTCGGATCCGGGCGAGGTTCCAGAGAGAGTTAAGGATGCAGATATCATAGTACTCAATAAGACAAGGATAGATGAGAGCAGCATATATACGGCGGAAAAACTGAAGCTTGTATGTGTGACCGCTACAGGTACCAATAACCTTGATAAGGATTATCTGGCACGCCGTAACATAGAGTGGAGAAATGTGGCCGGATATTCTACGGAGACGGTAGCACAGCATACATTTGCGCTGCTTTTCTACCTTTTTGAGCATCTGCCCTACTATGATGAGTATGTCAAGAGCGGAAGTTACGCGGGCGACAGGCTGTTTACGCATTTTGCAAAAAGCTTTCATGAGCTGAACGGAAAAACATGGGGCATAATAGGCTTAGGAGCCATAGGACACAGGGTGGCCGAGATAGCGGGTGCATTCGGCTGCAAGGTACAGTATTATTCCACCTCCGGCAGGAACCATGACGGAAAATACAGGGAAGTTGACTTTTCCGAACTGCTGTCAACCTCCGATATAATATCGGTCCATGCACCGTTAAATGATGATACTCTTAACCTGATAGATGCCGCAGCATTAAAGCAGATGAAGCCCTCAGCCATACTCCTTAACTTAGGACGCGGTCCGATAGTAAACGAGGATGACCTTTGCGCGGCCCTTGACAACGGTATCATAGCGGGTGCAGGGCTGGATGTGCTGTCAGTTGAGCCTATGAGGACCGACAGCCCGTTTTTAAAGCTTAAAAATCCCGACAGGGTATTTATAACACCTCATATCGCCTGGGCTTCCATAGAGGCCAGAAGAAGGCTGATGGAGATAATCGAAGGACAGATAAAAGAGTGGCAGGCAGGGATGCTTTATTCAAAGTACCTTTTACCATTAAAATGAAAACTCCCATCCTTAAGGTCAAAGGGTCAAAGCTTAAGTGGAGCAGTATTAAAGGAGCTGACGGTTACGAGGTGTATTACAGCAAGAACCAATAGTGGATTGGAGTATGGTTCTTGGACAAAAGAAATGACAATCATAAAACCATAAGATACGAAGCCCTTCTTATAGTTGGAGGGCTTTTCCTGTTTCGGGAAAAATTTGACGAAAAAATACTTGTGATGGTACAAAAGTCTTATAGTTTTTTGAGGAAAGAGGACTTAACTGTTGGACACCTCGCGATACCGACAGAACCTTACAAAATACAATAGTCTGCAGAAATGTATATTCATATGAATAATTAGATGATACCTTGGAATTTACAATCAATAAGAGTGATCTAAAAAGAAAACAATTAAAAAAAGAGTTGCTAAAAAAGGTGTAAAGTGGTATGATGATAAAAAGTTAGAGAAATGTACGTTATAAAACCAATCATAATTCTCTAACTTTGATATAAAAACACTAAAGTTAGAGAATTATACCGCATTTTTGGGAGAACAGACATGATTATAGTCGGCAGAGAAAAGGAGCAGGATATACTAAATATTTGTTTAAACTCCAAACGACCCGAATTTATTGTCGTATACGGGAGACGCAGAGTAGGAAAGACATATCTGATAAAAGAATATTTTAATAACCGGTTTGCGTTTTATTCAACAGGTGTTACAGAGAATAAAATGAAGGAACAGCTACGGAGCTTTAATGACAGTTTAAAAAGTTATGGATATAAAGACAGGAAACTGCCCGAGGATTGGTTTGAAGCCTTTTCGAGATTAAGGAGTTTGCTTGAAGTTCCGGAGGTTCAGAGAGATTCCGTGTCTGGAAAAAGAGTTGTATTTTTGGATGAGGTTCCTTGGATGGATACTGCCCGTTCGGGTTTCAAAAGTGCTCTTGATTATTTCTGGAACAGCTGGGCTTCAACTCAGCCGGATATACTGCTTATCGTTTGCGGATCGGCTACTTCCTGGATTGTAGACAATATATTCAGAAGTAAAAGAGGATTTTATAACAGAGTAACCAGACGTATACAGCTAAAGCCGTTCAGTCTCTATGAAACTGACAAATTGTTAAAGCTAAACGGAATCGAGATGAGTGTATCTCAGCTTATAGAAGCTTATATGATATTCGGGGGAATACCTTTTTATCTCTGCTTATTGGATAGAAGAATGAGTCTTGCACAAAATGTGGAAGAGTTGTTGTTTAAAGAAGGCGGAGAGTTGTATTACGAATATGAGTATCTTTATGCTTCGCTGTTTAAAAACCCGGAGAAATACAGGGCGGTTATTGAAAATATAGCACGGAAAAAGTGCGGCGTATTGCGGAAAGAACTGTCCGCGGATAAAAGAATAGGGGACGGGGAGCCTCTTACAAAGGTACTTAAGCAGTTAGAGGAATGTGCATTTATACGAAAGTATAAAAACTACGGGAAAGATAAGCAAAGCTTTTTATTCCAGCTTGTCGACCCGTTCACACTCTTTTGTTTGGAGTTCATTGCGGATAGAAAAGTTAACTCCTGGATATCTTTTACGGGCTCGCCTTCATATCATGCATGGAGAGGGTATGCTTTTGAAATACTATGCTTTAATCATGTAAAACAGATAAAGGCGAAATTAGGTATAACAGGAGTGGAAAGCGCAGAGTATTCGTGGGTCGGAGAGGCGGATGGAAAAAAAGTCCAGATAGATATGCTGATAGACAGAAAAGATGATATGATAAATGTTTGCGAGATAAAAAACACGGAAAACGAGTTTATAATATCTGAAGAAGAAGAAAGGAAATTAAGACAGAGGCTTGAAACATTCCGGGTTGCCACAGGTACACAGAAAGCATTGAATCTTACGCTGATTTCAGCCAATGGTCTAAAAATCAACGCATATTCCGGGATGATACAGAATCTGATCACGGAGAAAGACCTTATCAAAGAATAAATCTTCCATATGCGATATGAACAGAGCGAGTGATTCACGGCTCCAGAACTGAAGAGTTGGGAGGGGATGATACAGGAGTTTCAGTTTGTTACAATGGGAATGTAATATCAAACCATATTCAAGGATGGCAAGATCATTATGTTAGGCCGGTAATTGTTGTAAAAGATGATGAACCGATTATATTGAGTAAAGATATTGTTAATGTTCAAAATGGATTTGTTTTTGTTGCTGATAAATAATACTAATATGGAGAAGGGTAAGGATAAAAACATGAGAAAAATTATGAAGAGATGAGGATGTCTATAATGCAAAGTATTTTTTAGAAATGGGAAGCAGACACAATGCGTTACAAGAATAAGCGTACGGTTTTAATATACATGCTGGTATTCCTGCTGGTGAGCCTGGCGGGGATGCTTTATTCTTCGTACCCTTTTTTTAAGAATTTTTCGGAGATTTTTTACGGAGGGATCATAGTGGTATGGGCCATGACCGTCTTAAGACGTATCATAGAGCCGCAGATCAAGGAACTTTTGATAGAAAATGCCATCATGCTCCTGCTTTTGATACTGTTTCAGGCTTTAAGATTCCAGTTTGATCAGGGGCATGTGACCGTGCACAGGTTTATGTGGTATTGCTACTACATTCCCCTGCTCTATATTCCGGTCATATCGTTTAAGCTGTCCTTGCGATGCGGACGTTCGGAGAACATAAAGCTCTCACGCATTTGGAACCTGCTGCTCATACCGTCTACCGCACTTGTGATACTGGTGCTCACCAATGATAAGCATCATCTGGTGTTTAGGTTCCCGGATATAGCGGGAAAAGGTTATGACCTTTACACTCACGGACCTGTCTATTATGTCATAGTTGTATGGATGGCACTGCTGCTTTCGGCAACGGTGATCATTACCATCATACGTTTTTCGAGCAAGCCCGTCAGGAAGGATTCCTGGGCTTACTACGTGGTATTGCTCGGTTCGGCATATTTTTTACTTACGGATTACTTCGGACTGGCTCCGGTGGTAAACGGTGTGCAGTACTTAACTCCCATGGAGACCTTTGCCGTATTTACGGTATGCGGCTGGGAGGCGTGCATACAGACCTGTCTGCTGCCTTCGAACAGCGGATACAAGTATTTCTTTGAGAATTCGGGTCTTATCGCACGTATCACGGATAAGGGCGGAAATGTCAGGATAGTGTCAAAGGGCGGCGAGTTTGATTTTGATCTTACAAATGAGAACTATCATATCCTGGAAAAAGACGTGTGGGGCGGAAAGCTCAGCTATGCGGAAGACATATCGGGCATAACCGAGTCCAACAGGGAACTTAAAGAGATATCTGAAAGGCTCTTAGAGGAAAATGCCCTGCAGGAAGCGGAAAATGCGCTGCAGGAAGACCGTGTACATGTCTCGGTAATGAATAAGCTCTATGACGATATCACGGAGTTTTCTTCAGATAAGACCGAGGAGATAGAGAAGCTGCTCGCGGGTTCCGGATCTGATGAGGATTTTAAGAGAAATCTGGAGAAAGCCTGCATACTTGCTTCCTATATAAAAAGAAGAGGGAATTTATATCTTTTAGGGGAAGAAAACAAGCATTACGATTTTGACGACCTGTATCTGTCGTTTAAAGAGTCGCTTGATTATTTCGCGTTAAGCGGAGCAAAGACACTGCTTACCACCGGCAGCAGGGCGGACATAGATAAGGATGCGGGATTAAAGGCTTACGACTGTCTGGAGGCTTATCTTGAAAAGCTGTTCGGTAAGGTAAAAAGCCTACTGGTGCATATGGAAGTTTCAGAGGATGAGCTTAAAGTAAGGTTTATGTATGATGAGGAAACCGAATCGGTAAGCTTTCTTTCCGGGAAGGAGGCAGAAGTATGATACTGCTTTACGACCTTCCGGCACTTGCAAGAACTTTTCTGCTTTGTCTGGAATTCCTTATACTGTGGCTTACCATGATGCTTTTGGCCGAGTCGGTATACCAGAGGATGTACAGGGGATTCAGTGTATTTTTCTTCCTTATAGTAATAGTGAATTATATTTTCTTCCAGCTTTGCCTGGATGAAAAATACCGGATGGATCTGTGGGTGGTTATCGCCTATATAGCGGCGATGATATTGTTTGATATATTTATTATAAGGAAAGGAATAAAATACAGACAGGAGAACTTTACGGTCATATCCGTAAAACAGGGACTCGATGCTATGGAAGAGGGCATATGTTTTTATACCGAAAACGGACTGCCCCAGTTCACCAACAAATATATGAATGATGTGAGCCTGGCCATATCCGGCAGGACCATAGTGGATGCATCCGGATTCTGGAACGACCTTCAAAGGGGATATATAGATAAAAAATGCAGGATAATCACAAGCATTGATGACATGGTGATAGTAAAGACTCCGGAAAAGGTATGCGCTATCTCAAACCGTGATATAGGCGGCGAATTAAAAGAAATGGTGATGGTGGATATCACCTCGGAATACGGTACCTTTGAGGAACTGCTCGGGAAATACGAGTCCTTGGAGCAGCAGCAGGAACGACTTAAGGAGTACAATAAAAACGTTACGCAGGCGACCATAGAGCGGGAGCTCTTAAATGCCAAGATACATATCCATGATGAGTTGGGAGAGATACTTTTAGCTGCCAAGAGGTTCATACAGAACAAGGATAGAGAAGAAAAGGCAGCAAAGGAAATAAGAAATATAAAGACATCAGAAGCAGAGACAAATGGGGCACCCGGGCGTGGAGATATAGACAGACGTACAGTGACAGAACTCTGGTTAAAAAACCTAAGTCTCCTCGGAGTGGAAAGAGAACAAACGGAAGAGGACGAGTATGCGGAAATATACCGGGCCGCTTCCGATATAGGCATGAAGATAGAGGTTACTGGAGAACTGCCTCAAGAAGGAAAAGCCAAATCGGTTACTGCATCTGCCATGCATGAGTGTCTGACCAATACCTTCCGTCATGCAGGCGGGGATACCGTATACGTGGAATCGGTTAAAGTGATCGAAAACACGGAGACCGGGAAAAATTCATCCGGGTATATCCTTACCTTTACCAATAACGGTAAACCTCCCGAGGGAGATATAGAGGAACGCGGCGGATTAAAGTCTTTAAGAAAGATGGCGGAAGACGCGGGCTTTGACATGAAGATAGAGACTGCCGGCGGATTTAAATTGATATTGGATCTGTCATCCTGAACCAAAGCCTTCCCCTCCGAGGGGAAGGTGTCACGCCAAAGGCGTGACGGATGAGGTGCAAAACATTAAATGAAACGGAGAAGAAAAATATGTGGAACGTACTTATAGTGGATGATCAAAATACTTCAAGACACCTGATGGAGATGATGGTGGAGGGCAGCAGCGATTATAAGCTGGTAAAAGCCATTCCCTTAGCAAAGATGGCAGATATATACGCACTCACCATGCCGGTGGACCTCATCATCATGGATGTGGTAATGGCAGAAGGCCCCAGCGGACTTGAAGCTGCCGAAAAGATAAAGAAAAGTAAGCCTGAGATAAAGATACTGCTCGTAACCTCCATGCCCGAGGTAAGCTTTATGGAAAGAGCAAAGAGCATAGGAGTGGACAGCTTCTGGTACAAGGAGACGGACGAAAGTCCTCTCTTAAATGTCATGGACAGGACCATGGCGGGAGAAAAGGTATATCCCGATGCCCCGCCCACGGTAAAGCTCGGACTCGCAGACAGCTCGGAGTTCACCGACAGGGAGCTTGAAGTGCTCCGCATACTTACTACCGGCTGCCCGGATCAGGAGATAGCCGACAGACTGGGCATCAGCTTTTCCACGGTACGTACCCACATTAACCATATGCTTGACAAAACCGGCTTCGAGACCCGAACGGAGCTTGCTATACATGCGAGACTGTCGGGGGTAGTTATTCCGGACATGTGAGAAAGAGACTATCCGCGGCATAAATTGCATAAGTGCAATCCGCAAGTTTACTTGCAGGATTGCACTTTGCATATTTAGGCCGGGGAGGCTGGCCAAGACGCACGAATAAACATAAGCCGCGTTAGCGGCGGCATACGGCGAAGCCGGATGGTTTATGAGTGTGTCCGGCCGCGGATAGTCGTTTTACATAATAGGTAGACAAAAGTACCGATGTGTTGTATAATACTTTTTGGTATGATTTTATTCATAAAATATTCAGGAGGGTATTTTTTATGGGTTTTTTTGATAATTTAAAGAATTCTGCTGTAAACAGTCTTAAGCAGAACACCAATGCTGCCGTAAACAATGCATATTATAATGCTACCGGCGGAAACAAGGACGGAGTAGGCAAGGGAAAAAACAGTTCACAGACCTTTACCTTCAGTACCATCCCCAACAGTGTGGCTGAGCTTCAGTCATTCCCCGAGGCTAGTCTTGATTCTCCTTTTAAGACTACAGCACTTGTGCTTTTAGCACTTTGCAACTATGAGAGAAATGTAGATACTACTCATGAGATGCTTAACTTCCTTAAAGGACCGGAAGAGCTGTCAGGTTATGAGAAGAGCTTCATCAAAGAGAGACTTACAGGAAAGTACTACAAGCCTTTCTCATATTTTGCAGGCACATCACCCAAGAACGGCTACATCCCTACAGAGCCTTTTACCATCACAGTATATGAGAATCCTTACTCATTCGATAATGAGAACTGGGCTATCATGTGGGTAAAGAGCAGCGGTGCGGATACCGAGAGACAGGTAAAGCTCAGAAGAAAGCCTTCTACCAATCAGTGGTTCTTAAATGAGATCCTTTGCTTAAGTGATATCAGGATACCTGAGTCTGAGGATCCCTGGGCATAATAAAGTAAAGAACGGGCTGTCGCAGTAAATGCGGCAGCCTTTATCATAATCAGAATATCGAAAGCGGCTCTGTCCGGGCAGCATCCCGGACGAGATTGCCACACAGGCAATTCGTCCCGGGAGCATACCCGTCACGAGCCTGTTTTTTGTTTTGGGAAGTGATATTATGATAAAGGCTGTTGTTTATGATATACTGCGACAGCTCGCTCTTGGTTAAAAAGAGAAGTTCGGATATATATTAAATAAAAAAAGACGGAGAAAATAAAAAAATTCCGTCTTGACAGCTTGAAAAATATATGTTATTATGAACAATGCGCGATTATCTAAAATTATGCCCATTCATATATATTATAGCACATTTTTAGACGATTGCAAGTAAATTTTTAATCAAAATAAACCAAGGGGTGACACATCTATGATGGAAAAAAACAGGATACGTCCTATCAAGGTCGGTAAGGGCGTCAGAATGAGTTACTCGAGGCAGAAGGAAGTTCTGGAGATGCCTAACCTTATAGAGGTTCAGAAGGATTCTTACAACTGGTTCCTTACTGAGGGTCTTCATGAGGTGTTCAGGGATATATCTCCCATCGAAGATTACAACGGTAAGCTGAGTCTTGAGTTTATCGACTTCCAGCTCTGCAGGAATGACGTAAAGTACACTATCGAGGAATGCAAGGAACGCGATGCAACATATGCGGCACCTCTTAAGGTAAAGGTTCGACTTCATAATAAGGAAGACGAAGATGTTATAAAGGTACATGAGATATTCATGGGCGATTTCCCCTTGATGACCGAGACCGGTACCTTTGTCATCAACGGAGCTGAGCGTGTTATCGTCAGCCAGCTTGTTCGTTCTCCCGGAATCTATTACGAGATTTCCCACGATAAATTAGGTAAAAAGCTCTATGCATGTACGGTTATTCCCAGCCGTGGTGCATGGCTCGAATATGAAACAGACTCTAACGATGTCTTTTATGTACGTGTTGACCGTAACAGGAAAGTTCCTATCACGGTATTTTTGCGTGCTTTAGGCGTAGGTACAAAGGCACAGCTCATCGATATGTTCGGTGACGAGCCCAAGATCCAGGCATCTCTTTCCAAGGAACCTGCAGAAGTTGCAGAAGAGGACAGCTATGAGGGCGGTTTAAAAGAGCTTTATAAGAAACTCCGACCCGGTGAGCCTATCTCTATCGAAAGTGCTGATTCGTTAGTCAGAAGCATGTTCTTTGACGTAAGACGTTATGATCTTGCAAAGGTCGGACGTTATAAGTTCAATAAGAAGCTTGCTTTAAAGAGAAGAGTAGTCGGCTTTAACCTTGCCGAGGATGTAGTGGACAGCTCTACAGGTGAGATCATTGCCAAGGCCGGCACCATGATCACCGAGGACCTTGCAGACAAGATCCAGAACGCAGGTATCTTCTCCATCACAGTTAAGGCAGAAGATCACAATGTTAAGGTTATATCAAACATGGCAGTTGATATCGCTTGTCATGTTCCCTTCAAGTGCACAGACAAGGTAAAGGCAGAGCTCGGTATCACGGAGCCTGTATATTATCCCGCACTTAAGGAGCTCTTAGAGCAGTATGATAATGTTGATGAGCTTAAGGATGCCATCAAGCGTAATGTTGCACTTCTTATCCCTAAGCACATCACAAAGGAAGATATCTTCGCATCAGTCAGTTACAACATCCATCTTGAGTATGGCGTAGGCAACAAGGACGATATCGACCACTTAGGAAACAGACGTATCAGGGCAGTCGGAGAACTTTTACAGAACCAGTACCGTATCGGTCTTTCAAGAATGGAAAGAGTTGTCCGTGAGAGGATGACCACTACCGATCTTGATAATGTAAGCCCTCAGAACCTTATAAATATCAAGCCCGTAACTGCAGCAGTCAAGGAGTTCTTCGGAAGTTCACAGCTGTCACAGTTCATGGACCAGCATAACCCTCTTGGTGAGCTTGCTCACAAGAGAAGACTTTCGGCACTTGGTCCTGGCGGTCTTTCACGTGACCGTGCATCATTCGAAGTACGTGACGTTCACTACTCACATTACGGAAGAATGTGTCCTATCGAGACTCCCGAAGGTCCTAACATCGGTCTGATCAACTCACTTGCTTCCTACGCAAGGATCAATGAGTACGGATTCGTTGAGGCTCCTTACCGTAAGGTAGATAAGTCAGATCCCGAGAACCCCAG
>Ga0247608_10003868_pt1 | contig 17134 bp, 17 predicted proteins | sample 176DNAGHGlowgp2_FD_193490 | JGI IMG/M metagenome (GOLD analysis project Ga0247608, IMG submission 193490) | Sheep rumen microbial communities from Palmerston North, Manawatu-Wanganui, New Zealand - 1766 DNA GHGlow gp2 | ecosystem: Host-associated > Mammals > Digestive system > Stomach > Rumen ... | reverse complement strand
GCATTGTACGCTCTTCACCTTTTTGTCCGAAATAATCTTTTGCCGGGCGCAGGGGCGCAATCCTGAGAGAGAACCACAAGAGAGGGGCGAGAGCGCTCACTCCGTTCGCTAATTGCACAGCCTACCGCACCCAAGACAATCGAGAGCAAAGCGCCTGAAAAGGAAGAAGATCCGTGGAAAGCTATCAGAGGTATGGGGAGAGCCGATGAAATCATCGCAGATCTTGAATCGGGTGGCGTTATGTCATTCAGCGAGCTGTCAGGATTTTTCTTCAACACACCTCACTCCGATGGCCATACAACTGAGCTTACTGATCTGTCAAATGGATGCAGGAGCGCCTTGCTGAGCGCGGTTATCTGCGCAGCTCTGAGATTGACGGCAGCTTCGGGCGCATTACGCTCGGCGCAATTCTGGCGTTCCAGTTCGAGCAGGGGCTCGATGCGGACGGAGTCTGCGGTGCAAAAACCAGAGCAGCCCTGCTGTAACAATAACTGTTTTCTGATAATACAAAACCCGCCTGCGGAAATGACCGCGGGCGGGTTATTTCGGTATGTGAAGAAAATCGCGCACAATATCGACAATCTCGACAACCTGATAGTTCTGAATACAGCAAACACCTGCGCGGCGGAAAAGCGCCTCGATAAAAGAATTTGAGCGGCGCATAATCGCAAGCTGCCTGATGCCGGGGATTACCTCCCCGCGCAGATACATAATAATCAGATCGGGCTTTTCAGCAGCAAGGTCAGCTGTCACATGTTCAACGGTGCGTACCTGATAGCCTTCTCTCCTGAGCATCTCCGTAATAAATTTCGTCATGAATGTGTGCTCATCCTCTACGATAATTCCGGCCATTTTTACTGCTCCCTCCGTACTGTTTTTTATATCTTAGCACGGTGTCAGCCGCTTGTCAATATCTTTCTGCAAATTATTATTGTTCCTTCGACAGAGTTCGGCAATACTCTTCAGGATTCGACAAAAATCGCGCAGATTCGACAAAATTTCTGAGGAGATATACCGCGATATAAGAACACAGGACGCAGCGTAAAAACTGCGTCCTGTTTTGTTACAAGAAAACGAGTATATCTTGTTATACCCGTTTGCTCAGAGTGACAAAGTATATCTTGTTACGCCTTATCTTTCACTTCCGTACATTTTTGTATAGAGCTTTTTTATGCGGCAATCAGGAGCCAATTCCCGATTAGGTTTATGGTTAAGGTTGCTGAATATAACTATATACTATTCATTATACCATAAAGTATCAGCTTCTTTGTTAATATATTGTTAACATTTATGTGGTATACTAAGTAAAAAGGAGGTATTGGATACCCTTAATAGCACCTGGTGTATATGCACGTTGTGATGATATAGCCAACGAAGCAGAAACGACATATTATTTAAAGTTTCACATAAAGAGTGCGCTTATCTCACTTCATATGATTTCAAACTATAATCTGGAAAATGATAGTGTATATGGAAATAAAGCTCAGTTCTACCATTACTATTCGGATCATCTCCTGTATTCACTTGGACAAATCGCAGAGCGCTTTAGATTAAGTCAAAAGCCTTCTGCCAAAGAAAAGGAATACTATGAGCGAAGAAAAATAAACCGAAAAAACTACCATTTCACGGATACCGATTTTCCGATTCTAAGCAACAAAGATTTCCGCAATACCATCGAACACATTGATGAACACAATATTACAGTTATCAACGCTCATAACGGTGTAGGCGGTTTCAATTATATCGATGATGATACTTCTGAGGAATTGATTAACATATTGTTATCTCAGAAACATAATCATATATACACATTGGATATGCGAAAAAAGGTACTCTATATAACGAGGCATGAAAATGAGCTTGAATTAAACTTGACAGAGCTTACAGATGAACTAAACCTCCTTAGGGAGAGGGTTAATTCTTTTGCTTCATATATTGATAGCAATATATAGTTTTACAGCTGCACCCGAAGGCACAGCCGATAAATCTCAGATATAAACCATACACTCAAACACCGCTTCTCTCGCCATATAGAAGAAGCAGTTCTCCAGACCGAGCATCTTCTCGGCATCACCGCTGAGGACAGCTTCCTGATAGCAGCTGTCGGTCTGCTTCCAAAGCTCCACCTGACGGGAAATAGCTTCACTGACTTTCCGTTCCATATCATCGAGGTACTGCACGATCCTGCCATCGTTGACGAGTATGCGAAGCCTGTCTGGGCAATGGCTATCAGAGAAATGAAGATGATACCTGATGAAGTCGGTGTTGTAGGTCTTGCTCTCCTCAGTCTGCGTATCAGAATCGAAGTGTGTGACGGTCACGGTGTTGGTGTCCAGCTTCCACAGCGGAACGTATTTCTTTTTCAGGGAGCTGTATGCAGTCTGTTCACTTGTATATCTGCTCATAAAAAATCCTCCTACTTATCGTTCAGATGTATCAGCGAGTGGTCTTAAAAATTGGCTCATTTTGTCCGCTGTTATGATCTGCACATTGGTTAAAAACGAATAAGTACAAGGGTATGTCGAATGTTTTTTGTCCGCTATTTATCCGCTAAGGGTGCAAAAACTTAGCAAAAAACAGCGTAAACGAATTTTTGTAGATTGTTCTGAAACGCCGTATTTTCGGGCTTTTCTGCACATCTTGACAAGTCGCAAAAAGTGCGCCGAGATTTTCAATTCCCGTACGGGTCACCAAATCATATGCTCGGAAACAGCGTAATATCGCCGTTTCCGAGTTCTTCTTTTATAGTGGAAATCCGCTTTGTTCTTTATCTGTTCTTTATTTTGAAAATGCGGAGGTCTGAGCCGTGGGTCAAGCACCCTTCGGCTCTTTTTTCTTGCCTGAAAAATCGAGTGCCGAGCTGACGGCATCGGAGACTTTCGCTCTGGATTCTTCCAACATATGACAGTAAATATTACTTGTTGTAGAAACCGTCGAGTGTCCTAACGCTCCCGAAACAGTCACAATGTCCACGCCCTGATTGACAAGGAGCGATGCGAACAGGTGACGGAAGCTGTGCAAGCCGTAGAACGGAAGGTCGTGTTTCTCACAAAACTCACCGAGCCAGAAGTGAGATCAACTGGGCTGAACCCTTTGACAAGCCCCTGTCGGGTGCTGCTAAGGGTGTCCTTGCGACAATGATGTGTCTGCCCGAGAGCGACTATCTGACCGCTGAGGAATTGTACAGCCGTTTCAAGGCTGACCCTCCGATGGTCATTGATGATGCACTTGCAGAGCTGATGAGCGAGGATAAGCAGTTTCTTATCTGCGTGAATCAGAGCGATGATGATTTCATTGTTGCGACAAGCTATCAGGTGATTAAGAAGCACTTGAAAAAGCTGACCGATGCCAATGGATACTCCCTTACATTCCATGATCTTCGTCACTTGAACGCTTCGGTTATGTTGATGCTCGGCATCCCGGACACTCGGCATCCCGGACAAGTATGCGATGGAACGCGGCGGTTGGTCTAGCAATGGCGTATTGAAGTCGGTGTATCAGCATACATTCTCTGAGGAACGCAAGCTGGTTGATGAGCGAATTGACGTGTTTTTTGATGCTCTGTTGAACGGCTGATTACCCGCCTATAAATCCCTACGGTTCCAGCGCAGTTCACTTTCACCTAAAACAGTATCATGAAAAGTGCGCTGATGCGTAGAATTAGAAATTAGGTGGGCGGGCACTGCCCGCCGTCGCGAAGCCGAATCGGCAGCGGGCACTGCCCGCGAATTAAGAAAACCTTTCGATTTCAGGGGTTGAAAGTTTGCCGCAAACATTGTATAATAACAGTAGGTGGGGGAGTGTGCCGCTGATATGCCGCACATACAGATACAAAAGGAGTGTGAAAGATACAATGGAAAAAATTTTAATATGCGATGACGAGAAAGATATCGTCTCGGCACTGAATATCTACCTGCGCGCCGAAGGCTGGGAGACCGTCTGCGCCTATTCGGGCGCGGAGGCAGTGAAAATCGCCGCAGAGCAGAATTTGCAGCTCATCCTGATGGATATTATGATGCCGGAAATGGACGGTATCACCGCCATGACCGAAATTCGCAAAAACAGCAATGTGCCGGTGATTCTGCTGACTGCCAAATCCGAGGACTCCGACAAAATCCTCGGGCTGAATGTCGGCGCGGATGACTACATCACAAAGCCCTTTTCGCCTGCGGAGGTTGTCGCAAGGGTTCGCTCGCAGCTCCGGCGTTATCTGCATCTGGGCGCTGCGGAAACCGATGACCCCAATGTACTGACCGTCGGGAGCATCTCGCTCAACATGAAGGCGCGGTCTGCCTCGCTCGACGGTGTTCCGGTCGCGGTGACGCCGATCGAATATGAGATTCTTTCTCTGCTGATGCACAATGTCGGGACGGTGTTTTCGCCGCGTGAGATTTACAGCACGGTCTGGAAAGCGAATCCGATCGGCTCGGAAAATACCGTCGCCGTCCACATCCGTCACCTGCGCGAAAAGCTCGAGATCAATCCGCAGGAGCCGCGGCAGATCAAGGTTGTCTGGGGACAGGGCTATAAGCTCGAAAAGCCCTGAGTCTCTGTTTCGTAAGAGAGGGTGATTCAGATCGAACAGAAAACAAAAGTCACGCCGACACGGAAGATTCTTTCTGTTGTGCTCTCCATTATTCTGCTCTGGGGCTTCGGCGTGTCCGTTCTGCTGGTGCTGCTCAATCTCAGCATCGGCTTTGCACGGGATGCCGCAGATTTCAACCAGTCTTTCCTGGACGCGGTTTTAGATAAGGAATACGGCAGGCTGATCAATTACATTACACTTTCTGTGAAGCATGAGGATTCGGAGAACGCTGCATCATTCAGCGGTATGCTGGCGTCATTTCAGTCGCATTTCGATCCGGAGAAAACCAATCTGCGCTTTTCCGTCACCGATTCCGAAGGCAGGCTGCTGCTGAGCAATATTCCGGAAGGAGAACAGGACGAGAAAAATATGCTCGCCTCGCTGGTGCGGACAGATCAGTTTCTGGTCTCATCTTTCCCGATCCGGGTTCAGCATCATTTCAGCGATCCCATTGCCGATTACAGGGAGATTTTCAGCAGCGATAAATCACAGTATCTCGAAGAAAACAGTGCCTTCGATCTCTGGTATTTTTCCGATACCCGCGTCGATGAGGTTTATCATCAGGGGCTTCAGGCAGTGATTCCTTCGTCAGAGCATACCGCGCTTGTTGTGTTTGACTCATGGGATGCGGCGCAGAACTTCCGGTATGCGGATTATTTCGGAGAGCAGTGCAAATGGGAAATCGTCGGCAAGGATGCGACGCATACGCTGGAGATATCCGGCGGGCAGTCAGAGGGCGGTGCTGAGATTTATCATGTTACGGACGGCAAACCGGAGAAAATCGAATATAACCATGATGTGATCGCGTCCGGAACTGCTGTCGCAGTCCGTTACCGCACCGACCGGACGAGCCTGTGGCTGTCGCTTTCGCAGTATTATTCGATGAAAAACAGCGGCTCGGAGGTTCGTGCAGAGGATCAGACCCTTGAAAATCTGCTGACCGGCGGCGTGGATATCACGATTCAGGCGGATCATTTCGACTGGGAGAACTGTTATCTGCTGGTCTATCTGCCCGCAGCGCTTTCCGTGCATGACCGGATCCGCGCAGATTACAGCATTCTGTCCGCGATTGCGGGGGGCTCAGAGCATTATGCGGTTGTGATGTTTGTGCTGCTGGTGCTGACGGCGTTTTCCTGCGTGATGATGTGCAGAAATGCCGGTCATGTGCCGGATTCCGATGAAATCCGCCCGGCGCAGATTCACAGCTTTGCCTATGAAATCTTCTGGCTGCTGCCTCCGGTGACATTTTTCGGCGCGGCAATCATACTCGATATTCTGTCTCTGCTGGAGGCGCCTTATCGCGTAATGGCGATCTTCTGCATCGGGATGATCTTCTGCATCGCAGCGGCTTGTATTCTCTGGCTGTATACGACCGCTGTACGCGTCAAAACCGGTACTTTCTGGTCGAGCTTCGGTGTTTACCGGCTCGCCCGCCTGCTCCTGCGGCTGATGTTCCGGCACCGCGCAGCAGTCTCGGCGGCAGTGCTGCTTTATCTCATGCTGCTCGGTGCGGGCAATATTCTGCTGGTAAAATGGTCGGTTCCGCAGCCGCAGATGTTCCTGTTCCTGCTGCTTGATCTGCTGACGCTGCTTGCGATTTTATATTGTATCTACGCGTATTTCGAGCTTCGGCAGCATGTCCGGCATATTGAATCCGGTGATTATTCCGCGGCAGAACATCCGGTTCCGCTGCGGCTGGATTTCGCAGGCTTTGACCGCTCTCTCAACAGCATTACGGACGGTGTAGAGGCAATCGTAGACAAGCAGCTTCGCGCAGAGCACCTGCGTACCGAGCTGATTACCAATGTCTCGCATGACCTGAAAACACCGCTGACGTCAATTGTCAACTATGTCGATCTGCTGAGCCGCGAGCCGATGCAGAGTGAGGCGGCAGCGGAGTATCTGGAAGTACTCCGGCGGCAGGCAGCAAGGCTCAAGAAGCTGACGGTTGACCTCGTGGACGCCTCGAAGGCTTCGACCGGCAACCTGACCGTCGAGCTTGTCCCGGCGAATATTCAGGTGCTGATCGGGCAGATCACCGGAGAATATGAGGAGCAGCTCCATGCCCGCGGGCTGACGCTGATGCAGTCTGTCCCGGACGAGCCGCTGACGATTCTCGCGGACGGCAGGCAGATCTGGCGTGTGTTCGACAATCTGCTCAACAATGCCTGCAAATACGCGATGGAGGGCACGCGGGTCTATCTCGATGTCACAGCGGATGACAAAACCGTCGTTACGACGCTGAAAAACATCTCCGCGCTTCCGCTCAATATCTCGCCGGATGAGCTGATGGAACGGTTTGTGCGCGGCGACAGCTCCCGCAGTACGGAGGGCAGCGGGCTGGGGCTCTCGATTGCAAGAGACCTGACCGTTCTGCAAAACGGCACGCTTGACCTGAAAACAGACGGCGATCTGTTCAAGGTGCAGCTTCGGTTTCCGCGATATGATCCCGAACAGTCCCCGAAGGCTGAATAAAGGCAACACCGCACAAAGCCCGCCTGACGGCTTGGCAGCGCATATACTTGCATATTTTCCGTCATCTTGCACGAAAACTCCTTGCTGGGCGTCAGCCCAGCGGCGTCATTTTCATACAATCTGACGAAAAATCTGACTGCGTATCTGCACCGCCAGCTCTGTGCGGTATTGCCTAAAAAACAGCACCGCACAGAGCTTTCAGATGAGCTTTATGCGGTGCTGCTTTATGATTATTGTTCCGTCAGCAGCGCAAGCTGTGTCAGAAAGAATCCGAGAAACAGCGGCAGAATTTGCATATTGCCGCACTGTGCAGCCAATTTCCCGAAGAGCGGCGGCATCAGCGTCGTGCCGATATACGCGCTCGCGACCTGCATCCCGATCAGACGGCGGGTGCAGCGCTGCGGAAATGCAGTCGGTGTCGCGTGAATCAGACAGGGGTATACCGGCGCGGCACCGAAGCCGATGACCGTCAGCCCGATGCACGGGACAATGCCGGAGCCGGGCAGAATCAGCAGAATCAGTCCGGCTGCCATGCCGCAAAGCCCCGTCCGGATCATCCGGCGGTCGCCGATGCGGTCTGCGAGAAAGCCGCCGAGGAGCCGTCCGCCGGTGATGCCGACATAATAGCAGGAAGCGGCACAGGCAGCAGCGCCTGTGTGCAGCCCGCGCTCGCGGACGAGATAGCTGCTTGCCCAGAGCCCCGCCGTGCTCTCGAAGGCGCAATAGCCGAAAAATGTGAGAAGAACCGGCAGCACGCCCTGCATCCGCAGCAGGCTGCGGAGGGTTATTTCCTCCTCCTGCGGCGCATCTGTGCTGCATTCGGTCTGCTTCCAGAGCGGCAGAGAGCAGAACAGCATCAGCGTCAGAATCATCTGAATCGCCGCAACCGTGCGGTATCCGCCCTGCCAGTCGGAATTCCGGCGCAGATAAAAGCTCATGATATATGGGCTTGCCGCCGCGCCGATTCCCCAGAAGCAGTGCAGCCAGCTCATGTGCCGCGCAGGGTAATGCACCGCAACATAGTGATTGAGCGCGGAATCAACCGCGCCGGCGCCGAGCCCGTATGGGACGGCGAACACGCACAACTCCGGGAAACTGCCGGAGACCGAAAAGCCGGTCAGTGCGATTGCAGTCAGCAGGACGCTGTATGCGGCAACGCGACCCGTCCCGAACCGCCGGAGCAGGCGGTCGGCAAGCAGGCTCGAGAGTACCGTCCCCCCTGAGATTGTCATGGAGAGGATGCCGGCATAGGAGACCGGCACATGCAGCAGCGTCTGCATAGACGGCCATGCCGCACCGAGCAGCGAATCCGGCAGACCGAGACTGATGTAAGACAGATAAATCACCGCAAGCAGGATCGAAAACAAGGGGAGCTCCTTTCTGCGTGCCGCAGGGCAGGCGTTATGTGCTTTTTCAGCATATGCAGAAGGAGCGTCCGGCGTGATTGTGCAAAAGCATTTGACTTTTTTGCGAGAATGCGGTATACTGAACAGGAGAATATACGAAAAGGAGCAACAACCATGCTGGAGGTTACACTTCCCGGGACAGGCGGCACCATGCCGCTGAAAAACCGTTGGCTGACTTGCTGTCTGCTCCGATGCGAGGGACACAGTATCCTCATTGACTGCGGCGAGGGCACCCAGATCGCGCTGCGCTGTGCCGGGCGTTCCGTGCAGCGGCTTGATCTGCTCTGCATCACGCATTTTCATGCAGATCATATCAGCGGACTGCCGGGACTGCTGCTCTCAATGGGGCAGGACGGCAGAACCGAGCCGCTGACGATTGCAGGTCCCCGGGGACTCGTGCAGACCGTCACGGGGCTGCGGACAATCGCACCGGAGCTGCCGTTCCCGATCGCGTTTGTTGAGATGACAGAAAAGCAGCAGATGCTGCATTTTGCGGGCATGGAGATCACGGCATTCGCGGTTCAGCATACGCTTCCCTGCTACGGCTACCGGCTGCATCTGCCGCGGCCGGGTAAATTTGACCCGGAGCGTGCAAAAAGCAGCGGAATTCCGATACAGGTCTGGGGGACGCTGCAAAAGCAGGAGCAGGCGGAATTCGGCGGCGCGGTTTATCACCAGAATCAGGTGCTCGGCCCGCCGCGAAAGGGTCTGACCGTGACCTACTGCACCGATACCCGACCGACATCGGCGATTCTGCAACACGCCGACAGCGCCGATCTGCTGATTCTGGAGGGAATGTACGGCGATGATGAAAAGCGCGCAAAAGCGCTTGAAACGAAACATATGATGTTCACGGAGGCGGCGGAGATCGCCGCGGAGGCGGGTGCAAAGCGGCTCTGGCTGACGCATTACAGCCCCTCACTGCCCGATCCGGAAACCTATCTTCCGGCGGCGCAGGCAATCTTCCCGGAAACCCGCTGTGCGAAGGACGGCGATTCGGTTGTATTGCGCTACTGCAATGAGGAGGGAACAGCATGAACCATGCGGGTACACGGCAAATCGTCACAAAACGCCTGATTCTGCGACGTTTTGCAGAATCCGATGTGCAGGATATGCTCAGAAACTGGGTCGCTGACCCGGCGGTTCAGCATGAATACGGCGAGCCCTGTTATCCGGATGCGGAGGCTGCGGGTGCGCTGCTGCAAAAGTGGATTGCCGCCTATGACAATCCCGCATTTTACCGCTGGGCGATCATCGAAGCAGAAAGCGGGCAGAATATCGGGCAGATTGCATTTTGCCGTGTTTATGAGGATATCCGCACCGCCGAGATCGAATACTGTATCGGCAGGGCTTTCTGGGGCAGGGGATTTGCGGGTGAGGCGCTGCAAGCTGTCATCGCATATACCTTTGCGCAAACGGATTTTGAAAAGCTCGAAGCCTATCACCGCGCAGAGAATAAGAAATCAGGCAGGGTACTCGAAAAATCCGCCATGTACCGGACGGACAGCGTCGAGCGGTTCCGGAGGGCGGGAGAGCAGCCTGAGGGCGAAATCTGCTACTGCATCCGCCGGGACGGGATGCACTATCCGGATCTCACTGAGGATTATATCAGAAGCTGCGCGAATTACGGTATCCGCTATGCACCGGATGCTCCGCATTGCTACCGCGTGCTGATGAAGCTGCTCTATGAGAATGACTGGGCCAAAGCGCGGCAGCTTCTGGAGGCAAATCCGCAGGCATTTACCGATGAACACCGCTGGATTGTTCTGGACAGTGCCGTCAGAATGTGTATCAATGAGGTCGTTGACCGGCAGGGGAATCTTTACCGGACAGAATCGGAGATGAAAAAAGGGCAAACCTATTACCCGACGCCGGAATGAATTTCGTTTATCTCGTATCTGCTGGAAAACGGTGCCGACCCGCATCTGCCGGAGCGCTTTCATCAGCTCGCGAATATTGACGACTGCGAATCGGACGGCGCGCAGCAGACCGGTTTTGGTTTCGACTGCTCTGCCGTGAGGGCGCTTTTGCAGCAATACTGGGATTGAAGGACAAATCGAATGATAAAAATGCAAATCACCCCGCCCGCACCGGTGCAGAAGGCGCTCGGCATTCTGAATGCGGCGGGCTTTGAGGCTTATATTGTCGGGGGCTGCGTGCGGGATGCGCTGCGCGGCACCGAGCCGCATGACTGGGACTGCACCACCGCCGCAAAGCCCGATCAGATATGCGCGTGTTTTCGCGGTTTTCATGTGATCGAGACCGGCTTGCAGCACGGCACGGTTACGGTCGTCATCGACAAAATGCCGATCGAAATTACGACCTACCGAATCGACGGTGTCTATGCCGATCACCGGCGGCCGGATTCCGTCTCGTTTACCGATTCACTGACCGAGGATCTGGCACGGCGCGATTTTACCGTGAACGCGATGGCATATCACCCGGAAAACGGTCTGATTGACCCCTTTTGCGGCGCGGATGACTTAAAACGCGGCGTGATCGCCTGTGTCGGAAAAGCGGAGGATCGCTTTGAGGAGGACGGGCTGCGCATTCTGCGGGCGATGCGGTTTGCGGCGGTGCTCGATTTTGCTGTCGCGCCGGAGACCGCCTGTGCGATTCATGCGAAACGCACGCTGCTGCACCATATTTCTGCGGAGCGCATCGACACGGAGCTGACGAAGCTCCTCTGCGGTGCTGCTGCTGAGCGCGTGCTGACCGATTTTGCAGATGTGCTGTTTACGGTTTTGCCGGAGCTTCAGCCGATGTACGGCTTCGACCAGAGGAACCCCTATCACGACTACGATGTGTATACGCATACGCTGAAAGCGGTTTCAGCGGCGCCGGCGGAACCGGTTTTGCGCTGGGCGGCGCTGCTGCATGACAGCGGAAAGCCGCATTGCTTTACCGAGGACGAGCGCGGCGGGCATTTTTACGGGCACGCGGCAATCTCAAAGGATATTGCGCGGCGTGTGCTGCATAAGATGAAATGCGACCGCAAGCGGCTCGACCGCGTGCTGCTGCTGACGGATCTGCACGATACAGTATGGAACGGCACCGAGAAACAGCTCAAACGAACCGTTCAAAAAATCGGGTTTGATGCGACATACCAGCTTTTGCAGCTCCATAAAGCAGATGTTGCGGCGCAGGCGGCACATCTCCGGGAGCAGCGCCTTGCAGATGCCGATGATTTGCTTGCGAAGCTGGACGCGCTGCGCGAGGCGGATGCCTGCATGAGCCTGAAAAAACTTGCCGTGACCGGCGGCGATCTGCTCGCGCTTGGCATCCCGCAGGGCAGGGAGATCGGGCAATGGCTGCATCTGCTGCTAGAACAGGTCATGGACAATAATCTGCCGAATGAGCAGGAAGCACTGCTGCAATATGTGCGGCAAAAACTGTCTGAGAAAGGATGATTATAATGAAAAAACTGCATTTTTCTATGCTGATTGCGGGTTGTATCGCCATTGCATCCCTGAGCGGCTGCGGCGCCGATACGCTGCGGCGGAAATCGCCGCAGGCTGCGGGCAACAGTGATATTGCGGAAGTGTCCGCGCCGGAGAGCAGTGCAGCGGATTCCGGCAAAGCGGAATCCGGGAGCACCGCCGCGGCGGGAAGCTCTCAAACAACTGTCAGCACGGCGACGACTGCCTCGCAGACAAAGCAGACTGCACAGACAACGCAGCGGATTCATTACACCGATCTGCCGGATGTGCACAACTTTACCGCAAAGGGGCTGAACGGCGAATCGCTTTCGCAGGCGGATTTTGCCCGTGCAGATGTGACCGTCATCAATTTCTGGTCTACAACCTGTCCGCCCTGCATCCGCGAAATGCCGGAGCTCGCCGAATTTGAAAAATCGCTGCCGGACAATGTGCAGGTCTGGACATGGTGCTATGACGGCAGCTTCAATGAAAAAGAAACGCGGGAAATCCTCAGCCAGTCCGGCTATACCGGCACGACCATTGTAAGTTGGGACGGCGATCTGGAATCGCTCTGCGGGCATCTGATGTATACGCCGACCACGATGTTTTTTGATGCACAGGGGAATATGATTGCAAAGGAGATCATCGGTGCAACCGGCGTGGCGGGTCCGTACAGCGAGGCGATCAATGCCGCGCTGACCGCAATGGGCAAACCGGCGATGTCCTGATATATGGTGCGATATAAAAAGAGAAGATACCGAAAGGGGTTTTGTGAATGAAAACAGCATTGACCGTTGCGGGGAGCGATTCCGCAGGCGGCGCCGGAATTCAGGCTGATCTGAAGACGATGACTGCGAACGGCGTGTTCGGCATGAGCGCTGTGACGGCGCTGACTGCACAGAATACGCTTGGTGTGACGGGAATTCTGGAATCGACGCCGGATTTTCTGGCAAAGCAGCTCGACGCGGTGTTTACGGACATCATGCCGGATGCCGTCAAGATCGGCATGGTATCCTCAGCGGCGCTGATCCGTGTGATTGCGGAGAAGCTGCGGCAGTATCAGGCAAAGCATATCGTGCTCGATCCGGTGATGGTCGCGACCAGCGGCGCAAAGCTGCTCGAGGACAGCGCGGTTGCGGCGCTGACGGAGGAGCTGATTCCGCTTGCGGAGATTGTCACACCGAATATTCCGGAGGCAGAGGTGCTGTGCGGTCATCCGATCCGTTCTGCCGAAGAAATGGAGCAGGCGGCAAAGGAAATAGCAGCGCAGTATCACTGTGCGGTGCTGCTGAAGGGCGGGCATCAGCTGAATGATGCGAACGATCTGCTCTGTGAAGGGGGCATCTGCCGCTGGTTTTACGGCGACCGCATCCAGAATCCGAATACGCACGGCACAGGCTGTACGCTGTCCAGCGCGATTGCATCGAATCTTGCAAAGGGTTTTTCGCTGCCGGATTCGGTCATGCGGGCAAAGCGGTATATTTCCGGTGCGCTCGGCGCGATGCTGAATCTCGGGCAGGGGAGCGGCCCGATGAATCACGCCTTTGCAATCCGGAACGAGTTTACAGAGGAATGCACAGAATAAAAAACCGGGAGAGGCATATGTTGTCCTCTCCCGGTTTCAGACTGTCGAGATACTTCATTTAGAATTATTTTTGAAGTTTTGATCAAACTTTTTCAAAAGTTTGCGGGGTCAAGGGGCAGAGCCCCTTGCCGCTCGTCGCAACGAGCGGAATTCTCTTATTTGCGTTCAATAGCGCTAAAGATGGGGGCTTGGGGGAAGGAAAACAAGAGTTTTCCTTCCCCCATTTATCCATCACATATTCTTCTTTTTCAGTATTCTTATTTTGCAGAAAAGGACTTTATCGACAGACTGAAACCGGGAGAGGCATATGTTGTCCTCTCCCGGTTTTATTATTATTATAGGTTTCGGCAGTGCCGCATCATCCGAGATGCAGCACATTCAGAAGCAGAATCCAACTGATGCCGTAATATGTGACAACCGCAACAAGGTCGTTGACCGTTGTAATCAGCGGGCCCGATGCGACGGCAGGGTCTACCTTGATTTTCTTGAAAAAGAGCGGAATCAGCGTGCCGACTGCGCTGGAAATCAGCATTGCGAGCATCAGGGAAATGCCGATGCAGCCGGAGACCGCGAATGAAAACAGTGCCGTTCGCCGTTTGACCGCAAATATGAAAACGCCGACGAACAGGAATGACAGCAAACCGAGCAGCAGTCCGTTGCAGAGACCCACGCGCATTTCTTTGATGACGAGGTGCCATTTCTGCTTAAAGGTCAGGTTTTCGTCCATCAGCACGCGGATTGTCACCGCAAGCGACTGCGTACCGACATTACCTGCCATATCGAGAATCAGCGACTGGAACGCCATAATCAGCGTGAGCTGTGAGATTACCTTTTCAAATACGCCGACAACCGAGGAGACCAGCAGCCCCAGTCCCAGCAGAATCAGCAGCCACGGCAGACGCTTTTTCATGCTCTGTCTAAGCGGTTCCTGCAAATCCTCCTCTGCGGTCAGACCTGCAAACTTTGCGTAGTCTTCGCCCATTTCGTCATCGACGACCTCAATGATGCTCTGCGATGTGATAACGCCGAGCATTTTGTTTGCGTTGTCGAGCACCGGAATGATGCTTTCCGAATAATCCTTGAGCTTTTCAATACATTCGTCTATCGTTTCGGTCGCATAGACATACGGGAACGATGTGACAATCAGGCTTTCGAGCGCCGTCGAGCTGCGCGCCGTAATCAGCTCCTTGAGATCAAGTGCGCCGTAGAATTCGCCGTTTTCGTCCGTGACGAACAGCGTCGCGATATTGTCATTCTCCTCTGCCTGATGCACAAGCTCGTTCATTGCCTGCTTGACGGTCAGGTTTTCACGGATAATGATGCAGTTTGTGGTCATTTTGCTGCCGATTTCGTCTTCATCGAAGGAGGCGATCAGCCGGATTTCCTTCCGGATATCGGGCGCGATCGCGTCGATAATCAGCTTGCGCTTTTCCTTCTCGATGACATGCAGGACATTGGCTGCGGTATCCGTTTCGAGCTCGGAGATCACCGCGGCTGCCTTCTGAATATCCATTTCGTTCAGATAGGCGCCTGCCTCCTCCTCATCGACATGCTCAAAGACCTCTGCGAGCATTTCCGCCGTTGAGACGCGGTAGAGCTTTCTGCGCTCCTGAATTGTGAGTGTATCCAGGATCTGTGCGATATCATTTCCGTGGTAGTCCTCCAGCCTGGTCTGGATGAACTTCGGAGACGCGTTGCTGCGGATGACCCCTGTAATTTCCGCAGCATAATCCGGCTTGCCGGCAAGTTCTTCACTGTTCATGACGTTCCCTCCGTTTCATTCGTTGAAGCTGTGCTGAAATTCAACGCTGACGTAAGGGGCAAATGGACAAAAAACCTGTGCATGACGGGTCATACACAGGGAGACAGCATTATCTGTTCAGAAGAAAGAAAGCGGCCGCATGCAGCACCGGCTGTCTTTCATGACAGAAATTGCATAATCGCCCGTTTGACCCGCAACTGTCGCCGTTTGCCACTTTCTTCACCTCCGTAAAATCTGTTTTACAGCATAAATATTATAACACAAAAACCGCAGCTTGTCAACATTTTCGGCAGAGTTTTCCGGCATCGGCGCGATCGGATTTTTGCTGCCTTTCGTCCGCCGCATTTGCGGGGCAGCATTTGCAGAAACGAAACCGGGCGCGGCAGCGTGCCGAACAGCCCGGAAGCGGAATCAGGCAATTCTTTTGGTTTGCCCATTGCTTTTTTTCGGAATTTATGGTATACTGGGATAGAATCCCGGAAAAGGAGGCGCAGATATGCCGGAGGATGATGCTGCGGGAGCTGAAAATGCTGGCAAAGCGGTCTGTATTTCTGAATATTGCCGCGTACCTTGTCAGCGTGATCGTGCTCGGTGCGACACTGTCCTTTGCGGCAGGGCTGCTGCTCGGCACCGCTGTGCTCATCGGAACGCTGCTTCTGACACGGTACAGCATTCTGCGCATGGCGGAGGAGGCAAGGCGTGCAGGCGTCACAAACCGCCGCCGCTGGCAGCTTTTCTATGCGCTGCGGCTGCTGCTTTTCGGGGCAGCGTTCGGCAGTGCGGTTGTGCTGCGCCGGTATATATCGCCCGCTGCCGTCGCGATTCCGATGCTGTATCCGCGGCTGATCTATACGGCGGGAGCAATCTTTCACCGCGGGGATTCAGACTCTCGCAGGAAAAAGAGGTGAGATCTTACATATATGGCAATTATGGCAATCCCGAAAGTTCTGCGCGGACCGGAAGAACTGAGCGTGGACGGACCGAAGGTCATCAGGAGCTTTGAGATTTTCGGTCTGAAAATCAATTTTACGGAGACAATCGTGCTGGAATGGTTCGTCATCGGCATCATTCTGCTGCTCGCGTTCATTCTGACGCGGAATATGAAGGTGCGCGGCACCTCGAAACGGCAGGCAATCGCAGAAATGGCAGTCGAGGCGATCACCAATCTTGTGCGGGACACAATGGGGAAGCGGTGGCTGTGGTTTACGCCTTACATCGCAACGGTGTTCTGCTTTTCCATCTTCGGCAGTCTCATCAGTCTGCTCGGCGTCCGGGCGGTGACCTCGGATTTTTCCGTGCTGCTGTCATGGGCTGCAATTACCTTCCTGCTGATTACCGCGACCAAAATCCGGTACGGCGGCGTGAAGGGCTATTTCAAGGGCTTTGTTGACCCGATCCCCGTGATGCTGCCGATCAATATTCTCAGCGAGGTGTCAACGCCTGCGGCAATGGCGCTGCGTCACTTCGGCAATATCGCCGGCGGCTCGATCATCATGGGACTGATCTACTACGGACTGGCAAACCTCAGCCGCATCATTCATCTTCAGGTGCCTGTCCTGACGGTCGGTATCCCGGCAATTCTTTCGCTGTATTTTGATCTGTTTTCAGATTTTATGCAGGCATTCATCTTTATTATGCTGACAATGGTGTTTATATCCAACGCGGGACCCGCAGAGGGTGAGACGTAAAGGCAAAACCGTAAAACTATATAATCTGGAGGTATACTATTATGGAAATGAGCGAAGCAATCGTACTGGCAGGCTCTGCAATCGGTGCAGGTCTGGCAATGATCGCCGGTATCGGACCCGGCATCGGTGAAGGCTATGCCGTCGGTAAGGCGTGTGAGGCAATCGCAAGACAGCCCGAGGCTTCCGGCGCCGTGACCAGAACCATGTTCGTCGG
>Ga0247608_10003867_pt1 | contig 17136 bp, 18 predicted proteins | sample 176DNAGHGlowgp2_FD_193490 | JGI IMG/M metagenome (GOLD analysis project Ga0247608, IMG submission 193490) | Sheep rumen microbial communities from Palmerston North, Manawatu-Wanganui, New Zealand - 1766 DNA GHGlow gp2 | ecosystem: Host-associated > Mammals > Digestive system > Stomach > Rumen ... | reverse complement strand
CATTGAATTTTAAGGAAGTGATACTCCGGTACGGATATCCGGTTGTGAGTAAGGCAGTTTCGCAGGTAATCTATGAATGCCAAACGGCTAAGAGATTAGGGAAGGAATATCCTTCCTATCACATGGAGAAACTCACCGGAACAAAGCTTACAGCAGCAGGGGAAAAAAGTCCCTACAACATGGAAAAATATCACTTTCTCTTAAATGCTCCGTTCCGTATTTCAAACAAATGCTGTGACATAATGAAAAAAGCAAGTTGCAAGCGGTATGAGAAAGAAACGGGACGCAAGCCCTTCATCGGAACGATGGCGGGAGAGAGCAGATTAAGGTATCAGAAGTGGCTGAAATTTGGTTGTAATGCTTTTGGGGAAAAGCGGCAAACCTCTCAGCCGTTATCCTTCTGGACCGAAAGGGACATTCTTCAATACTTAAAGGACAATGCAATCCAGATAGCAGAAGCCTACGGCGATATCTGTTACGAAGATGAAAACGGTCTTTTATATAAAGAAGTCCTAATACCGGACAATCTAAACCTAACCACAACAAAAGCGAAGCGAACAGGCTGCGCTTTTTGTCTTTATGGAGCTTCTTACGACGAACGATTTCTTCTCCTTCGGGAAACAGAGCCGAAGAAATACCGGTTCGTTATGGATGGAGGAGAGTTTGACTCGGAAGGAATGTGGATTCCGAATAAAAACGGTTTGGGTTTCCGTTTTGTAATTGACTGGCTGAACGAAAACGGGCAGCTGAATATTAAATATTAAGCACAAAACGTGCGGAAGGGAGGAGCGTATGGCTCTTTTTTTTATTATGATAATTGCCGTTGATTCGGCTTTAATTTTTTTCCAGATAATGGAAATGGAACAGATTGGAGGTGAAAAGGCATGAATGCTTTACACCTGCAATTTGAAAATCTTGCCTATGAATGCTTAAAACTTTTTTCGGATATTCTTTATGTTCTTGCTCGAATCAGTAAAGTTCATCCGGTCATCGCTAATATGATTGGTTTTCTTTTCCTTGTTCTTGGTTTTGGTATAACATATCTTTTCCTGGATTTTATTGAGAAAGAATACCTGCCGAAATTCAAGGCACTGTTTGAGGCAAGAATAAAGAACCCGATGGAATTGTTTATATCTAATGCAAAAATACGTCTAAACAAAATCGGCAAGAAATATCAGAAAAAGGCACGGAAGATGGTAAAGAATAGTATATGTCTTGCCATCTTTGCCATTCCATTGTTTTTGATGGGAACCACATTGAGAGGAGGGGCGAAATGATACAGATTTATTATGGCTGTGAGGCCTATAAAATGGATTTATTGAAAGAAGTGGCACTGAAAGATGTTGATGAATTCAATCATCAAAATTTTGCCGGGATGTCGGAAGATATTCTTACTTTTCTCAATGAACAAAGTTTAATTGCCGGGAAGAAAGTGGCAGTGGTTAACCTTTTAGATCTATCGGAACTTGAACACTCTGTTTACAAGAGTATTACTGAAGAATATGCGGAAAGTGAAGACGTTGCCGTTTTGTTCTGCGCGAAAAGTGCAGACAAAAGAAGAAAATTCGTCAAGGAAATAATCAAAAATGCAAAAGAGTGTGGAAGGTGTACGAGCGAGCCGGAACTGGCAAAGATTGTACGCTTTGAAGCAAAAGCGAAAGGCTATGTTTTTGAGCCTGCTGCCGAAAAGATGTTTATTGAAAGAACCGGATATTTGATTGATGATTCTCTGAATCTTTACCACATCAAGAACATGGTTCTTGATTTAACGGAACTTTCCGAAAACGGTATCATAACGGAAGAAACGGTTATGACAAACATACCGGAAAACATTCTTTTTAATGCTTTTACGCTCACCGCACTGATTGACCAAGGAAAGATAGGGGAAGTTAAAAAGCAGGTGGCAAAAATCAAGGATGGAAATACCATTTCTGCTATATCGGCCATGCTTTATGACTTTAGAACCACCTACAAAATCAAACTTGGTATGAGCAAAGCGGAAGTCGGTGTATTCAAGGAAAGTCCTTTTCTTAAATATTCAACCTCTCAGCTTCTAAAGTGCATTAACATCTGCACCGAAACGGTAGAGAAGATTAAGAAGGGCGAAATTTCCGAAAAAGATGCGCTTATGTATGCGTGTTTGGAAATTACCGGGGTAATAAAATCATAAATATCTCCGCCATCGAACTAGTCTGTTAAATTGAGAAAAGACGCAACTTGGTATATAATAATATTAGAAAGAAGGAGAAGGATTATAATGCAAGAAGAAAAAACAAAAGAGCAACTTCATGAGGAAGATTTAGCTAGAATTTCTTTACTAAGATTAATGGATGATGATTTCATGACGGCATTTTTTTCAGAATACCCGGAAGGCGTGGAATTCATCTTAAGAATCATTATGAATAAGAAAGACTTGCGGGTAAAAAGAGCCCGAGTGCAGCATGTCATCAAGAATATTTATGGCAGGTCACTTCGACTCGATATTGATGCTACAGATGACGAAAACCGAGAATTTGATATAGAAGTCCAACGGACAGATAACGGAGCAAAACCAAGGCGGGCAAGATATCACAGTAGCATTATGGATGCCAATGTTTTGAATGCCGGGGATGATTTTGAATTACTTCCCGAATCATATGTCATTTTTATCACGGAAAATGATGTGATTGGCGAAAACAAAGCCATTTATGAAATTGATAGAAGAATCAAAGACTCGAACGCAATTTTTGATGATGGAGCGCATATCATATATGTAAATGGCGAAATCAAAGATGAAACAGCACTGGGAAAGTTAATGCATGATTTTAACTGTACAGAGCCGGATGAAATGTATTATAATGAGTTAGCCGAAAGGGCAAGATATTTTAAAAAGACGGAAGGAGGTCGTATGAAAATGTGCAAGATAATGGAAGATATGCGAAATGAAGCTATAAAGGCAAGAGACAGAGAATATGCTCGAAAGCTTATTGCCAGAGGTAAGGATACTATTGAAGAAATTGCTGAACTGACTGGACTTTCCGTTGAGGAAATTGAGAAGCTTAAAGGTACATTAACAGCATAATTCATCAATCAATAGTATATTTGTCATCTGATTTTCAAGTCATCATCCGAGATTTTAAATCGACGAATGAAAAAAAGGTGGAGGAACTAAAGGACAGCAGTATTCCTTCTATTTCCGCCACACTTTGCGATTTAGATCAATTTATAAGATAAAACTCGGCTGAGCAGGACAGAAGTAGGAGCATTTAAAGAAAGTCCTTTTCTTAAACATTCAACCTCTCAGCTTCTAAAGTGCATTAACATCTGCACCGAAACGGTAGAGAAGATTAAGAAGGGCAAAATATCCGAAAAAGATGTGCTTATGTATGAATGTTTGGAAATCACCGGTATAATTAAATAAGATTATCAACAAAACCTGCCGTAGCTTTGCTACGGTAGGTTTTATTTTTTTGAGAAAGCAAATCCCTTGAGAAACCTTCTAAGACACCGAGAATTATCTATAAGTTTTCAAATTTGATATCATTGATTATCTTATACTTTCCATTATTTTTAATGACCACTTGATTAACGGCCTCCTGAACGAGCTTGATGAAAGCCTGTTTTGATGCATCATCTTTAAAACCGACATATGTGAATTCAGTTTTCGTGTCAACAAATAAACCGGAATAATAATCCATTACTTTCGTCAACAATTGATCTAATTCTTCATCATCTGCCCACTCATCTGGTAGCGCAGTGTCGATTGTAAGTCCTTCATCGTCCAATAACCAAAGAGGGTAAGTACCATATTCTAACAGTATTCTAATAGTATCCATTTTAATTTTTTCCTTTCATTGATTTGGGGTTGGCACTAACGATGTATCCATTTAAACCTATCTGAACAGCGATTTGACGTGGTTGCCCTTCGTGGACAAATTCGAAAACAGTCCTTGGATGAGAGCCGGCTCCTTGCTTCCCTACGATATTACCTTGGTGTATCGCTTTCAAAATAAAGTTTGGTATTTCTTCAGTTGAAACGCCTTGGGCATTGAATTATTTTTCGTGCTCAGCCAGTATGTGTTCAAGCCCAGAATTCCTGTTTCCAGATTCCATCCATATAATTTTACCAGATGGATAAGGTATTGCGACCAAATTTTCAAAAAATGAATTTATATGTAAATGGTTTATATGTAAATAAAGATTTGAAAAGAATAGCGCTCGTGCCTATGCGTGAAATTTTAATTTTATGTAAAGAAAGTATATACATAAGCAGGGAGCTGGCTTATAATATACCTTACAGGGATAATCCGTATTGAATTAAAGGATGAATCATATGAAAGAAAAACAAGGCGATGCACAAAAATTTATATCCTTTACGAATAAATTGCCGGATTGTTGCCAGGGATATTTATTGACCGGTTTATCGGAAAACACTCTGACAACCAAGATTGCCTACGCCAGGGACATTCTGTATTTTATGGAATTCAGTATCAATTATTATCCATATTATTCAGATAAAACCGTTAAGGAAATCACTTTTGACGATTTGGCGAAAATCACCGCCGAAGACATCAATGTTTACCTTTTTCACATGAAGGACTCCGGACTTGGCGAAAAATCCCGTGCCAGAAAGAAATCTGCAATTTCCGCCATGTTTAATTATATGATCAACGCACAGCGTAAATTAAAATATAATCCCGTTGCCGGATCTACAAAAATTCGTCTGCCCGAAAAGGACTTTGTTATTTATTTAACAATGGAAGAACAGGAAAGATTGTTAAATACTGTTCAAACCGGTTATGGTTTATCCCAAGGACAACTGAAATATCATAAAAAATATGCCAAACGTGATCTGGCGGTAATCTACCTTTTTTTAGATACCGGACTACGTGTTTCCGAGTTATCTTCCATCAATGTGAAAGACTTATCCTTAGACGATTATACCGTAATCGTATCTCGTAAAGGTCGTAACAAGGTACAGATGATCTATTACTCTGATGAATCTGCCGAATACCTGAAAGATTATTTAGACGAACGAAAATATCGCGGCGATGTTTTTCACCGGGAAGAACCATTGTTTGTTACTTTAGAGGGTGCGCGCCTTTCGGTAAGAGAAATCCAGGCAATGGTAAAAAAATATGTAAATGCTGCTCTTCCGGATAAAGGATACTCCATTTCACCGCATAAGCTCCGTTCTTCCTTTGCAATGGAGTTTTATCGCAATTCCGATAAAGATATTCTCACTCTGCAAAAGCGAATGGGACACAAATCCATTCTTGCCACAAACATTTATGCAAAAGCGGTTGAGGCGGAGGAACGAGAAACGAGAAACTGGCGGAAAGCCCCGAAAATTAAGGAAAAACGCAAAAGAACGAATAATTCTTTTTAAAAACATTTCAATGTTCAATGTTCTGTTCCCCTAAAAACTTAATTTTCTTTATATTTCCCAACAACATAATCAAAAAAATCAGGATACAGATTCGGCATTTTATGCTTTCTGCATATAAAATCATCGTGATTCGCAATTTCTTCCAGGCATAATTCAACCATTCCGAATGAAGTCTGATGATGATACTTCTCTTCGGCTACATGTTTGTGTTCCAGGGAGCAATAATCTTCTTTCAATACAATCTTCCAATAATGCCCGGTATTGAGAGACTTCAGCTCACATTCCTTTTCTGTTTGTCGGATCAAAGAAAAATACGGATGATGAAAGATTTGAATATCGGTATCAGAATAAACCATAGGCCTTCTCCTTAATGTCTTACTGTAAATAATTGATGGATAAAACTAACGACTTGTTATCGAATATATAGAATGTTATTGAAAAAATTGAGATGGCTTATTGACACTCCACATGCCTGAAGGCAGGGGATTCCTGCTTCTACGACCACTACATTGCTAATGCTTTAGTTTTACACGGTCTCCACAAGCGTAAATTCGGGTATGCCCTACCCTACATACTATGATTTAAGCCGTTTGCAGGCCTCTTCGTAAAATATTAATGCCTGCATTGTAATCCCGGTTATGCTTTGTATGGCATACCGGACACTCCCAATTCCGAATTGCAAGATTTTTTACCAACGGATTCTGATATCCGCAAACGGAACAGGTCTGTGAACTTGGGTACATTGTCGGCACTTTGATAATCTCATTTCCATACCAGGTTGCTTTATATTGAAGCATTTCAAAAAACTTAGACCAGGAAGCACTTGCGATGGAACGTGCAAGCTTATGATTACGAATCATACCTTTTACATTTAAGTCTTCTATGCAGATGGTTTGGTTTTCACGCACCAGCAAGGTGGACTGTTTCTGTAAAAAGTCGTTACGCTGATTGGCAATCTTTTCATGGACTTTGGCAACACGAATCCGTTGTTTATTTCGATTCTTTGAACCTATCTGTTTTCTGGACAGTCTACGCTGCGCCCGAACGAGTTTCTTTGCAGACTTTTCCAAATATTTGGGATTTGGTATCGTATTTCCGTTACTATCAGTATAGAAGTCTTTAATGCCGACATCAATCCCGATGGTATTGCCGTTGTTTAAGTGAAATTCCGGTTCGAAATCGACATTTAATACAACAAAGTATTTTCCGGTAGGAGTTTTCTCCACCGTAACATTGTTGATATGACCGATTTCCATGGACTGCCGTACCTTTACATATCCAAGTTTTGGGAGCTTGATATATTTCCCCACAATTCGGATATTATTGCCCTGATTCAAGGTTCTATAAGACTGCTGTAAGTGGTGTTTGCTTTTAAACTGCGGATGTTTTGCACGTTTCCGAAACATGTTTACAAAAGCGCGGTCTAAATCCCGCAAGGACTGTTGCAGAGCAATGGAATCCACATCCTTAAAAAATGCAAAGTCATCCTGTTTCTTAAGGGAAGTCAGCATTGCGGAAGTCTGTGTATAGCCGATTTTCTGGTCTTTTTCAAACGCATCATTTCGCATGGCAAGCCCTTTATTGTAAATGAGTCTGCAGCAACCAAAGGTTTGATTTATTAAGTTTTGCTGTTGTTTATTCGGATAGATCCGAAATTTTACGCCTTTATTCATACGCATATCATAGCAAACATATGTTTGTTGTAAGGACAAATACTTAATTTAGGCGCCTTATATCCCCATAGCTAAAGCAAGGGGTATTACGGCGATTCTTGGCAAGGCTAAAAATGTTAACATTGAACATTGAAATGTTTTTTATAAATAAAAGGGCTTATCATGTTTGATAAACACTTTTGACATGCTTTTTATTTATGTTTTCCCTTACTGTTCGTCCTTCTTTACGATGCGAAAGTTCACGAGATCTGCCGGACAATTGGCAATAACATTGCCTTCATTTACAAATTGTCGAACTCTCACCATCCCGATTCCTGCGTACTGTGCAACTTCCTGCGGAGATGCATTCGCCTGCAGCATAGATAAGATTGCCCTGTTTCGCAAATCCTTAACCGAACACTTTGTTTCGATTCCGGCAAGCGCGGAATATTTTTTTATAAGATAATCCAGATTTCTTTCCGTTAATGGTTTTTTCCATTCATTATGGAACAGCTCCGCTTCTATTCCATTCTTTTCCATAAACGAAAGAAGGATATCCCTTACATCTTCCGGCACCGGCCTTAACAGTTCGTTACCGTCTTTTCCCGTACAGATAATTGCAATTTTACCTTCATCCATTTCAACAATCTGCTGCCGTCTTAGCTTTACCGTTTCGGAGGCGGTAAGTCCCATGCGGCAAATCAGGCACAGGATAAGATACATCTGTTCATCATCCTTTGCTGCCGTAAGCAGATCATCAATTTCTTTCATGCTTGGGATTCTCTGATATTTCAAATGTTCTTCCGTTAAAGGAAGAAGGATATTCTCAAACGGATTATCCTGCATCTGCTCCGGATATCCGGCACAGACAAATCTTGCCAACTGATTAAATCCGACAAAACGAACCTTAATGGTCCGGTTACTAATCTTTCCGTTTGCTTCCTGCTCTTTCAAATACTCATAATATGCTTTGGCATCTTCACTTGTAAGGGACGGAAAATCCTTTTTACAGAAGTCGCAAATCATCCTGGCGGACTGAAAATAGTCTGCTGCCGTTCTTGGTTTTTTCTTTGTGCTGGCAAAAGCCGGATATATCCGCTCTGCAAATAAATCACTCATGTAAATACTCTTCTGCATTTACTGTCCTCCAAATTTGCTGTCTTTCTTTGCGAGAAGAATCATGATAAAACTTACCACAAAGATACTAAACGAAATACCGCCGAGTGCCAGATAATTTACTGTATGAGAAAAGAAATATTTGGCAATCAACAAAGGCGTCGAAAACCAGGTAATAATTATTCCAAGCTGACCGGTCAAGATATAAAAATTTCTCTTTAATATATCGCTCCGGATTCCGTTTTTGTTCTCTTTATATGCCTCATTAAAACACCGAACGATATGTTCTGCAACCGCCTGCTGTTCCTTTCCAGGATGTCTTTTGCAATTTACCGCATAGATGTACTTGCTAAGTAACGGTGTTTCACGAACAATCAGATAGTACTCTCTTCCTTCGATTTCAAGCTGACAACTGTAAAGATATTGATGGTGTCCCATGCTGGTACGGTGCGGGGTTAATGTAATCTTTGCACCGATTTGCTCTAAATCTTTTAGATACCATCTTCCCTTCGCTATCCGGTGGGATATTTTCTTCACCTTATCGTACATATTCGCTTTTCGAATTGTGTTGCTATCCATAGTGTTCTCCTTTGATTACATTATAATTGGATTCTGGTGTCACTGTCAATTATTTGTTGCAAGGATTTATTACATAATAATATTAAAGCATTCCTTTATGACGGAACCCTTTGGAAGCGTTTTGTCGAGAACAATATGGTATCAATTGCAAAAATCACACAAAAAAAGGAACCGATTTTACTCGATTCCTTCAAGGTCATAGCCCGATTAACTTTCCAATATTATCGTTCTTAAGTTGCTTTAAATTTCCGTTAATTGATTTATCGGCAGCAGGCAGGATAAATACATTCTTTCAAAATGAATCTAAAATCACGCATCCGACACATTTGATTATTATCATAGATTCTGTGAGTGAGGCATTTAAATATTCGAAAACGATTCGCGATTTTGACAGACATCGTTCTTTATCCAGAACCGAAAGGGGAATTTGTCTTTATTCTGCTATGGACCGACTGACTTCGGATCTGTTCTATTTAAAACGAAGCGATTTAGAAGAAGGAAAGGAAGAGAGCCTGTTCTTTGTATCTGGCTATATGGAAGGACATGATAAAGAAGAAAATATCGTTGTCTTTAAGGAAAATGAACTCTTTTCCCTGCTGCCGGAAAAAAGCGAATAAAAACACCCTTCTTTCACCATGCGGTACTGTTTTCACCTTCCATGGTCAAAATCCGGTTTTGATAAGGTAATCCTTGTATTTCTTTTCTGTCATGAAATACGTAATACTCCGGATTTTCCTTTTAATTATAAGGTTATAGCGCGAAAATGCTACAATAATGCCGAGTCTCCCGGTCATTATTCAAAGATCCAATCTCCCACTCTCGCAGTTTCATGCGAAAACCCATCTTCGAATACTGCATTTCATGCGCATCGATTACTCATCACTTACGCATAATCATATTGCGGGTTTGGATAGAGAGATATCTTTGTAAATCCCGATCCGTTTGATACATTTGAAGCACTTTTTCCATATCTACATCCTGATAGGAAATTCTGCAATATGTTAGGACATCGAACATATTCTCTGGGGTAATTTCTTTAGCCGGAATCACCTTTTTCATTCGTTCGTACTTTGAAAAATCCGGTTTGGGATAACAAATACAGTGCATCATATAATCTGAAAATATATGACCGTCGCTTTTGCGTTTGTATGAATATTCATATCCGAAATTCTTCATCCCACGCCTTGCGAACGGCTGATCTTCTATCGTTTTCGAAGAAGGAATGAAATCCTTCGTATAGATCCATTTCTTTGTTAAATCAATGAATATATGCCAGTCTCCGGAGGATTCCATCTCTTTCAACCAGTTCTCCTGATACCCCCAGGCAGCCGTAGGTTTGATATTCCTCTGCCCAGTGGACTTCACCAAATACTCGGTAACCGTCTTACATTCATGGAAATAGGCAGCCAAGGCAAATGCTTCGTAAAAGATGTAGTCACTGTTCCAGTTCCTGTAATACCCCATATCCGCAATATGACCGTCCACATAGGTTGATATTTTTACACGATATGCCATCTTTTTCACCTCTCTTTCATGCTTTAGCCAGGGAGTCTTTGGGTTCCCCGGACAAAACCTTTAACGATACTTTGAAATGTTTCGGTTCATCTTCTCTTTTCGGTTTACTATTCTCCTCTTCTTCCAGCATAAGCCGGTAAGTAAAGGAATCTTTGCCACTGCGGAAAGTGAAGGTATGGGTTCCGTCTTCATTTCTAATCACGGTTACCTTTGCATCCCGACGGTTCATATGCGGCATACGGATGTTCCCAAGAATAGCATTTTTAATTAATGCTTCACTCTCTTCTTCGATCTGATACTGCTTCTCGTAGGAGCAGTTGCCACTTGCTGTGGTTTTTACAAGGTCCGCGTAATAAAGCCGCAGGGTTTCGATTGCACGTGATTCACACGTTGTACTTTTAAAATAACTGGAAAGGATTAAATAAATTGCATACTCATACTGATAAATTTTGCTGAAAGGATTCTTATAAATTGTTTTCATCATCGTTTTTTTCTCCTATTAAAAAATGGTTTTTAGTTTCTATGTCTCCTTTTGTTTTTTCTTGGCACGCTCGTATCATCGCGGTGCTTCCCCGATCCTGCAAAAGGATGAATATGAAGTTTTCAAGGTACAAAAAAGGCAACAAAAAAAGCCGTTGGAACACACGAATCAAGTGGGCAGAATTCCCCTATGGGAATCTGTCTTAACTCATGTCTTCCAACGGCTTACGCCTACCTTTTTTGCTACGTCATATTTTTCTCCTTATCAAGCAAAATTTAGTGCTTGTGAATATGTATTATAGTATGATGTTTCAGTAAATGCAATGGGGTTTCGTTATTTTTTTCGTCGATTTTTTAAACTCATAGTTGCATATGAGTATACTTTTTTCCGTCCGCAAGTGATATGCAACGGAAAAGGATTCCAACGAATAAACCCGATTCCGTCATTATTTACTCTTCCCATAATAGTTCTGCTTTTCCTAAACGCTTTTCCATTCCGTCATCCAGTATGTCAAATCGAAATGCCCTTCCATAGTCCGGTCCTAAATCATAGACAAAAAATGCGTTTTTTTCTTCCTTGTCCGTTCCGATTAACGCATATCCTTCAGGAAAATACATTCCGCTTATCGGTCTTGTTTTATTCTGCTTTCCGGATCTAACGCTCTTTATTTTTTGTTTTTCATACATGTATACACCTCCTCTTGTGTGTTGAACTTATCACAAATGATTCCCCCATTGTTATTTTACAAAGTTTTCCATACGCTTACAACGAAGAACCGTCAGGCACGGAAGCCGATTACGGCTTCCGTTTTTTCTTCGAAGACCTGATTGCTTTCCTCAAAATCATCCGCAACCAGTACAAAGTCCTTATCTTCGGTACCCGATGCATTCGGTCCGTATAGGCGAAGGGCGTAATTCATCACTGCGTTCTCCACCAAATTTCTGCAAAAACGTCCGTTTCCGGCAGCAGGGTTTTTCTTTGCTTTTCCGCAAAGCTCCCGAATACACTCCATTGCCGTATCTTTAATACGGAAGCCTCTTTTGGCGGCTTCGTTTTCCACGATTTTAACCATTTCTTCTTCGTCATAATCCTGGAAATTGATAAGAAACGGAACACGGGATCGAAGGCCCGGATTTCTGTCCAGAAATTCCTTCATTTTGTCCGGATACCCTGCAAAAATCACAATGGTTTTATCCCTGTTATTCTCCATTTCCTGCACAATCGTGTTGATTGCCTCGTCACCGTAATCTCCGCTAAATGCATCCACCAACGAATATGCTTCATCGATGAATAAAAGGCGGCCCTCAGCTTCCTCGAAAGTGCTTTTCACCAGTTTGGCGGTATGTCCTACATACTTCCCAACCAGATCGGCACGTCCAACCTCAACAATGCTGGAACTCTTAAGGAATCCCGCTTCGTATAATAGACCAGCCAGAATACGTGCAACCGTTGTTTTGGCAGTACCGGGGCTTCCGGCAAATACCATGTTTAAAACAATCGGGATATCTCTTTTTTCTTTAAGACTTTCCATATCCTTTTTTAATTTTGCCAGTGCCAGAATCTTTTCCACCTGCTTTTTCACCCCGGCCAGACCAATTAAGGAATTCAACTGTTCTATATAGTCATTTTCCTTCTTTTCAGGTTCAACTTTTAAATACTTTTTATACTCTTCCAGTTTTTCTTGTATTTCCCGGAAACATTTCAAGCCAAGATTTCGAACCATACGAAGATCTTCTTCGCTCATTTCCATAAGCTCGCCGATGGTATTGATTCCGTCTCTTTTAAGACTATTAAAAGCGCGAACACTAAGTCCCAACTCTTCAAGCGGCGCATTGGAAACATCCACGAATATCTCATCTTCCAGACTGTCTGGATCATCCGGTAACGGATCAAACTGATCCGAGTCAAAATCAAATTCATCCTCGGTAAAATCGCTTAAATCATCCGTATCACCGGATCCGGAATGGCCGGGTGTTTTACCGGCACTACTCTCCGCATTTTTCTTAGGAGCTAACTCCGTTGCACATTCGGCAACACATTTCAGATACTGGGAAAGTTCTTTGCGAACGTTACTATTTCGAAGACCTTCTTTGAATCCCGTCTTCTTCTCTGCTTTCTCCAAGCAGAACTTAGGATACCGATTCCCGAAATATACTTTCCCTTTCATGCTTATTTCCTTCGGAATGGAAAGAAAGAAAAGCACGTTCGATTCCTCGGTATCTTTCCCCGAGAAGAACATCATTCTTACTGTAATGCTCTCCTTTATTGCAATCTGACATAAATCCTTCAAGTCGGTAATACTAGTGGGACTTACAAACAGGCCTGCAACATTTTCGTCTTTATAACGAACGACATATACCTGCCTTTGATCCTGAAAAAGATCCATGAAGCCAGCCGCATCCTTCTCCGCAAATCCCGACTCATGGTTGAAAAGCCATTCCATCTCTTCCTTCTTCAGACCGTTTTTATCGGTAAATGCAAAACAGGATATGCCGTCTTCCCGATGCTGCACCTGAATCCCTACGAAGGAACCGGCCGAAATATACTTTGTAACCTCGGAGATTTCATCAAGCAATACGTCAAATGTATCCTTCTGACAAAAACTGATCGGATAAATCTCCATCTCTTTCCCACTCATAATACTCATCATTTTCTCTTCCATTTTGAATACCTCTCTTTTTTAATAAACCGTTTTAAGTTTCTATTCCGTTCGAGAAAATTAAGATACATAAAAAATCCTTGGCACGCTTACTGCAAACGATTGCAGGTCACGGCGATGCTTCCCCGGACGGGCTTATTTATGTATCCGTATGCGGTTTTCAAGGTCCAAAAACACAACAAAAAAAGCCGTTGGTAAACATGAATCAAGCAGGCAGACTTCCCCCTGGAAATCTGTCTTAATTCATGTTCTACCAACGGCTTAAGCCTTCTTTGTTACTTCGTCATGTTTTTCTCCTTATCAAGCAAAATGAAATGCTTGTGAAAACCCATTATAGTATGGTGATTTGATAAATGCAATGGGGTTATATTATTTTTTTATGCTGTTTTTTAAACTTATAGTTGCATATCATTCTCTGGTGATACTCTGTCAATTAAGTATGTCAAACTAGAATAAATCTATAGACAATAACTAATTACATTATTACGCAATCAATATTTATCCAAATACCTTTGCAATCAGTGCAGAATACTCTTCGTAAGCAGCAGTATCTTTTACCTTATCCAGCGCATCCTTTATTCCACCATAGTACCATGCGTGCTTTTCTTTTTCTTTTACATGAAACCTCTCCCAGACTTTATCGCCTATAACACGATAATCCTTATAGAGTGACCGCATATTGGAAAGTTTATCGGCAAGAACGATAATCTGCTCGTCATACTCAGAGTTTTTCAGTGCATCCAAGGTTGCCTGTTTTCTGATCTGCCAAGATTTTTCTGAAGGAATGTTTTCCATCTTGTCCTCACTGTCAGATGCTACCAAGTCGGCAACTCTTTTTCCAAACATTCTCTCTAAATCTTCTTTCGTGGTATCGGAATCTTCTACCGTATCATGCAAAACCGCTGCCGCAATAATCTCCATATCCTCTGTCATGGAAGAAGCTATAGCAGCTGTCTCCATGGGATGAACAATGTACGGTATATTTGTTCCTTTCCTCTTTTTAGTCGCATGCATCTTTGCAGCATAGGATATTGCCTCATTTAACTTTTCAATGGTCATTTTAATACCTCCTTTTTAACTCCATTATATCATTTCATTCCCCTCAACATAATGATATTCTGCTGCCATACGTGGGAGTATAATATGAAATCTTGCACACATCTACAGTATCTAAATGATTTTTTTCTTTATACATCGCCTCTTCACACGCATTGTTAAAAGGAACTGCTCTTTCCTTTACTAAAATTTTTACAAGGCCTTCAGTATCCTTATTTTTGATAAAGGGCTTCATACTGTTAAGCAATCTCTGATATGCATTCATTTTCTCATTTCCCTCCTGATATTCGATATCCGCTTTTAGACACGGTTCAAAACAAGTTGACCGATTCGGTTAATCCACATGGCAGTTAAATAAACCGTAACCTCCGGGGGACCTGCTCCTGTTCTTTTTTGTGTTTCACCGTCTGCATAATCCTTTTCATTGCGATAAATCAAAGTTATGCGCGATGCTTAAAGAAATATACACCACCGGTAGCAAAAGACAGGAAACCACCCAGGGATAAAAATGAAGAACCGCGTAAATCCACATAACCAGAATGGTGGTCTCCATCATTCCATATATTATTTTCTTTACTTCAACAATCAGCATATAACCTCTCTAGAAGGGTAAATTGACGTCCCAGGAATCCTTCCAGGAATACCTTCTTTCCATGAGTTTCCCTTTTTTCCTGTAGATTTTCTTTCTCTTTTTGCAAAGTCGCATTAACTCTTCTTCTTTTCTCTCAATTTTATCCTGAAGACATTCGAGCCGGTTTTCATACAATTCCTCTAATTGGTTTCTTGCATCAAACAGGACACTTCCATATTCTGCTCTGGCATTCACGTTCGGTCCGATCTTTTCAAGGTACTTTACATACTCTTCGTACAGTTTCAACGTATCTTCCTCGTAGGGTGCCTCTTCTACCAAAGCAATGAGCGGTTCACTGACATGATGAAAGGTTCCAAAAGAATAATCCATATCCAATTCCGAACCACTTCGTTCTTCCCTCATGATGCTTTCTGCTATGTCATTGGGTAGATTTAGTACATACATGATATTTCTCTCGGAAGCTCTTAAAATCTCTTTTCTTGCCTGTGTTTCTTTGCTCTTAATCCCTTTTTTTCGATATAACCAAAATAAGAAAACCCACATGTTTTGGGATAAGGAAGTAATCGGATCTTCACTAAAATGCTTTCCCTTTCTGTAATCGGAAATTCTCCCGTTTTCCTTCAGTTTTTCAAGGATACATTCTACCTGGAAAAAAATCGCATTGATTTGGTCTTTATACGTATTCCAAAACCGCCCCAGATACACATTTAAATGCAGTGTTACCGGGCTTCCAAACACTTCCTGAACCATTAAAAGGTAATGTTCTTCCTTAATCGGGGATTCAGGATTTTTATAGTCTTCCTTATGCGCATCCAGATAATCCAGCAACTGAAACGGATTTTCTCCCAATGCCGCCTCTTCCATTCTTTCCTTAAACTCTGCCGGTAAATGGTCAAATAGCGTCTCTTTCCTTTGTTTTTTCCCTTCATCCGCCCTTTTAATTTCTTTTTTCTTACTCTTTTCTTCTTTCATGTAATTTTCCCCTTTCTAACCCATAAATGGTTTTTTTACCCACATAGCGGGTCTGATACCGACCTCGTCAACACAAATACAGATTTCTGCTTCATAAATTCCTCCGTATTCATCCACGATTTGTCTCCTGTTTTTTTCTTTCCCGACGGAATCTGCCCACCAATTATGGATGCATTTATCCCCGTCTGCCGGTTTTATCTTTGCTACTCGCATTTCCTTCCTTGGAAGAAGCAGTTCGATTTCTTCCGAAGAAAGAAAAAAGAGCGCATCGCCATTCCCGACTTTTAAAATCTTTTCCTTTTCTTCTTCCGTAAACCCCTTTTCATAAAATTCTTCGTTAAGCCTCTTTCCAAGAACACGATATTCCCGGGAACGGAAGAACTCCTCCCAGGATTTCGTAATGCATAGCCTTTCGATTACATCAACAGAAAGCAGTAGCATTTTTTCTTTGTCTTCGGCTAAAACAAACCACTCCCATGTTTCCCGTGGCCGGTCCTTTCCCTCTTCCACAGTACCGGGGCGAAGATAATTCCCAATGGTTACCGTTTTAGGATATAAATCATACGAAGCCGTATAGCACTCCTGTGCTTTTGCCTCATCCGACCCTTCCATCAATTTGCCTTGTTTTAACAATACTTCCGCAATTTCTTTATTTGAGAAAACTGCAACCCCCATTTCCTTCAGTCTTTTCACAATTTCCTCATTTGAAATATCGTCAATCCATTCTTCTTTGATCTCAAGAATCAGTGTTCTTGCCGCATAAAACAGAGCATCCATGTCTTCCCAACGGTATGCGTAGCGAAAAGCCTGCCTTAGGATTCGGTCATATTCTTCAAAATCTCTTTGTTTTCGAAGAAATTTCATATAACTTAGTGCGGCCTGTACAGATGTCGGATTCCAAAGCATACACTTCTCGTATTGCGTTCTGGCTTCTTCAAAATTTCCGTTTCTTATGTTGATTTTTGCACATTCCAGTAAAAGGTCTGAATACGGAAGAGCGCGAACTTCTACAGAATCTAGCTGGTTTCTTTCAAGAAACAACGCTTCTTCGCAAGCATTATGAAAAGTGTACGGATGATGAATACTCGTAAAATCTGTTTCCTGATACTCACTTTCTTCGTACATTAACAGTTTCTTATATATATT
>Ga0247608_10003866_pt1 | contig 17143 bp, 9 predicted proteins | sample 176DNAGHGlowgp2_FD_193490 | JGI IMG/M metagenome (GOLD analysis project Ga0247608, IMG submission 193490) | Sheep rumen microbial communities from Palmerston North, Manawatu-Wanganui, New Zealand - 1766 DNA GHGlow gp2 | ecosystem: Host-associated > Mammals > Digestive system > Stomach > Rumen ... | reverse complement strand
TCAATAGAGGTAAGAAAAAAATGGAGGTTGGTGCAGGACGCTACCAACCTCTCTATAAAAAAAGATAAGGTGAATCAGCAAATGGCTGATAAGGATCTTATCGGCGGCAAATATACGAGTTATTTATCTAACTTGCAAGTTTTTTAGCAAAAAAGTGACTATTTTCGATGTTTTTGTCGATAAAAAGTCACTTTTTGTATGTTTTTCCTAAAAAAAAGCGTCAAAAATTTGCATGATTGACAGAAACTCCTTACCTTTGCCCCCGAACAAGACAAAAACAGAAGATATGAAGTATCAGAATAACATTTGGTGGTGGCAGAGCTCGAGATCAAAAACGTCGCGAGACTAATCGCCCTATCTGTTATTCAACGAACATATAAAAGGCTCATCGCGACAGCGGTGAGTTTTTTTTATCAGTCGACACAACACAAACATAATATATATATAGTAAAATGAAAAGTTATCAAGTAGACGAAAAAGGTTTTTACGGAGAGTTCGGTGGTGCATATGTGCCAGAGATCCTGTACAAGTGCGTGCATGACCTGCAGGAGGCCTATCTGCCTATCATTGAGTCGGAGGCCTTCAAACGCGAGTATCACGCCCTGCTGAAGGACTATGTAGGTCGTCCCTCCCCTCTGTACTACGCCCAACGGATGAGTGAGCAGTACGGTTGTAAGTTGTATCTGAAACGAGAGGACCTGAACCACACCGGTGCCCACAAGATCAACAACACCATCGGTCAGATTCTTTTGGCCAAACAGATGGGCAAGACCCGTATCATCGCAGAGACAGGCGCCGGTCAACACGGTGTGGCCACCGCCACCGTCTGTGCACTGATGAACCTGCAGTGCGAGGTATTCATGGGTGCCACAGATGTGGAGCGCCAGCATACGAATGTGGAGCGCATGAAAATGTTAGGAGCCCAGGTGCACCCAGTGAGGACCGGCAACATGACCTTGAGCGATGCCTGTAGTGAGGCCATCAGAGACTGGTGCTGTCATCCTCAGGACACCTTCTATATCGTCGGTTCCACGATGGGTCCCCACCCCTACCCCGACCTGGTGGCCAGGATGCAGAGTGTCATCTCGGAGGAGATCAAATGGCAGTTGGCAGAGAAAGAAGGTCGTGACTATCCCGATTACCTCATCGCCTGTATCGGCGGCGGAAGCAATGCTGCCGGCACGATCTATCATTACATGGATGATGAGCGTGTGAAGATTGTCCTGGCAGAGGCAGGCGGACACGGTTGGGAGACCCATCACACCGCTGCCACCATTCACAAGGGTACTGTCGGCATCCTGCATGGTGCCAAGATGCTGGTGATGCAGGATGAGGACGGTCAGATAGAGGAGGCCTTCACCATCAGTGCCGGTCTGGACTATCCGGGCGTCGGTCCGATGCACTGCAATATGGCGAAACAAGGTCGTACGCAGGTCCTGAGCATCAACGACGACGAGGCTATCTACGGCGGTTATGAGCTGACCCGCATGGAAGGTATCATCCCCGCTATTGAGTCGGCCCATGCCATCGCCGCCCTGAAGAAACTGTCCTTCAAGAAAGATGATGTGGTGGTGCTGACTGTCAGTGGCAGAGGTGACAAGGATGTGGAGACGTATCTGAAGAACAAGGCAATGGCTGGAGAGTATGGGAAGTTTTAGTTTACGGACTAGAGTTTAGAGTTTACGGTTTAGAGTTTAGAGTTTAGAGATGATTACATTTAAATATACGACAAGAAGTCAAACGATATTGGCGGATTTGTATACGCCTGTAGGCGTTTATATGAGACTGAGAGACCTCTATCCGCAGAGTGCGTTGATGGAGAGTTCAGACTATCACGACAAGAGCAATGCCCGATCGTTTATCGGTCTACATCCCATTGCCAGTGTCGCTATCGGACATGGAAAAGCGACCATCAGCTACCCAGACGGTAGTGTTATGGAGGAGACCATCCGCCCAGATTTCCAATCAGACAAAGCTATTAACGCTCTTCTCAAACAAATCAAAGTAGAAGGCTGGGATTCAGAGTTTTGCGGACTATTCGGATATACGTCATTCAACGCTGTCAGATACTTTGAGAACATCCCCGTGAAGGATGAGACCCTGGCCAAGAACGATGCCCCCGACCTCTTATATATCCTGTTTAAGACCGTCATCGTTTTCGACCATCACAACAACACTTTGAAAGTAATTAGTCTTTCTGAGAACGTAGAGTCGTCTGATAACTCTGAGATCACAGAGGTTCTCAAGGCCATGAACAAGGCCAATGTAAAAGCCTACGACTTCCATCCTGTAGGAGAGGTCTCGAGTACGTTGACAGACGACGAGCATCGTGCGAATATCCGTAAAGGAATTCAACATTGTCTACGTGGAGATGTGTTCCAGATTGTGCTGAGCAGACGGTTTATCCAGAAGTATGAAGGCGATGATTTCAAACTCTATCGTGCATTAAGGAGCATCAATCCAAGTCCTTACCTCTTCTATTTCGACTTTGGCGGTTTCAGGATCTTCGGGTCCTCACCAGAGACCCACTGTCGGATTCAAGGCAGGAAGGCCTATATTGACCCCATAGCAGGAACAACCAAGCGCACTGGTGATGAAGAAGCCGACAAGCAGGGAGCAGAGTATCTGCGCAACGACCCCAAGGAGAATGCCGAGCACGTGATGCTGGTAGATCTGGCCCGTAACGACCTGAGCAGAAACTGTCATCAGGTGAAGGTGGACTTCTATAAAGACCTGCAATACTATAGTCATGTGATTCACTTGGTATCGCGTGTCTCTGGTGAACTCGATGCGGGTGCAGACCCCGTCAAGGCCTTCATCGACACCTTCCCTGCAGGCACCCTCTCCGGTGCCCCGAAGGTCAGAGCCATGCAGTTGATCTCTGAATACGAGCCCCATAACCGTGGTGCCTATGGTGGATGCATCGGTATAATCGGCCTTGACGGGAGTCTGAACCAGGCCATTACCATCCGTACGTTCGTTTCCAGGAACGGTGAGCTCTGGTTCCAGGCCGGTGGCGGCATTGTCGCAAAGAGCGATGTGGAATATGAGCTGCAGGAAGTGAACAACAAACTCGGTGCGCTGCGTCGCGCGATATTAATGGCAGAGGAAATGTAGACTACGAATTTCACGAATTATGAAGATAGTAATCATAGACAACTACGACTCGTTTACCTATAATCTGAGTCATTTGATTAAAGAACTGGGTGCAGAAGTGACCGTATTGCGCAATGACCAGTTCGAGTTGGAAGAACTGGAGCCTTACAATAAGATTGTGCTCTCCCCGGGTCCAGGCATACCCTCTGAGGCAGGACTCCTGTTGGATGTCATACGGACCTATGCCGGTAAAAAGCCTATTCTTGGCGTCTGCTTAGGTCACCAAGCCATCGGTGAGGTGTTTGGGGGGCAGTTGGAGAATCTCTCCGACGTCTTCCACGGTGTAGCCACCCCCTGTCACCTCGTAGCCGACGACCCCATTTTCAGTGGTCTGGAGCGTGAGATCACCATCGGACGCTACCACTCATGGGTGGTGTCACGAGAGGGACTTCCAGCGTGTCTGGAGATAACCGCAGAGAGTCCTGAAGGACAGATCATGGCCCTTCGTCATAAGTCCCTGAATGTGAGAGGCATCCAATTCCACCCGGAGAGTGTGCTCACGCCGGATGGCAAGAAAATGATACAGAATTGGTTGTTTGTTTAGTTTAGAGTTTAGGGTTTAGAGTTTAGAGTTTAGAGTTTATAAAACACAAAAATATGGAACAGACAATGAAAAGCTACCTTTTCAGGTTGCTGAACCACGAGGAACTGACTCGTGAAGAGATGAAAACGATTTTGATTGGTATCACCCACTCAGAGTATCCCAATGAACAGATTACGGCGCTGCTCACCTGTCTGCAGATGCGCGGCGTGACGGTCGACGAGCTGCTGGGATTCCGCGATGGTATTCTGGAGACTGGTGTCCCCGCCATTCTGCAGGCAGACCGTTATATCGACGTGGTAGGAACAGGTGGAGACCGTAAGAACACCTTTAACATCTCCACCACCGCCTGTTTTGTGATTGCTGGCGCAGGCTATAAAGTAGCCAAGCATGGCAACTATGCCGCAACCTCAGTGAGTGGTGCCTCGAATGTGATCCAGCACCATGGCATCAAGTTTACCGATGACATCGACAAACTGAACCGGAGTCTCAACGAGGCAGGTATCGTCTATCTGCATGCCCAGTTGTTTGCCAAGGCCATGAAGTTTGTGGGTCCTATCCGCAAAGCCCTGCAGTTCCCAACGATCTTCAACCTCCTCGGTCCAATTGTCAATCCCTCCCAGCCAAAATGTCAGTTGCTGGGCGTGGCCAACCTCGACCAGATGCGTCTCTATAACAGTGTGTATCAGAAGATAGGCATCGATTATGGTATTGTGAACTCCATCGACGGCTACGACGAGATCTCGTTGACAGGTGACTTCAAGGTGACCACCAACAGCTACGAGCGTATCTTCAAGCCTCAGGACCTTGGATTTACGATTGCCAAGCCAGAGGAGCTAGTGGGCGGTGCCACCGAGGAAGAGGCCGCCCAGATCTTCGACAGTGTTCTTGAGAACCGTGCCCTGCCCGCCCAGAAAAATATTGTCCTAGCCAATGCCGGTTTCGGTATTCAGGTATTGGAGAAGGGTCAGAAGAGCATCGAGGAGTGTATCGAGATTGCCCGCGAGAGCATTGACAGCGGTGCAGCCTTGAGAACCTTTAAGAAATTCGTGGAGCTGAACAGTTAGACAGAAAGACATACGAACAGAAGACTATGCCGGATATATTACAAGAAATCGTGGCGCATAAGCGGATTGAAGTCGAGCAGCGGAAACAAGCTGTAGCGCCCCAGGAACTGCATCGTCAGGTAGAAGCCATTCTGGACTTCAGTGTCCCCTCGATGTCAAGGACCCTGCGTGAGTCTGCCAGTGGTATCATTGCCGAGTTCAAGCGCAAGTCACCATCAAAGGGCTGGATCAAGGAGGGAGGCAAGGCCGAGGAGATTCCATTGAGTTATCAGCAACATGGTGCAGCAGCCCTCTCGATTCTGACCGACGAGCACTATTTCGGAGGTTGTGATGAGTTCATCCGCATCGCCCGACATCAGGGAGTAAATATTCCCATCCTCTACAAGAACTTCGTCATCGACGAGTATCAGTTGTTCCAGGCCCGACTCTGCGGTGCCTCTGCCGTACTGTTGATTGCTGCCTGCCTGACAAAAGCCGAGAGTCTGGCCTTACAACAGACAGCCCACGAATTAGGCATGGAGGTGCTATTGGAGATGCACTCGCAGGAAGAACTCGACTATGCAGAACAAGCACCTGATCTCTGTGGCATCAACAACCGCCACCTGGGATCGTTTGTGACCGACGTTGAGACCTCCTTCCGTCTGGCAGAGTACCTGCCAAAAGAGGCTGTCAAGGTCAGTGAGAGCGGGTTGTCCGACCCTCTGACAGTGAAGCAGCTACGTTCTGCCGGATTCAGGGGGTTCCTGATGGGAGAGCATTTCATGAAGGATGAAAATCCCGGAGAGGCGTTAGAGGCCTTCATCCAACAATTATAAGCGTAGCAAATGGACCGTCAAGAATTAGTCATCAAAGTATGTGGCATGCGTGAAAGCGCCAACATCCGTGACGTCGAGGCTTTGGGTATCGACTGGCTCGGTCTGATTTTCTGGCCCCAGTCGGGTCGCTATGTCAGTGAGATGCCCGGCTACTTGCCCCGACATGCCAAACGTGTAGGCGTCTTCGTTGATGAACCCCATGAGAATATCCTGCACCTCTGCCATCGCTATGCCTTCGACAGCCTTCAGTTGCATGGGCATGAGACACAGGTCTATATCAAGCAGTTACGTCATTTATTGGCTTTTCAGTGCGATTCCATCCTGCCGCCGCAATTGATCAAGGCCTTCAGCATCTCTACCGCAGAAGACCTGATGCAGACCAAGGATTATGAAGGGATGGTGGACTATTTTCTCTTCGACACGAAAGGGCCCTCTGTGGGAGGAAATGGCGTGCAGTTCGACTGGGCAGTTCTCTCTGACTATCACGGTCAGACGCCCTTCCTATTGAGTGGAGGCATCGGTCCTGGAGATGCAGATCGCATCCGGGGTTTCCACCATCCTCAGTGCATCGGTATCGACCTGAATTCCCGGTTCGAACTGTCGCCAGGACTCAAAGACATCCATCAACTCAAATCATTCATTGAACAATTAATAAAGTAACATATGAACAAGATCAATCAACTTTTCGACAATCGCAGAGATAAGAAACTCCTGTCGCTTTATTTCTGTGCCGGTAGTCCCACGCTGGAGGGGACTGCCAATGTCATTCTCGCCATGCAGCGCAAGGGCATCGCCATGATAGAAGTGGGGATTCCTTTCAGTGACCCTCTGGCCGACGGGCCCGTCATCCAGAGTGCCGCCACCAAGGCCCTGAAGAACGGTATGACGCTCAACACGCTCTTCACACAGTTGGAAACCATTAAGGACCAAGTGGAGATACCCCTGGTACTGATGGGATATCTGAACCCCATCCTGCACTTTGGCATTGAACAGTTCTGTCAGCGCTGCGTCGAGGCTGGTGTCAGTGGAGCCATCATCCCCGACCTACCCTTCGACGACTATCTGAACCTCGTCAAGCCCATCGCCGACCGCTACGACCTGCGTATCATCATGCTCATCACACCTGAAACGAGCGAAGAGCGTATCCGTTTCATCGACGACCACACCGACGGTTTCATCTACATGGTGTCATCAGCCTCGATTACCGGTACCCAGAAGAGTTTCGACGACCAGAAGCAGGCCTATTTCCGTAAGATCAACGCCATGAATCTGCGTAATCCACGTATGATAGGCTTTGGCATCTCCAATGCCCAGACGCTGAAGGCTGCCCAGGACAATGCCGCCGGTGCCATCATCGGTTCGAAGTTTGTCAGTCTTCTGGATGAAGCCAACGGCGATGCCGAGAAAGCCCTCGACACCCTGTTCGAGGCACTGGAACTATAACGTTTACGTTATTATTTTCCGTCATTTAGTTCGTAGTTTCACGATTTTTTCGTATCTTTGCACACAAATCGTGAAACTACGAACTAAATTTACTATATACAAATGACAAAGAAACTATTTCAAATTCTAATGCTCTGTCTGCTGATGCCGGCTTTGGTTCATGCCCAAAGTATTCCCGCTGACGCGTCTACCCGTAGCTTTTGGAATGAAGCCCAGTACAAGCAGATTGAACAAAGCATCCGAGTACCACAGTTTGCAGACAAGACGTATCTGATCACCAAGTACGGTGCGAAGACCGACGCCACTGCTGCCAAGAACCAGAAGGCCATCCAGAAAGCCATCGACCTCTGTTCGAAGAAAGGTGGAGGTAAAGTGATAGTGCCTGCCGGCAGCAAGTTCCTGACAGGCGCCATCCATTTAAAGAGCGGTGTGAACCTCGAAGTACAGGAAGGAGCCGTCTTGGAATTTGCCTTTGAGCCCGAGCTCTATCCCATCGTAGAGACCTCCTGGGAGGGGCTGGAATGTTTTAACCTCTCCCCCTGTGTCTATGCCTTCAAGGCCAAGGACATTGCCATCACAGGCAAGGGCACCATCGATGGTGGCGGTAGCAAAGAGACCTGGTGGCCATGGGTAGGCAATGCCCGTTTCGGTTATAAGGAAGGTCCCGCCCAAAACAAGGGAGCCCGTGCCAGACTGTTGAAGAATGGTGAAGACGGCATCCCCATGTATAATGAGAAAGGGGAGCGCAGTCCTGAGCGTGTCTTCGGTCCTCAGGACGGTCTGCGTCCTCAGCTTGTCAATTTCAACAAGTGCGAAGGCATCCTGATAGAGGATATCACCCTGTTACGTTCGCCTTTCTGGGTGATCCATCCCCTCCACTCCACTGATATCACCGTACGCCGCGTAAAGATGATCAACGATGGCCCTAATGGTGACGGTTGCGACCCAGAGTGCTGTAACCGTGTGCTGATAGAGGACTGCTTCTTCAATACCGGTGACGACTGTATCGCCATCAAGAGCGGTCGAAACCGTGATGGTCGTGAGCGTAACATGCCCTCGCAGAACATCATTATCCGTAACTGTGAGATGAAGAATGGTCATGGAGGTGTGGTGATCGGTTCAGAGATCAGTGGTGGATGTAAGAATGTCTATGCCCACGACTGTGTGATGGACTCTCCTGAACTGGAACGCGTATTGCGTATCAAGACCAATTCCTGTCGTGGTGGTATCATCGAGAACATCAATATGAAAGATGTCAAGGTGGGCGTCTGCAAGGAGAGCGTGCTGAAGATCAATCTCGACTACGAGCATAATGAGGTTTGCTGTCGTGGTAACTATCCCACAGTGCGCAATGTCTATATGGAGAATGTCACCAGCGAGAAGTCGAAATACGGAGTCCAGATTATCGGTCTCGAGGAAGACACTTACGTATACGACATTTTTGTGAAGAATTGTAAGTTCAATGGTGTGCAATCCGGCAATTTCTCTTCTGGCAAGACCCGCAACGTGAAGTTCGAGAACCTTTTTGTCAACGGTTCTCTGGCCCTGACCGAGATGCCTTACAAGCACTATAGCGAGTGGCTCACCTACAGCGAGATGAAGCGTGTGCCGAAGAGTTACCTCCTTGATTTCTCTACCAAGCCCAAGTGGAGCTATGTGATGGGTATCGAACTCGAGGGTATGTTGGACACCTATCTTACCTATGGTGGCGAGGACATCCGCAAGTATTGTCAGGAGTATACCGACACGATGATCAATGCCAAGGGTGACATCCGCGGCTATAACATTCTCGACTACAACCTCGACAATATCCGCACCGGTCATTTCGTGACGCGTATGTACAACCTCTATCCCGAGGCAAAGAATCTGATTGCCATACAGACCATGATGAAGCAGCTGAAGAACCAGCCCCGCACCAAAGTCGACAAGGTATTCTGGCACAAAGCCATCTATGCCTATCAGGTATGGTTAGACGGTATCTTCATGGGCCTGCCCTTCCGTTGTCTGACAGCCTCCACACAGCTGAAGCCCAAGGAGGCTGTGAAGATCTACGACGATGCTGTCGACCAGTTGAAGATCACCTACGAACGTACCCTCGATGCCAAGACTGGACTGAACCGTCATGCCTACGACGAGACCCGCAATACCTTCTGGGCCGACAAGGAGACAGGTCTGTCGCAGCATTGTTGGGGTCGTGCCCAGGGTTGGTATTCAATGGCCCTGATTGAAGTGCTTGATGCCCTGCCAGAAGACTATCAGCGTCGCGGTGAGGTGATAGAACTGCTACAGAAGGACCTCGATGCCATCATCAAATGGCAGGATAAGAAAACCGGTACCTGGTATCAGGTGATGGACGCTCCGGGTCGCGAAGGCAATTATCTGGAGTCGACCTGCACAGCGATGTTTGCCTATGTGTTGTTGAAAGCCTATAACAAGGGTTATCTCGGCACTAAATACCGCGATGCAGGTGTCAAGGCCTATAAGGGCATCATCAACAATATGATCCGTGTGAATGAAGACAAGACCATCTCGCTCACCAACTGCTGTTCGGTGGCCGGTCTTGGTCCTGCTGCCACCCCAGAGGTAGAGGCCGCCATGAAAAAGGTGAACCCCAAGGGCAGTGTCAAGGAGAACAGACGACGAGACGGAGGTTACCAGTACTACCTGTCGGAACCCATCCGCGATAATGACGCCAAGGGTGTAGGACCGTTCATCTGGGCCTCGCTCGAAATGGAGAAATTAGGTTATAACACCGAGAACACGACGGCTGCCATCGACAGGCAAGCCGTCGTGACTCGTCATAACCCCTTGATAACCGAGGCCGATCCTTTGGCTTCGCTCAGTGTGGGTAATGGCCACTTTGCCACTACCGTCGACATCACCGGGCTGCAGAGCTACCCTTTTGAGTATGGGGCAGGTGTGCCCCTGAACGCCATGTCCGACTGGGGCTGGCATCAGTTCGAAAACACCAACAACCTGCAGCCTACAGAGTCGGAGAAGTCTTATGACTTTGGTCATGGACATCCTGAGGTGTATGCTATAGAATATAAGAAGGCAGAGGATGGTCGTCATAAGCAGGCTACAGAATATTTCCGCGTCAATCCCCATCGTCTGAACCTCGGCACCATTGGTCTCAGTCTCAAAGATGCCAAGGGCGAGACGATTCCCTTAACAGCCCTAAAGCAGCCACAGCAATCGCTCCTGCTCTGGGATGGTGAGATAGAATCATCCTTCAGGGCAGATGGAGAAGCTGTGGAGGTCACCACAGGCGTTCATCCCCAGAAAGATGCCCTCTATGCCCGTGTCAAGAGCAACCTGCTGAAAGACCAGCGTGCCTCAATCTCCCTGCGTTTCTCCTACCCCACCGGCAAGCATGCCGATGACGCCAATGACTGGAGTAAGCCGGAAAAGCATCAGTCGGTCATCATCGCACAAGATGACCATTCGGCTGTGATTGAGCGTACGCTCGATGCCACCAAGTACTATGTATTGCTTTCATGGTCAGGCAGGGCCAGTCTTCAGGAGTGCGACCGTCATCATTTCGAACTGACCACCACTGATGATGTGCTCACCTTCTCGGCAGAGTACCTAACGAAGAATACGGCACTCTCTGAAAAGTCCGTTTCCCTCTTCGACTACTCCAGCTATCACAAGGCTACGCAGAAATTCTGGCACGGTTGGTGGGAGTCAGGTGCCATCGTCGATTTCTCGCAATGCACTGACCCTCGTGCCAAGGAGCTGGAGCGCAGAGTGGTGCTGTCGCAGTATCTCACCCAGATTAACTGTGCTAACAACATGCCCCCTCAAGAGACCGGTCTGACCTATAATTCCTGGTTTGGTCGTCCTCACCTTGAGATGACCTGGTGGCATGCTGTCGACTTCGCTCTCTGGAACCATCCCGAAAACATCCGTCAGATGCTCGAATGGTATAACGGCACTGCCTATCCCATGGCCAGGAAGATTGCTGAGCGTCAAGGGTTTAAAGGTGTTCGTTGGATGAAGATGACCGATCCATGGGCAGGTGAAGCCCCTTCGAACACCGGTTCCTTCCTCATCTGGCAACAGCCCCACTATATCTATCTGGCTGAAGAAATGTATCGTGCGAATCCTTCGCCAGAGACCTTGCAGAAATATGGTGAGCAGGTGGAAGCCACTGCTGAGTTCATGGCAGATTTCGTCAGTTATGATGCTAAACAGCAGCAGTTTTATCTAAAAGGTGCCACTGCCATGCAGGAGTGCATGACGAAGGACATCTCCTTTAACCAGCCTTTCGAACTCGCTTATTGGCAATATGGTCTCTCTGTGGCCAACCAATGGCGGGAGCGTCAGGGGAAAGCCCGTCATGCCCAGTGGGACGAAATCATCACAAAACTTGCCAAACTACCTGAGGTACAGGGCATCTATACCGCCGGTCTGCCATCGGGAAAGACTGACCATCTGGAGAGTTTTGATCCTTTCGACACCGTCGATCTGAATGGTGGCAGCCAATCCTCTGACAAGACGATGGTGAGCACCAGTCGTCAATCAGAGACTTTTGCCGACAAGATCCGTAACGACCACCCCGCAGTATTAGGCGCTTGCGGCATGTTGCCCAGCGCTCGGATACCCTATACCTTATTATATAATAAAGAGAACATGAAACAAACCCTCGATTGGGTGATGAAACATTGGAACTGGCCAACCACCTGGGGATGGGATTATGGCATGATCGCCATGTGTGCCGCTCGTCTAGGTAACCCAGAGACCGCCTTGAAGGCCCTGCTCATCGACACGCAGAAGAACACCTATCTCCCGAATGGCCACAATTTCCAGACGGCAGACCGTCTGCGCATCTACCTCCCAGGCAATGGTGCCTTATTGACCGCCATCGCTATGATGTGTGCCGGTTGGGATGGCTGTGAAGAACCGCTCAACCCAGGATTTCCCAAAGACGGCACTTGGAATGTCCGTTGGGAAGGTCTACAACGGATGCAATAATACGCAAACGTTTACGCATGATATCAGAAACAAAGATATAACTTTATCTCCTATATTTTGTAACTTTGCACCTAAATAGAACCGCTTACGACAATTAACTAATTATTTTATATTTGTATCATTAAAACTAACGTGTATGAATTTACAAATCAGAAGAGCCGCAATGGCTTTACTTTTGTCAGTGTTCTGCTTTACAGCCTTTGCCCAGAAAACCGTTAAAGGTACGGTAAAGGATGCTGCAGGCGAACCACTGATTGGAGTTAGTATCGTCTATGGCAATGGTCAGGGTACTGTGACCGATTTCGACGGAAACTTCACCGTCAGTGTTCCTGACAATACAACGCTGAAGATCTCATATGTCGGCTACAAGCCACAGACGATCAATGTGGCTGGCAAGTCACAGTTGGACATTATCCTCGAAGAGGACAACACCACGCTGGAAGACGTGGTTGTGATCGGTTATGGAACCATGAAACGCAAGGACCTGACCGGTGCCGTGGCATCAGTCTCTGGTGACAAACTCGCCGCCAATCCCGTTTCGAACGTCGCTGAGGCCCTCCAGGGTCAGTTGCCCGGTGTGAACGTCATCTCTCAGGACGGTCGTCCCGGAGCAACCATGTCTATCCGCGTTCGTGGTGGTGGTTCTATCACCCAGAGCAATGAACCGCTCTATGTGGTCGACGGTGTGCAGGTATCTTCCATCGACGATATCCCTGCCGACAACATCGAGAGCATCGATGTGCTGAAGGATGCTGCCTCTACCGCTATCTATGGAGCCCGTGGTGCGAATGGTGTCATTCTGATCACCACCAAGGGAGCCAAGGAAGGTACGCCGTCCGTGAAATACAACATGTACTATCAGATCCGCAAGAATCCTGAGAACCTCGAGATCTGGGATGCCTATAGTCATGTGCTCCATCAGTGGAGCTATGCCACTGCCCTCGGTACGACCTATGCCGACAATGTTGCCAAGTTCTATGGCCTCGGCAGTGCTTATGGCAACCATATCGCAGAATACAAGAACCAAAGTGCCCACAACTGGATGGACGATGTGATGCAGACAGGTCACTCCTGGAACCATGATGTGTCGGTGAGCGGTGGTACCCAGCACACCAAATACTATGCCACCCTGAACTACAGCGAAGAAGAGGGCATCCTGATCAATTCCGGTTTCCGTCGCTGGAACGGCAACTTCAAACTCGCTCAGGATATCACCAAGAACTTGAAGTGGGATATGGACCTGCGCTATACTGAGATGCGTTTCAAGGGCAGTCAATATGGCTATGCCACACAGGCCTACACCTTCAACCCCATCGACCATCCCCTGGGTTCGGGCGTAGCCGGCGACCTTGGTATGGGTAGTGCCAATGCCGAGGCCGACTACAACCCTGTGGCCATCCTCAACGACTATGAGAATATCAACAACCGCTATCGCATCGGTGTGAACAATGCCCTCACCTGGCAGATCATCCCCGGTCTGGTGGGTAAGACCGAACTCTACCTGAGCCGCAACTGGAGCAAGCGTCAGCGTTGGGATGGAGGTAAGACCAACGGTCAGAGTTACAACTACGCCAGTCTGAGTAATGGCGACGGCTACAACACCCGTTGGGACACCACGTTGAGTTACGACGTGGCTGGTCTGGGCGAAAAACATAAACTGAACATCATGCTCGGTAATGAAATCCTCGGCAGCAAGTCGAATAACAGCCAGATCATCGGCACCGGTTATCCCGCAGAGTGGGATATGGACTATGTTTTCGCTAATATCGCCATGTCGAGCAGTAGCGTTCCCGGCGATGCTGTCAGCAGCAGCGTAGGCACGCCTGCCCATACCGTTTCTTGGTTTGGTCGTGCCAACTACAACTTCATGGACCGCTATCTCCTTACGGCTACCCTGCGTGCCGACGGTTCTTCCAAGTTCCGTGGCGACAACAAGTGGGGTTATTTCCCTGCAGCCGCTGCTGCCTGGCGTATCTCCGATGAACCGTTTATGGAAGGAGCCCGTGAGTGGCTCGACAACTTGAAGTTCCGTATTTCTTACGGTACCTCTGGTAATGACGGTATTGATGCAGGTCTGTTCGATACGCTTTGGAAGACTGGTACAGCCACTATCAATGGTGAGACTGTCACTACCTATGTTCCTGCCGACTGTCTGGGTAATCCCGACCTGAAGTGGGAGACGACCATCTCACGTAATATCGGTTTAGACTTCGGTTTCTGGAACGGTAAGTTGCGCGGTACCCTCGACTTCTACTGGAACACTACCAAGGATGTCCTGATGCGTGTGCCTTGCGATGCCACCACCGGTTTCAGTTATCAGTATCAGAATGTCGGTCAGACCTCCAACAAGGGTATCGAACTCACCCTGAATTATGAGATTGTCCGTTCCAAGGATTTCAACCTGAGCTTCGGTGCTACTGTCAACCACAACAAGAACAATGTCGATGAGCTGATGGAAGGAGTAACCGCCAGTGCCCACACCAATTGGGGCTCTACCATGCGTGTACCTTACTACGACTACCTCGTGAAGGTCGACGAGCCCGTCGGTCTGATCCAGGGTCTGAAGAGTGCAGGCATCTATACGGTCGACGACTTCAACGTGGTGGATGGCGTATGGACGCTGAAGCCTGGCATCCCCGACTACACCGCTACGAGTTATGCTGGCGGCGATGCCTATAAACTGGCTGAGGGTCAGAAGGCCTTCCCGGGTATGGCCAAATTTGAGGATCTCGATGGTGATGAAGAGATCACCACGAAGGATGTCGACATTATCGGCCACACACAGCCCGACCTCACTGGTGGATTCAACTTCAACGGTAGTTATAAGGGACTTGACTTTGCTGCCAACTTCACCTACCAGATTGGAGGTGAGGTGTATAATGCCAATGTGATGCACGCCATGATGGGTAATAAGGATACTGGTCTTGGTCAGGGTCGTCTGGCCGACGTGGCCGACTGCTGGCGCATGTACGATGTCGATGCTAGTGGCCAGCTCTATGCTGTGACCGATCCTGCCGCTCTGGCTACCCTGAATGCCGGTGCCAAGTATGCCCTGCCCTATTCTGAGTATGGCATCGCCAGTTCGCAGTTCATCGAGGATGCCTCTTACCTGCGTCTGCAGACCCTTACCATTGGCTACACCCTGCCAAAGATGATCACCAAGAAGGTGGGTATCAACCGTTTCCGCATCTATGCTACAGCCGGCAACCTCTTCTGTCTGAAGAAATACAGCGGACTCGATCCCGACGTGAACGTCAGTCCTTCAGCCGATAGTTCCTACAGTGGATTCCCAACGCCCAACTACGACTTCCGTTCCTATCCGAAATCACGTACGTTTACTTTCGGTCTCAACGTCACATTTTAATTAAGAATCAAGTATTTACGAGTTAAGAATTAAGAATTAAGAGTTATGATTACCAATTATATCAATAAGGTGCCAGCAAGCGTATTCTACTTACTCCTTCCCTCCTTACTCCTCCTCTCCTCATCATGCAGTGACTATCTCGAAACCAGTTCGAAGTCGAATGCTGACGGCGACTTCGTATTCTCCAACATGACCACCGCACGTGCCGCTATGGACGGTGCGTATAGTGAGTGGCATGGAGCCATCAGTTCACAGATTTTCGGCGATGGCCTGTTCTATGCTCTAGACGTGGCCGGTTCCGACATCATGCGTCACCCGGAGAAGTACTCCGCACAGCCCCTGCGCCATGTACCCGAGAGTTTCTATACCAATGGTACGGCTTGTGCCGACTACGATGCCGTGGGTTATGGTAAGGAAGCGCCCAACAGCCCCTACAGCGTATTGTTTGCCGTGATTGGCAAGGCCAATGCCGTGGCATCTGCCATCGAGGCCAAGAGCAATTTCGAAGAGATGATGGCAGGCGGTAAGGCCACCGACCTGAGCCAGCTCTATGGTGAGGCTATCGCCATGCGTGCCACCTGCTACCGCGAGCTCATCAAGTACTATGGCGACGTGCCTTATCAGAGTCAGATGGGCGCTGCCGCCGGCGGTCTTTCTCCCCGCGACTCCATCTATGATGTCATCATCGCCGACCTGAAGAAGGTAGAGCCCCTGATGAATCCTGTAGGCAAGGATAAGCGTTTCTTCTCACAGACCTACGTCGATGCGCTCATCGGACGTCTGGCTCTAGAGGCAGGAGGCTATCAGACCCGTCGTGGAGACATCAACTACAAGGACGGCATCGGCAATCCTCTGACCTTCGAGACCAAAGGCTCCCAGAACAATGGTGCCAGTTACGGCCGCCGCAGTGACTGGAAGAACCTCTACACCACTGCCAAGGAATATTTCCAGAAGGCCATCGAGCATCAGGGCACGGCCAAACTCTCTCCCAACTATTACGACTTCTTCGTACAACTACATGGCGATGATGCCAGCTATGCCGACGAGAGCATCTACGAGGAGCCGTTCCAGCAGGGTGCCAGCGGCAACGACCCCCGTCCCTACTCGCTCGGACGTCCTTCTGCCGGTGGTAGTTCCAACAACTACCCCTGCAAGAACTATGGCCAAGGCCGTATCAATCCCGCATTCTACTATGGTATGTTCGACCCAAAGGATACCCGTCGCGACTTGAGTTGCACGGTAACTGGTAGCGATGGTAAGGCAGGTACCGAGAAACTCATTCCCTTCACGCCAGGTTCACAGGCCAATGGTGGCGGTATCGCATGCAACAAGTTTGACGAGAACCGTCAGACCACTACCTGGACCAAGAACCAGCGCCGTTCGGGCATCAATGCACCTTATATGCGTATGTCAGAGGTCTACCTCGGACTGGCAGAGGCCGCTGCAGGTTTGAATGACGATGCCACCGCTAAGCAATATCTGAAAGCCATCCACGACCGTGCCTTCGGCAGCAACAGTAATGTCGATGCCTATATTGCAAGCAAGGGTTCTCTGACCGAGGCCATCATCGATGAGCGTGGCTTTGAGTTCGCCGGCGAGGGCGACCGCCGCTGGACCCTCATCCGCTCTGGCTTTATCGCCGAGAAGATCAAAGCTGTGAAGGACCTGACCCGGAAGATGCTCGATGGTCTGAAGAACGATGGTTTCTACACCTTCGAAAATGGCAACACCATCTCTGCCAACATCTGGACGAAGCTGGTCGATGCGAAGGCCACCTACG
>Ga0247608_10003865_pt1 | contig 17151 bp, 15 predicted proteins | sample 176DNAGHGlowgp2_FD_193490 | JGI IMG/M metagenome (GOLD analysis project Ga0247608, IMG submission 193490) | Sheep rumen microbial communities from Palmerston North, Manawatu-Wanganui, New Zealand - 1766 DNA GHGlow gp2 | ecosystem: Host-associated > Mammals > Digestive system > Stomach > Rumen ... | reverse complement strand
CAAACTTACTTCAGGAATATCTATACCTTCTCTTAATAAGTTAATACCTACAACACAGTCATATTTACCAGTACGAAGATCATGTATTATCTGCATTCTTTCTAATGTTTTAACTTCTGTATGTAGATATGCTACTTTAATATCTAATTCTTTTAGATAGTTAGTTAATTCTTCGGCCATACGAATAGTAAGTGTAGTAATAAGAACTCTTTCATTTTTAGAGATACGATTATTTATCTCACCTACTAAGTCATCTATTTGACCTTCTGTTTTTCTTACTTCAATAGTTGGATCAAGTAAACCAGTTGGACGAATAATTTGTTCTACAAATTTACCATGAGTATGTTCAAGTTCTAAATCTCCAGGTGTTGCTGATACATAGATTACTTGATTTATTTTCTTTTCAAATTCTTCATACTTTAATGGACGGTTGTCTAGTGCACTAGGTAATCTGAATCCATAGTCTACTAAATTTTGTTTTCTAGATCTATCTCCATTATACATACCTCTAACTTGAGGAAGAGTAACATGGGATTCATCAACTACTAATAAATAGTCAGCTGGGAAGAAATCCATTAATGTAGTTGGAGTTTCTCCAGGTAATCTACCGGCCATTGGAGCTGAATAGTTTTCTACACCACTACAGAAACCTGTTTCTTCTAACATTTCTATATCATAGTTAGTTCTTTGTTCTAATCGTTCTGCAGCTAATAGTTTGTTATTTTCTTTTAAGTATTTTAATCTGTCTGCTAATTCTATTTTTATACGTTCAATACCGGCTTTTAATTTTTCATCACTTGTTACGAAGTGACTTGCTGGGAAGATACTAACATTTTTAACATTCTTAGATACTACTCCAGTTAAAGCATCAATTTCTGATATTCTATCTATTTCATCACCAAAGAATTCTATACGATAACCACTAGCTCTTTGATAAGCTGGGATTATTTCTAATACATCTCCTCTAACTCTAAATGTACCTCTTTTAAAATCTAAATCGTTTCTTTCATATAACATATCTACTAGTTTTTGTAGGACTTCATTTCTTGAGATAGTTTCTCCTACTGTTAGAGTTAACATTTTATTTTTATATTCATCTACTTCTCCAATACCATAGATACAAGATACTGAAGCTACTACTATTACATCGCGTCTAGAAATTAATGCACTTGTTGCAGCATGTCTTAATTCATCTATTTCGTCATTAATTGAAGAATCTTTTTCTATATAAGTATCAGTAGATGGCACATATGCTTCTGGTTGATAGTAATCATAATATGATACAAAGTATTCTACTCTATTATTAGGAAATAATTCTTTTAATTCTGAATATAATTGTCCAGCTAATGTTTTATTATGAGCTAATACTAAAGTAGGTTTATTTACTTCTTTAATTACATTTGCAATAGTAAATGTTTTACCTGTACCAGTAGCACCTAAAAGTACTTGTTCTTTAGTACCAGAATTAAGTCCTTCAACTAATTCTTTTATAGCTTTAGGTTGATCTCCACTAGGAGTATATTTACTTACTAATTCAAAAGACATATTACCACCTCTTTTCTTTTTGTATTTTATCATTTATTACAATATAAAACAAGGATATAAATAGTATATCCCTGTTTATTATTCCTAATCTTTTATTTTAACAAAGTATCCTGTATCTCCTGTTTTAACATTCATTTGTTGACCTTCAATACCTTCTTTACCATGATCTACTAGTATCCATACAAAGTTCCAATCTTCTTTGCCTAAATTAGTTTCACTCTTATCAACTCCTCCAGATATTATTTTCTTTGGAGTAAGTATTAATGTATAAATATCACTTTCTTTTATACCTTTATTTTTAGTAACTATACTTTCTATTCTAGATTCTTCTATTCCTACTTTAGAAGCACCTGTTTTTCCTGTATATACTTTATATGTTCCTTGGTAATAATTATCATTTAAATCATTAACTGATTTATAGTAATAGAATTCACCATCTTTAAATGTCCAGTATTCTTCACTATTAGCTAGAATTCTCCATCCACCTTCAATAGTTTTATTAGTTCCCAAATCACCAGATCTTGCGCTTTGATATGTATTCCAATTACTCATAGTATCTAAAATACCACTTAATTCATCATCATATAGTTTACTAATATTAATATTTTTTAATAATTCTAATGTTATTTTGTCAGCATCTGTTTTATCTATAGTTATTGCTGTAGAGAATGATAATACTGCATTATTCTTTTCAGATACAATTATATACATTTTTCCATGTGTATCATTTCTTGTATAATCCATAGATGCATAATAAATATCATCGGTTAATGTAAAGAATGTTCCTGTACCATTACTTATATTATCTGTTCTTCCCCAGTATTCACGAAAATCATTATATAGTTTAAATTTACCTGTAGCTGTAGAAAAACTTGTTGTTGCTGTTTTACTTAAATCACTAGATCCTATAGGCATTAATCTAATTTGTCCATTATTATAATTTAAGATTTTTGCTTCTTCTCCAGTAGTTAACTTTGCTGTTGTTTGTACCCATGGATATTTATATTTGATCTCAAATGATTCTCCAATAAACGTTTTTTCTTCTTCTACAATTGCTGGATTTGGTGTTGTTCCACCATATACTGCTCTTATTAAGAATAGTACTCCTACTCCGCATAATATTAGAAATAATACTACTCCTATAATAATTCCAATTATTAAACCTGTATGACTTTTCTTCTTAGGTTCTACCACTGTTTTTTCCTCATAAATTGGTTCTCCAGTTTGAGGATCATAACTAACTATTTTCTTTTCTTCATTATTCATCTTACCACCTCTTTAATATGTATTCATTATACCTTCTGAATATGAAAAATGCAATAGGAGTCCTATTGCATTTCTCGGTTATGATTATTAGTAATTTGTCTACTTTCTATACGTCAATATCAACGCCATTCATACCATCATAAACACCAATAGCATTACCATAGTATAAGAATACTCCGCCTTCGCCAAGATAATCTAAAGTATAGTTTTGACTATTAGCTAATGTCGTGTTTTGCATAGCATGTTGATAACTACCATAAACTGTTCCGCCTCTACCTACTTTGAATGACATGTTGATAATTATGTTTTCACCTGTATCAGGTAGTTTTACTGAATTACCTATTCCATCCGTAGTTTTTAAATTGGAAAAGAATGTGTCTCCGGCTGTTGATGATACATAGGTATCATAGTGTTGTAATAGATTCACACCATCTAGATATGCACCAATGTTATCCCAACTTCTGACGCTTGGACTAACATGCCATGTATTTTTCAAGTTTATTATGCAGTAGGTTGGTAAGCATCCTCTACTTATTTGTACTGTCTTATATGGTGTTGAATGTGATGTTGATCTTGGTGACATATTTGGATTTAATAAACTTAATTGTGGTTCATTATATGTTTTAATTTCAACGTCGCTATTTATTAAATCATCTTGGACAAATTCCTCATACATAGTTTTTGTCATGATATCTAGATATTCTTCACCATAAAATGTAGTTAAAAATTCATACTCTTCACGTGTTAATTCTATCCCGTTCTGGGTAGTATAGTATGCGCCTTCTGCATATACATTTTTTGTGATTCCAAATATACAAATAACTGCCAATAATAACACTACTATCTTCTTCATAGTTCTACCTCCTTTCATTTTTTATTTAAAGGGAGGTAAATTAAAAAAAGTAGAACCTTCTAAGTTCTACTTTTATGAGAATAGATTGTCTTTTATTATATTTTTTATTCTCTCTTCACAATTTTCTGATAAACACACATATTTATCAAGTCCTACTTCGTAATGGCCTAGCATATTATCACCATCTAAAACAAGTATTTGATTCTCTATATCAGAATAAAATATGATTATATTAGAAAATTCACACATATAGGAATCTAAATCAGGTGTACATGTTTCTTTTATTTTATTTACTATTTGTTCTGGGGTTATTTCTGGTTCTGGTTGAGGTTCAGGAGGAGTAGTTTCTTGTGGGACTTCTTCTTGTATTAAATTTTCCTTTTTTGCTTCGTCTGGTTTGTTTTCTTCTTTTGGTTTTATTTCAGGTATTCTTTTATTTTGTGTTTTATTGTCTTTACTTATTTCTTTTATAGTAGGTTGTGTTTCTTCTTTCGGTGTTTCTTCTTTTGGTGTTTCTTCTTTTATTGGAGCTGATTCTTTTTCATCTTTTGTTACTACTACCTTAAGTTCACCTTGCTTTTGATTAATAAAAAATAAGCTTTTATTATTATAATCTGTTTCATATCTTAATTTCATCGTTTCGACAATACCATTATTATACTTAATTTCTAAATATGTATTGTTTATTATTTCATTTATTTCTCTCTTTGATATTTTTTCTGAATAACCATAATAATCCTTAATCATAATATTATCTATATCATTATCGTTGACTATTGTTTTCTTTTTATTTCCAATCTTATAATATAGTTTTATATTTTCTATTTCAATATCATCATTGTATTTTAATTTTCCTAATCTAAAATAGTATTTTTCTCTAGTTGTGACAAATAATCCTGTGCGAGTTATAAAATTCTTGCTTTTTCCTCCTACTGTATATATTCTTGTTGAATTATATGAATTAATAAAATAATATGATAAGAATGCTAGTAATAATATAACTATTATTGTGATAGATGCTATTGTGATTTTCTTGATTAATTGTGTTTTCTTGATACTTTGGTCTAAGATTGATAAGGTTGTTTGTTCTATGGTGTTTTTTGGATCTCTTTCTCCGTTTAATAATTCATTTATACTTACATCAAATATCTTACTTAGCACTACTAATGTTTGTGTATCTGGTATTGTCTTACCTCTTTCCCATTTTGATACACCTTGTCTTGAGATTGGTACCATATCAGCTAATTGATATTGACTTAGATTTTTTTCCTTTCTCAATTCATAAATAAATTTGCCTATTTTATCTGGATCCATACATCATTACTCCTAACTATATAATTGTATAAAAGTATGAGTATAAATGTAATGTAGTTGTGGTTTACATTTTTATCAATAAAAAAAGAGTATTTCTACTCTTTTATCTATTTGACCAACTACCTGGGAAATTAATTAAATTTCCTGGGTCTATTAATCTATTTGTATATGAATTATAACTGCATCCACCATTTTTCCAATGACAATCAGCTATTTCTAAGTGTAAGTGTTCTCCTGTGGAACATCCTGTAGTACCCATATATCCAATTACTGAATCTTTAGATACATATTGTCCTTCCCAGATATTACCATATCCACTTAAGTGTACATATGATGAATAGATATATCTTCCACCATAGTTATGTTTAACAACTACAATTTTAGCATTTCCGTTACACCAATATCCCATAGAACTACACCAATAACTAGTGGTACATGCATCTGTATATATTGCGTGAATCATACCTGCAGCTATAGGGTGAATAGCAATATTTTTATTACCACTACTTAAATCATAACCCATATGGCCTCCCCACATACCTCTTACTAAGTATCCATAATCCATTGGGCGTGAAAAGAAACCTACGCTTGGAAGTGATGAGCCTCTTTCTTGAGATACACGATATTCACATGCTTGTATATCTTCACTTGCTCCACAACCTAAGCTTTTATAATATTTAACACTATCTCTTGCGGAATTAATTTGTTCCTGAATAGATGGCATACTTTCTCTAATAGATGCTGAATCTGCCTCTATACGAGCTTGTTCACTCTTTAATTCTGCTTTTAGAGATTTTAATTCTTCTTCTTTTTTCTTTAATTCTTCTTGTGTTGCTTGATTCTTTTTGATTAATTCTTCTAATTCTTTCATGATTTTATTATTATATTCTGTTAATTGTTCTACTATAGACAATCTATAAATCATGTCAGTTATGCTTTCTGCTCCGAAAGCATATTCTAAGTAAGCATTTTCTCCATTAGAAACTTGATAGTAAGAAATGATGTTTTTACTTTCTTCACTCTTTCTTTCTATTTCTTTTTGGCTTGCTTCTATTTCTTCTTGAAGTCTTTTTATTTCATTTTCTGCTTCTTCTATTTGTGATTCTATATTTTTTATTTTTTTAATTATTTGTTGTACTTCTTCATTGTTTCTAGCAAGATTTGCTTTTTTTTCTTCTAATTGTTTTGTATATTTTGAAACTTCATTTTCAAATTCTTGTATAGTCTTTGCACTAGTATCTACTGGTAGTGCTACAAAAGATACTAATAACAAAATAATTGAAGTTCCGATTAATAATTTATTTTTCATTAGATCTTTAAGTACTTTCTAACGGCACTAGCACTACCTATCATACCTACTAATATACCTATTCCAATTACTATAAGAGATGTTTGATATATAAATGGTTCTGGTACTATTAATTCAATTAATCTTGAATATAAGTATCCATCAAAATGCTTATAGAAAGCTAAATAACCATATGTAGTTAAGATTACTGGTACTATTGAACCAAATAATCCTAAAATCATACCTTCAATAATAAATGGTAATTTAATAGTTATGTTACTAGCTCCTACTAATCTCATTATTCCTATTTCTTTTCTTCTTGCTGAAATTGTTAATTTGATTGTATTAATTATTAAGAATACTGTTACTAGTACTAAACCTATAACAATAACATAAGTTACTTTTTCAATTGAAGAGAAAGCTTTTACCATTTTATCTACCATGCCTTCTCCATATCTTACTACTGATACTTTATCAATAGATTCTATTTTTAAGGCTGTTTTCTTAATTTTCTCTACATTTTTTACTTTTACTTGATATGTATCTTTTAAAGGTGATTCATCATCTTCCCATGTATCTAATACTGTTTTAAATACTTCTGATTCTTGTTGCATCATTTCTTTTACTTCTTTTTTTGATTGAAATGTGTATTTATCTACATTAGATATTCTCTTTATTTCTTCTTCTACATTTTCTATATCTTCTTCTGTTGCATCATTATCTAAAAATACAACTATTGTCATATCTTTTTCTATTGCTTGAGTAAAGTTTTGAACGTTGAATGATGCTACTACTGCTACTGCAACAATTATTAAAGTAATAGTAATACAAGAAATTGAGGCTAATGATAAAGAGAAGTTTCTTATTACACTTTTAATAGCGTCTCTGACGCTTCTTCCTAACATTCTAAATGGCTTCATTCTGCATACGTTCCTTTCTGTTTAAATTTTACTAGATGTCCATCTTTTAAAGTAATAACTTGTTTTTTCATCTTGTTTACTATTTCTTTATCATGTGTTGCCATGATAATAGTTGTTCCTCTTGTCTTGTTAATATCTTCTAGGACTTTCATTATCTCCATACTCTTTTCTGGATCTAGATTTCCAGTAGGTTCGTCGCATAGTAGTAATTTTGGATCATTTACTATAGCTCTTGCAATAGCAACTCTTTGTTGTTCTCCTCCTGATAAATTATCTGGATATTCATGAACTTTATTTTTTAATCCTACATCTTCTAATGCTTTTAATACTTTAACTCTTATAGTATCTTTCTTTTCACCAATGCATTCTAATGCAAAAGCTACATTTTCATATACTGTAAGTTTTGGCAATAATCTATAATCTTGGAATACTATTCCTAATTTTCTTCTTAATTTATATACCTTTTTATTTTTTAGTTTAGCAACATCAAGTCCTCCAACTATTACTTGTCCTTTAGTTGGTTTTTCTTCTCTATATAGTAATTTTATAAAGGTAGATTTTCCACTACCTGAACCACCAATTACGAATACAAATGATCCTTTTTCTATTGCTAAGTTTAAATCATAGATGGCTGTTACCCCATTCTTATATTTCTTTTCTACATTTTTTACTCTTATTAAGTCCATCTATTTTATTCACCACCTTAACTATTTCATTATAACATAACTTTTAATAGAAAAAAAGGAATTACAATCCCTTTTTTTAGTTTTATGTAAATATTTCATTATAGCTATTTTGTAGTCCTTCTTGGTCATTATATTCTATTGGTTTATCCATTACTTCATACATAGCTAATATTACTTCTTTTAATTTATCAACATTTTCATCATTAAAATATTCAAATGGTATTACTATTGAGTTTTCATCTTCTAATACACCTATTTCATTATATACAGGAAGTGGTGTTACTACTACTTTAGTATTAACAGATAATGCTTCTAATACTGAATAGCTAAATGATTCAGAATCACTTAATAATACAAAATAATCACTATCTTTTACGTATGGTAATGGATCAGGAATTCTTTGTCTATATATTAATCCACTTACATTTGTATTTTCATTTTTATCAGTAAATACTTCCCATGTATATGGTATTTCTAATTCATCCATTAATTTGGCCATTTTTTCTATTCTATCTAGTCTCTTTACTGGAGTAGACCTTAGTGTAGAAGTCAATTTCATTCTTTTCTTAACTTCTGTATCTAATTTATATGGATTTAATGCATATTCGATTGTTTCTGTAGGATAATATCCTTTTGCTTTTTCTGCACATATTTTTGAAACTGCTACATAGTTAGTATATATATCATCATGATATTTAACTGCATTTTCATAATCAGACATATTACCATGAATAAATAGATAATTTTTATCCAAATTAACTATATTCTTAGGATAAAAATAACTTGAATATGTTACTAATAATCTATCACATATATAAATTGTATTTATTTCTCTTTTTAGGCATTCGAAGTATTGTTCAAAAGATTGTTTTGTTATATTACTTATTTCATCATATAAAATAATAATTTCATATTTATCTTTATAGCATTTACCTAATTGTCTTACCCAACTTATATAACCATTAAACATTCCATTACAACCATCGGCTACATAAATAATATTCTTACAATATACTTTATCTTTAACATCACTATATATAAAATTATTTAATCTTTTATCTTGATTAATATCATGGTAATAAATTACTTCTTTTATAGAAGTTCCATTATTAAATTCTTTATCTATTAATTCATTAAATATGTCTTTATCAACTATATCTATTAACTTTTGTAGTTTTTCTTTATTAAATATAAAAGAAAATATATATTCTTTATAATAAGGTTTTATTTTCTTTAATTCTTCTGGATTTTCTAATACTTTTTTATTTTTTTCTATTTGATAATCATAATTAATAAAACAATAATCAAATTCTTCCTGAGATTTTTCTAATATTGTTTCTATATAGTTTTCTGTAATAGAATCTTTATCTGAAAGAAATGCTATATACTTTCCTTTTGCTTTTTTTATTACTTCTTTTATATTATTTTCATTTGCAGGAAGTATTTCTAAATTATTATTTATAGATTCTTCTATTTGTCCAAGTACTACTAGTGTTAAATCTATCATATTATTTAGCTCCTTCTACTTGGTAGGAATCTGTAACTACAAAGAAAGCATTTTTATCGATACTTTTTATACCTTCTGTTAATCTATAATATTCTCTTGATGGAATTACTGTTAGCATTACTCTTCGTTTATCTTCTAGGTATCCTCCTTTTACATCAAAAGTAGTTACTGTATGTTTTAAGCTTTCTATTATATATTCTTTTACTTCTTTTTCTTTTTCTGTGATTATATAAAAAGCTTTATTATTAGAAATTCCTAATAATACCTTATCCATTACAATACTTTCTATATAAATATATATAATTGCATATAATGCATTAGTTAATCCAAAGAAATATGATCCTAATAATACAGTAGCTCCGCTTAATACTAATGTTGATTTTGCTCTAGGTACTTTTAGTTTATAGAATAGTATTTGAATTATCGTAGAATATCCTCCACTACTATATCCACTTTTATACATTAGAGCACTAGCTATACCACTTAGTATACCAGCAAATAATATAACTAGTAGTACATCAGTTGTATCTATTATTACTATATCTCTTATTGGTGAAGTTAATTGAACTAGTAATGGGCTTACTATACATCCATATATAGATCCCATTGTTTTATCTTTTCCCAAATACATATAACTTAATAGTAAAGTAGCTGCTGATAATATGAAAATCATAATTGCTGGATTAATACTGTATAAATAATTAGTAATAGTAGCTAATGAACTTACTCCACCTGTTACTAATTTTAGGGGTAATAATATTAAGTTATAAACTATTGAACTTATTAATAGAGCTGCTGTTATTAAGAAAACTCTATATGCTTTAGTTTTAATTTTATTCAATTTACTCACCTCCAAATACTTCATATGTGTCTGTGATTATATAAAATGCTTCTTTATCTATTTTTCTAATACCATCTCTTAATAGATAATAATCTTTAGTAGGAAGAATTGCCATTAGGACATCATCCTTTTCTCTTTTATATCCACCTTTTCCTTTAAATACTGTTACTGTATGACCTAGTTTTTTAATTATATAGTCTTTTACTTCTTCATCTTTTTCTGTAACAATAAGAAACATCTTACTATCAGATATTCCTAATACTACTTTATCTGATATTAAACTAATTATATACAATGCTAAAATTGAATATAGCATGTGATTTATTCCAAATATAAATACAGAGAATATTACTATCAATCCATCACTTAATAACATACTTTTACCTATTGTTATTTTTAGATATTTAGATAATATTTGGTTTATAATATCTGTTCCTCCTGTGGTAAAGCCAGCTCTAAATATCAATCCTGCACCTATTCCAAAAAGTATTGCTCCACTTATGGATGATAGTAGAATTTTCGATGTATCTATTTGTAACCATACATTTAAGTTTTCTGTAATTTTTACCATTATAGGAAATAGTATTGTTCCTAATACTGATGCTTTTGTTTTTTCTTTTCCTAAAAGAATAAGGCTTAATATTAATAAAAATATATTTAATATAAATATGGTAATAGCATTATCTATATTAAATAACTTATTAATTATAATGGCTATACCTCCAACTCCTCCTGGAACTATACCATTGGGAGCTATAAAAATATTATAAGAAAAGGCCACAACAAAACACCCTAGTACGAATTCTAAAATTCTTTTTACTAGGGACTGTCTTTTTACTATGATATTTTTGTTTTTAGAAAACAAATTCATATTATAACCCCTTTTTTAAATTACTCTCTATAAATAAATCGATATCTCCATCTAATACTTTAGAAACATTACTTGTTTCTACATTTGTTCTATGATCTTTTACCATTGAATATGGATGCATTACATAACTTCGTATTTGTGATCCAAAATCAATATTACTTTGTATTCCTTTTATTCTATTTAATTCTTCTTCTTGTTCTTCTATTTTCTTTAGTAATAGTTTATTCTTTAATACACGAAGTGCTTGTTCTTTATTTTGAATTTGACTTCTTTCATTTTGACAAGTTACTACTATTTTTGTTGGTAAATGTGTGATTCTTACTGCAGAATCTGTTGTATTTACACCTTGTCCACCAGCTCCTGTAGATCTATAAACATCTATTTTTAAATCTTTTTCATCTATTTCAATAGTATTATCTTGTTCTATTTCTGGTGTTATTTCTACTGATGCAAAAGATGTATGTCTTCTATTATTTGAATCAAATGGTGATAATCTCACTAATCTATGAACACCTTTTTCATTTTTTAGATATCCATAAGCATTTAATCCTTTAACTAATATAGAAACACTTTTAATACCTGCTTCTTCACCATCTTGATAGTCTAATATTTCTACTTTAAAATTCTTTTTTTCACAATATCTTAAATACATTCTATATAGCATACTAGCCCAGTCACAAGATTCTGTTCCTCCTGCACCTGGATGTATTTCTAATACGCAATCACACTTATCATATGGTCCATTTAACATTAATAATAAACTTAGTTTATCTACTTGTTCATTTATTTTTTTAGTAGTTTCTTTTATTTCTTCATATAAGTTATCATCAGGTTCTATTTCTAATAATTTTATGACTTCTAAAGTAGATTCTATTTCTACTTTTAAACTTTCTATACTATTTACTAATTCTTTTAATTCTTTTTGTTTAGATAAAGTTTCTTCTGCTTTTTCTCTATTATTCCAAAAACTAGGATCTTCTGTTTCTTTTTGTAGTTTATCTATTTCTTCTTTTTTATTTGGAATGTCAAAGTGACCTCCATAAATCATTTATTTTTTCTAAATTATTATCTAACACTCTATTTTCTTCTCTTGTATCCATATATTCTCCTTTATGGTTCTTTTTAATATTTTTGGTATCATTTTAAAAAATATACATATATTATATTAGAGGAAGGTTCACTGTATAATGTGAAGATCCTCTGTATATAGATTAAGGAGCTACGTCGTTAGCTCCTTTTACCTTTTATTTTTTTATTTAAAGTATTAAGACAAATTCCTATTACGTAGCTTCCACCTATTATAATTACACCCCATAATAGTGTCATAAGTGGATTTTGAGTAGTTACCATTAAGAATGGATATGGTCCTTTTACTAAATTTAATATATTTAATGTTACTAGAATAATTGAATATATAATAGTAAATACTAAACATAAATAATTCTTACTACTTCTGTCTTCTAATGCGATATATGAGAATATACTAAGTATAGGTACTATTGTATGGAATATTAAGAAATTATCAGTGAACATTAATAATTTATAGTTAAAATTATACATTGGACATAATACAAATATTACTACTAGGAATGTTACTGCTAGACAACTTGTAGATACAAATCTTATGTCTTTTACAAATTCTTTCTCTTTACTGTAGAATATTATAAATAATAACGAACTTATTAAAGCTATGATATTACTATCATTTGTATAATACTCTACTGCAATACTATGTTCGGTAAATAAACTCTTTCCAAACGCTATTAATTCTAATGCTAATATAATAATATTTACAATTAACGCTAATTTTTTCTTACTCATATACTTCACCAACTTTATTATAGCAAAAAAAAAAAGATATATCTATATCTTTTTTATATTTGTTTTTCTAATATATAATCTGTTTTTTTGTGTGTTTCATATAAGCTATATGTAGTTATATATAAAGTATCACCAATATATATATTATTTGGATTACCACTTGGAACTATTATATCTTCTGGTTTTACTCCATACATATTAGCTATTTTTGTTAGAGTATCACCACTTTGAACTGTATATGTATTAATAATTTCTTCAATATTAGTTGGATCTATTGTAGTACATGGATTATATACTCTTACATTATTAGTAGCTACCATAGGTATTTTTCCTACTAATATGGTATTACCAACTTTTACACCTTTATGCATATTAATATCACTATTTATTTCCATATCTTTAATTGATATGCCGAAATCATCTGAAATAGAAACAATAGTATCACCATATTGTGCTGTGTAATATACATTTTTATAACGTTCTGTTACATCTAGAGTTGTCCAACGCATTATACCTTCTACTATTGATGCTGCCGCATCATTTTTAAGAATTTCATTTTTACCTACTTCTATTGGCAAATCTATTGTTAATTGACTAACGTCGTTTATTAGAGCCGAATTATTTAATTCTTCTTCTATGTATGTTTGTGATCTCCATATACCAGAACCTTGTCCACTTCTTATTATTGGATCTAATGAATATTCATTCAAAGATGCATTAATACAAGAAGTTAGTATATCTGATGAATATTTTCTTCTATTGGATGAATCTCCCATGATAATAGAAGTATTTTTTTTACCATTTTCATATCCTGCTTCTAGATTAATTACTACTATGTTGTCGTCAGTATTTTTTATTGCATTTGATACCTTTTGAGATAAATCACTATCTTTTCCTACTATTTCATTTGATACACCTAATCTGGTAAGCATATCTGAAGTAGTTGCACCTACTCCTATAGTTTCATTTTTTGCTGTTCTTATAACTACATGAATATTTTTAAAATTACAATCATGACTGGTAATTAAAATACTATTTTCATAATTATCCATTTCAATGTTAGTTTCTGAAACTTCTGGTAATTTTGATTTTATATCTCTTATAATTTTTCTAATACCACACATTGAAGTTGCCACAATAGTTAGTACTATACCAGCACTTAGTAATCTATAACCTCCATCTGTAATATGTAGTTTTTTTATTTCAAATTTCTTTTCTTTTTTAATAGGTGTATGTGTATGTTCTGTTTTGGTTACATGGATGGGTGATGGAATGTTATTAAAATGTTTTCTTGCTGCTTCTAATGCTTCTTTTTGTGTTGAAAATACATTTTCAGATATATAAGTTATATCATCTTTATCATTTTTAATGATATATTTGTATTCAGTACTATCTTTTTTCTTAATGATTTGAATTTTAGCCATTTTCCCACCTCCTATAGAAATTAGTACTATATAATACTACTAATTATTTATTTTGTAAATTATTAATAAATATAAATTCAATGTTTCATTATTTTTATCTATGTATAGCACAATAAAAGAGCAATAGTATTGCTCTTTATTGTTTATCTCTAGGTATATAAATCTTCATATATTTCTTTACTTCTTCGTCTTCTATACCTCTATAATCTATAAGATACTCTTCTATTGATATCTGGCGTTTTTCTAAATATAATGTTTGAATTAGTTCTTCAAAGAAGTATTTTAATTTTAAATCATTATCATGTGTTGAGATACTGAATTTCTTATCTAAATTATCTTCTTTCAAAGTATTTAAGAAAGTTAAGATAATTTTATTTTCAATCTTTGTAAAAACTAGATATTTTTCGTCGAAATTATCTTTATTTTCATCATAGATTGTATAACAGTCTTGATCATATAGTAGATTATGTAGTATGGGAATATATAGTGGATTATTAACGTCGAATTCATATGAGATAGTGTCTATTTTAGTTTTTTCTTCAGCACCGACATTAAGCCAACCAGAAAAACTATATCCACCATTTTTACTCATCCTATAATTCTTTGTTATTTCATCGTTTTCCATAAAATATTCTTCAATTAAGTAAGTTTTTGGATCATACTCATTATGTTCATAAACACTAAATTTTATCATTCTACCATTACTTACTTTAATATACTTTTCAAATTCTACCATATTTACCACCCTACTACTATATTTTCTATATAAAAGGAGTATTAGACAATACTCCTATATATACGTTTTTTTTCTTTTCAACTTATCTTCTTCTAAATAAGTTGATTCATCAAATAAAACTACTTTATTCTCTTTTAATGATTTAGGAACATCAATTAATCTTTGATTAGTTGATCCTCTAAATAATAGATTCAAATTTCTTTCTTTTAGGATGAAAGGTCCATCTACTAAAACATCTATATTCTTTAAAAATTCTATATATATCTTATCTTTTTCAGCCATTTCCATTAGTTTTTCGTAGGTAAATCCTGTATAAACCCAGATATTGTATCCTTTCTTTTTACAGTATTTAGCTATTTCATTACATGGATATGGTTGAAACATAGGATCTCCACCACTAAATGTAATACCTGTTTGGCATTCTAATTCATCGATAGCATCATATACCATTTCAAGGGGCACTTCTCCTCCTCCATTAAAATCCCATGTTTGAGGATTTTGGCACCCTTTACATTTATGTCCACACCCTTGAGTCCATATTACCGTTCTTAGACCTGGTCCATCGACAATACTATCACTTTGTAGGTCTGATGCTAATCTTATTGAATTAATTTGTTCCATGAGTTACTCTGTCTGATACTTCTGCTTTTTTAGCGTTGTTGAATCTATCTAGAGTTCCTACTAGATATCCTGTAATTCTTCTGATTCTTTCAAATTTTACACCTTCACCAACAACTTTTGTTTTCTTACCTTCCATATTCTTTACCTCTCTTTCTTTATTACATGCAGCAATAATCATCGCCGCTTATTTTTTGCATTGGTACGCCTTCTCCTTCATGTCTTCCACATTTAGGGCATACATCTTTAATTACTCCAACATAACCACAAACTGGATCTCTATCTACTGGGTGGTTAATTGCTCCATAACCAATATCACTATCATGCATGATTCTTACAACTTGTTCAAATGCATCTACATTGTTAACTGTATCTCCATCTAATTCAACATAAGAAATGTGTCCTGCATTAGTAAGTTTATGATATGGTCCTTCAATTTCCATTTTATGTTTAACAGTAGTTTTATAATAAACTGGTACATGGAATGAGTTAGTATAGTATTCTCTATCAGTAATACCTTTAATCTTTCCATAGATTGATCTATCAATACCTACAAAGCGTCCACTTAATCCTTCAGCTGGTGTAGCAAGACAAGTGAAGTTTAAGTTATATTCTTGAGTGTATTCATCACATTTCTTTCTCATATGACCAATTATTTCAAGTCCTAATTTTTGAGCTTTATCACTTTCTCCTTGATGTTCTCCGATTAAAGCTTTAAGTGTTTCAGCAAGTCCAATGAAACCAATTGATAATGTTCCATGTTTTAATACTGTTCTTATTTTACTTGTAGGTGTTAAATTTTCACTATTTAACCATACATGGCTTCCTAATAAGAATTTGAAGTTTCTAATTGATTTAGAACATTGACATTCAAACCTTTGAAGTAATTGTCCTTTTACTAAATCCATTACTTCATCTAATTCTTTATAGAATGCTTTCATATCTGCTTTATCTCTTTCTCCTAAAGCAATACCATGTTTTAATCCAATTCTTGGTAAGTTGATTGAAGTGAAGCTTAAGTTACCTCTACCTGGAGTAACTGAAGGCCCACAAACATTTGCAAGAACTCTTGTTCTACAACCCATGTATCCAACTTCTGTTTTAAAATCTTTTGGATCATACATAGCTTTATTGAAGCTTGAATCTATGAATGAGAAGTTAGGGAATAATCTTTTTGCAGATACCTTACAAGCTAATCTAAATAAGTCATAACTTGGATCTTCTTTATTATAGTTAACTCCTTCTTTAACTTTGAAGATTGAGATTGGGAATATTGGAGTTTCACCATGTCCTAATCCTTCATCTGTAGCTAATAAGTAATTTTTAATAACCATTCTTCCTTCAGGTGAAGTGTCTGTACCAAAGTTAACAGATGAGAATGGTACTTGAGCTCCAGCTCTTGAATGCATTGTATTTAAGTTATGAATAAATGCTTCCATAGCTTGGAATGTTTGTCTATCT
>Ga0247608_10003864_pt1 | contig 17151 bp, 17 predicted proteins | sample 176DNAGHGlowgp2_FD_193490 | JGI IMG/M metagenome (GOLD analysis project Ga0247608, IMG submission 193490) | Sheep rumen microbial communities from Palmerston North, Manawatu-Wanganui, New Zealand - 1766 DNA GHGlow gp2 | ecosystem: Host-associated > Mammals > Digestive system > Stomach > Rumen ... | reverse complement strand
TGTCTTGTACGGGTTACAAGCAGATTTTGGCGATAACGTTCACCAACAATGCCGGTTCGGAAATGAAAGAGCGAGTGGTGAAGCAACTGAACCGACTCGCCTTCGCCCAAAGCGTGTCAGACCTGAACGCCAATGACTTCAACAACCTCTGTAACAAAATTTTTGGTGAAGACTACACGCTTTCCCCGGAAGAGTGTTTTATGTTTGTCCAAAAGACTTCTAAAACTCTGCTCTACAATATTTTATACGATTACGCCTGCTTCAGCATCACCACTATTGACAGCTTCATCCAGCGCGTGATCCGTTCCTCCGCCCTCTACCTCAACCTCAGCATGAACTATGCCGTGCAAATCCACCTGACGGATTTCTTCCGCATGGCTATCGAGCAGTATATCTGCGATTTAACTAACAATAACCAACAACTCAACGTGGTGGTGAAGGAGCTGGAGCAAGAGATGGAGGATAAAGGCAATGCCAATATCAACCGTTTCCTGATGCAGGGACTCGGCGTCCTTTACTACGATACGGAGAAAAGCCATCCCCACATCAAAAACATCCCGGAAATAGAAGAGTTGGAAAAGGTTGTGGATCAGTGGAAGCAAAACTGCCGACACATTCAGGAACAATGTAAAACCGACACAAAAGATCTTGTAAAACAAGCACTTGCTATTTTTGAAGAAGCTGAAAAAGAGGATCTTCACCCCAATGGGACGTATAATTGGGACAAGCATATTGCCCGCATCGCGGAAGATCCGTTCAACTTGGAAAAAGGCTTCGAAGCAAGTAAGTGTTTGCAGGAAATGGACGAAAAGAAAGTCTTTTCCGCGCCCAAAAAGGGTGGAAAAGTCGAGAAAGAGAGAAAAGAGTGTTTGAGGGCAGAATTTTCCGAACGAGTAAAAGATGTTTTCTCTCAAATCCAAAAAATCGTATTAGATTATGCGAAAGACTTTTTCACCAACTATGTTTTGGCTAAAAACGCCAACCGCCTTTTGGTGTTGACCGCCTTGCAGCAGCATATTGAAACCATCAAGGAACAAACCGATTCCTTCTTTCTGTCGGAAAGCAACCCGCTGTTGAACGATGCCATTTCCGATTCCAACGGGGATCCGCTTTTTGAGAAGCTGAGTTTTTTCCGGCATTTCTTCATCGATGAATTCCAGGACACCTCCCTGATGCAGTGGCAAGACTTAAAGCCGATGATTGTGGAAGCGTTGAGTGAAAACGGGAATGTCATCCTTTTTGGCGATGTGAAACAGTCCATCTATCGGTTCCGCAACGGTGATGTGGAACTTTTCTACCATCTGTCGGATTATGACCGGATGGAGAACACTCCTGCGGAAAAGGATATTTTCACCTTGTTGAAAGGCAAGTCGGATTATCGTTCCATCCCTTTGAAAACCAATTATCGCTCGCAATCGTCGGTGATAGAGTTCAACAACCGTTTTTTCCAGTATTACGCGGAAACATTGGACAAAACCGACTATTACAGAGATGTGGAGCAGTTCGTCAATCCCTTGAAAACTGGCGGATTGGTTCAGATTTTTGGTTATAACAAGCAGGATTATAAAGATATACGTCATGTTTGGTCAGAATGCTCTGAGGATTTTTTTGAGAATGTATATAAGAAATTGAAACCGGAGGAGGCTGAACTGCTGTATGCCGTCAAGGATGCGAAACAGCGCGGTTATGCTTACGGCGATATGGCGGTGCTGCTCAGCGGTAGGGCGAAATGCAAAGCGTTTGCGCAATGTTTGCTCCAGGCGGATGTCCCTGTTATCACCACAGAATCGCTCCAACTCTGTGACAATCTGAGTATTAACTTGCTGATCAGCACCTTGCGATTGATGATAAATCCGAAGGACAAATTGGTGCAAACCACCATTTTACACTTCTTCTGCACCAAGTATCATCAGGATTTCCATGCCGCATTGCTCAAAAACACAGAAAGTGATTTTCATGCTGTTTTGAACGAACTGTTTCCGAGTCAGGACTTTTCGCATAATTTAGCAGGTTGGGCACAGAGTCCGTTCCTATTAACCATGAAAGACATGGTCCGATACTACCAGTTTGACGACAGCGAAGATCCTTTTATTGCGGATTTTCTGGATTTGGTACATGAATACGGGAAATCCCAGACGGCTTCCGTTTCAGCTTTTTTAACATGGTGGGACGACCTCAATAGTTACAGTGAGACTATTCCGCGACTCACTCTTTCCGGAAAGTCTGATGCCGTGCAACTGATGACCATTCATGCTTCCAAAGGTATGGAATTTCCTGTGGTGATCACTCACTGTAGCGCATCCAATTCCCGTGAATCCTATTACTGGGTGAATGATGCACGAAGTCAGAAAAGCTGTTATGTGAAGCATGAAAAAAACATGAAGTACTCTGATTTTCAGGAAGATTATGATGCTGAAGAGGATAAGAAAAACCTTGACAGTCTTAATCTCTGGTATGTGGATTTCACCCGTGCCCGCGATATGCTCTACCTTTTAGTCGAATTCCCAGACAGTAAAGACAATAAAAAGAAAGAAGACGAAAAAACGAACATAAAGAAAGCTTTGCGGCAATTTGTAGGCAATTCAGAAAACCAAATCACAGACAATCAAAATCACATTTACTATTATGGTGATTTTGAGTGGCAGAAACCAACTAAAACATCTGATAATCAGCTAAAAAACTCAAATCTTCAGGTATGCTGTTCTAACTTGACTTTCTGCGAGAACGACTCCATCAATGTCAACCTTTCAGCAACAAACACCGAATCACAAGATCTCGGTACGCAGATCCACGAATTTTTGCAAAAATTAACACTCTTTCCCGCTACGGAAGAGGAGCGAGATGTGGTGACAAGCGGATTGCCGGAGGAGATCCGCACACGGCTGCTTCAGCTGTTCGAACGGACGGCACAGGATTCCCGTTTACGTCCGTATTTCTACCTCAACGATGGTGACCAGGTGTTGAACGAGGTCACCATCCTCACGAAAAACGGCGAGGAGAGGCGTCCCGACCGTGTGGTCATCAAACCCGACCACGTCATGATCATTGACTACAAAACCGGTCAGGAGCATCGTCTTCAATACGAAGCGCAACTGAAAGAGTATCAAGAATGTATGCAGGAAATGGGATATCAAGACGTGCGAACGGAAATCCTGTATATTGGCTATTAGCCTTTGGCTTTTGGCTATTAGCTTTTTGCTTTTGAATACAAAACAGACCAGCTAATATCTAATGGCCAATAGCTGAAATTTTTATCATCAACACACAACAACATATTATCATTCTGGTTCGAGAAAAAAAAATAATTCGGGCGATATTGAAAATTTCGTATTTTTGCACGAAAATAAAATATAGTCATTATGTCCTTTATTACAGAAAGAATTGCATTAGAAGGGTTGACTTTTGACGATGTGCTCCTGATTCCGGCATATTCGGAGGTGCTGCCCAAAGAGATTGATTTGCGGACGCGCTTTACGCGCAACATTCATCTTAATCTGCCGTTTGTGTCTGCGGCCATGGACACCGTGACCGAATCGAAGATGGCGATTTCCATTGCTCGAGAGGGCGGTATCGGTGTTATACACAAGAACATGAGCATCGCCGAGCAGGCCAAGCAGGTGGCTTCCGTCAAGCGTGCCGAAAACGGCATGATCAACGCGCCGGTGACCATCACGCCCGACAAGACCGTGGGCGACGCCTTGCGCATCATGGCCGAATACCACATCGGCGGCATCCCTGTGGTGGACGAGAAAAACATCCTCGTCGGCATCGTCACCAACCGCGATCTCCGTTTCGAGAAGAACTTCAACCGCAACATTTGCGACGTAATGACTAAGGACGACCTCGTCACAACCTCCCGCGACACGGATCTCTACCGCGCCGCCGACATCCTGCAGGAGCATAAGATAGAGAAGCTGCCTGTGGTGGCCGAGGACGGAACTCTCATAGGATTAATCACTTACAAAGATATCACGAAAGCCAAGGACAAACCATTCGCATGCAAAGACGCGCAGGGGCGCTTGCGTGTGGCTGCGGGTATCGGCATCACCAACGATGCTGTACAACGCGCCGAAGCCCTTGTGGAGGCTGGCGTGGACGCACTCGTGCTTGACAGCGCCCACGGCCATTCCAAAAACGTAATCAACACGCTGAAAGAGATTAAAAAGCTTTTCAACAATGTGGATGTGGTGGTCGGTAACATCGCCACGGGCGAGGCGGCCAAGTTGCTCGCCGACAACGGCGCCGATGCCGTGAAGGTGGGTATCGGACCCGGCTCCATCTGCACCACCCGTGTGGTGGCCGGCGTGGGCGTGCCACAACTCAGCGCGGTCTATGGTGTCTATAAAGCCTTGCAAGGCTATGACATCCCGCTTATCGCCGACGGCGGTATCCGCTACTCCGGCGACATCGTGAAGGCACTTGCTGCAGGCGGCGACTCCGTGATGCTCGGCGGTCTGCTCGCCGGCGTGGAGGAATCTCCCGGTACCACCATCCTTTTCAACGGACGTAAGTTCAAGACCTATAGGGGGATGGGATCGTTGGAAGCCATGCAGCATGGTTCCAAAGACCGTTATATGCAGAGCGATGTGGATGATGCCAAAAAACTCGTTCCCGAAGGCATTGTCGGTCGAGTCCCTTACAAGGGTGACCTTTACGAAGTGGTCTATCAGATGGCTGGCGGTCTGCGCTCGGGTATGGGCTATTGCGGTGCCAAAACTATCGAAAAGCTGCACGAAGCCCGCTTCTGCCGCATCACCAACGCCGGGGTGCTCGAAAGTCATCCGCATGACATTACCATCACCAGCGAAGCACCTAACTATTCAAGCGAATCCAAATAATTCAATCATCATCAAAAATAAACTGTTATGAACAATAAGAACATCATCGTAGGTGTTGACTTTTCCAACAGCTCCCTCAACGCCTTTCGTCACGCAATTTCATTGGCTCTGAAAACAGGTGCTGATTTGCACTTGGTATGGGTGAAAACCCCAGGTGTAACCAAGAACTCCGAAAATGGGGAAGACAATTATATTCACAAACTGCAAGATTCTTTGGAAGAGTGGAGAGATATGTGCAGAATGGAATCACCTAATACAGAAGTAAATACGGTTATATTAGAAGGAAAAGTGCATGTTGAACTTCCAAAATATGCCGCTAACTTCTCCAACCCCATAATCGTGTTGGGCACGCATGGCACTTCCGGTTTTGAGGAAGGCTATATCGGCAACAACGCCAACCGTCTGATCAAGGCCGCCAAAGTTCCGATCTTGATCATGCGTGAAAATATCGAGATCAAACGTGACCTGCATAATATTTACGCTCCTATCGATTTGAGCTTCGAGACGTTGCAGAAGATGCGTTACGCCACTTATTTGGCTAAACGTTTTGCCGCCAAAATCACTATCGCGGGGGTCTATTATCCGAACAATGCTGACACGCGCCACATCATCAACGTGCAGATGCGTCATGCCTCCGACATGTGTGAGGACGCCAACGTACGCCACGAGATGGTTCCGTTGACTGTGCAAAAAGACTATGTGCAGACACTTTTGAACCACGCTCACGAGATGGATGCCAACCTGATTGTCATCATGCGTGAAGAAAGCGAAACGGACTTCACCTCCAACTCGAACATGACGGAAATCCTCAGTACCTCAAAGATGCCGTTGCTGATTATCCCTAACGTACAGTCCGCAGGTCTCGGCAGATAATGGCAAAAACAGGCAAAAGGACGTTGCGTGGAGGCAACATGCTCAACCCCACACCTGTGGTCATGGTCTCCTGCGGCAGCACCCTTGACGAATACAATATCATCACCATCGCATGGGCGGGAACGGTTTGCTCCGACCCGCCTATGTGTTCTATTTCTGTGCGCCCCGAACGCCATTCCTACGGCATCATCAAAAAAGAAGGAGCTTTTGTTATAAACTTGGTTAACAAACAATTAACCCCATACGCTGATTGGTGCGGGGTTCGTTCGGGTAAAAAGTACAACAAATTTGTGGAAACAGGGTTGACCCCGATTCGTGCTACGAAAGTGAACGCACCGATGATTGAGGAATCGCCTGTGAATCTGGAGTGCAAGGTGACGCAAGTCATCCCGCTCGGCAGTCACGACCTGTTCCTTGCCGAAGTTGTGGCCGTTCATGTCAACGAGAAACTGTTTTCGCCGAAAACGGATGCCATAGACCTTCGCCGCGCCGATTTAGTGACCTATTCTCACGGGCATTACTACACTTTGGGGGATATTCTTGGCAAGTTTGGGTTCTCGGTGGAAAAGAAGAAATAACAACAACCTGTCCTAAAAATTCTTAAAACCGCAAAGCCGCCCAATAGAATACAAAGAATTGTTATTTTTGCAGTTTGATTCCGTATGAAACGGCAATGGTATATATGGGTATGTCTGCTGATGGCCACAGGGTTACAGCTCAAGGCGCAAACAGGAGGGAAGTTTGTATATAACTTCTTGAAATTCAACTATTCCTCCCGTATTATGGCTTTGGGTAGCAATTTGATTTCTGTACACGATGATGACCCGTCCTTGATATTGGTCAATCCTTCCTATATCAGCGAACGCCACCATAACAATCTTGCGCTCAACTTTACGGACTATTTCACGAAGAGTACCGCCATCGCTGCCTCGTATTCCTATACATTCCCGAAAGCGGGCAGCTTTGCCATCGGCATCTATGGCCTTAACTACGGTTCTTTCCGGGGGGCTGACGAGAACGGAAATGAAACAGGACAATTCTCCGCCGGCGATTACGCTTTGGTTATTGGCTGGGGTCGGGAACTTTCCCCGAATTTCTCTGTCGGTGCCAATTTGAAGACGATATTCAGCTTCTACGATTCCTATTTCTCCGCTGGCATGGCTGTGGATCTGGCCGGGAGCTATTATAATGAAAAAAAGAAACTCTCCCTTACCTTGTTGGCCAAGAATATAGGTGTGCAGTTGAAAGCTTATTCACCAGGAGACCATGAATTGTTGCCTTTTGATCTGCAGCTCGCTTTTTCCCAGCGACTCCAACACGTCCCCGTTCGCTACCATATCACCCTTCACTCATTGTACCGTTGGAATATGAGCTACTATGGGCTGGACAACCCGTTCATCCAAACGGATGCCATCACTGGCGAACCGCAATATCCCTCCAAAGTGGCACAGTTTGCTGATAATTTTTTCCGCCATTTTGTGTTCGGTTTAGAAATTGAACCTTCGAAATATTTTTCCATACAATTGGCATACAATCACAATGTTCACCAGGAGATGAAAGTGATTTCCCGAAAGTCAATAGCAGGTTTTTCATACGGTATCCAATTGGATATCAAAGGTGTTCGTGTAGGATTCTCCAGACAGCACTATGCAGTGGGAGCTACACCGAACTGTTTTGATCTTGCTTTTGACTTTGGAGAATTAGCCCGGACGAACAAAGAGCGTAAAGCCAGAAAATTAGAACGAATCACCCCTTAAAATGAAGATACCCTTTTCACCACCGCATATTGATGATGCGATAATCGATGAAGTTGTCGCCACCTTGCGCTCGGGTTGGATCACCACCGGGCCAAGGACGAAACTTTTTGAGCAGAGACTTGCAGAATACTGTGATATTCAACGTGTTGTGTGCGTTAATTCCGCTTCTGCTGGTCTGGAACTGGTTCTGCACTGGTTCGGCATAGGTCAAGGTGATGAGGTAATTATACCCGCTTACACCTACACTGCCACGGCCGCAGTTGTCTTGCACTGCGGCGCAAAGCCCGTCATGGTGGATGTGAACGACGAGCTGCTCATGGATGTGGAACAGCTTGGCAATGCCATCACTTCCCGTACCAAAGCCATCATCCCCGTGGATATTGTCGGACTTCCCTGCGATTATGACCGTCTCATGGATTTTGTCCAACAACCCTCCGTAAGGCAAAAATTCCAGCCGAACAATCCCATTCAGGAAAAACTGGGCCGTATCTTGATCCTCTCGGATGCCGCCCACTCTCTCGGTGCCCAATACAAAGGGAAAAAGACCGGCGCTTTGACTGATATTACCGTATTTTCCTTCCATGCTGTCAAAAACCTGACCACGGCAGAAGGCGGTGCTATTTGCCTCAACCTTCCCGCCCCATTCAATCCAGATGAATTGTATCATGACTTTTGCATCTACTCTTTACACGGTCAATCTAAAGACGCCTTTACCAAAACACAGGCAGGAAGCTGGCGTTACGATGTCTGTTCCATTGGTCACAAATGCAACATGACCGACATCGCCGCCGCTATGGGTTTGGTGGAACTCGCCCGCTATGACCAGCTTATCTTGCCACGGAGGAAAAAGATTTTTGACGCTTATTATCAAGCGTTTAATGGTGACCGTCGGTTCAGAATGCCTGTTTATGAAACGGCAGAAAAGGTATCCTCTTATCACGTTTTCACCTTGTTCCTGAACCATACCACGGAACAACAGCGTGATGAGGTTATCCAGAAAATTGCGGAACACGAAGTGGCCACGAATGTGCATTTCATCCCGCTGCCCTTGTTGACAGCGTATAAAGCATTAGGATACCGTATTGAAGATTACCCTAATGCCTATAATAATTATGCTTGTGAAATCAGTTTGCCTGTCTATTTTGACCTGACGGACGAGCAGGTGGATGAGGTCATTCGAGTGGTGAAGGAGTGCGTTCCTGATAAAACCGTCTTATAGTTTGTACCATTCGGGATGTGCGTGCGGCTTGTCCTCCAAATTGAATCTCCCCTTGCGATAGCCTTCAAGTCCGTTGTATTGCGCTAAAATTTCCTTCATGTCCTTTTCGTAGTCACCAGTGGGATGAAATATGGACATGATACCGCATGTTCTGGTTTTATAGTCGATGTACCCCAAACTGATGGGCACACCGGCCTCCATCGCAATCTGATAGAAACCGCGTTTCCATCTATCCACTCTTTTGCGTGTGCCTTCCGGACAGATTATCAACGTGATGCGTTCCCGTTCCTTAATGACGTTTGCGGCATATTCCACAAAATTCCGGGCATGTTTCCTATCTACGGGAATACCACCTAACTTCTTCAATAATAGGTTTAAAGGGAAAAAGAAAAACTCCTTTTTGATTATGGTGTTGGCGTGCAGGTCATAATACTGCATCGCCGCCAGCCCTATAACGAAATCCATGATGGAGGTATGCGGTGCCATCATCAGCACGCTCTTGGGAATGGTTCCTTCGGGATTCGGATACGGTATTGGCTTTACACGATAAATATATTTGAAAAGGAAGGTGCTAAGCATGATTCAAACTATTGATTATAAATTTATTGTCTTTAATAAAACCTTCTATTTGACAACCCATGCGAAATGCGCGGTTGTCTGGCAGATGTCCTGCCGGAACGTTGAATATCAGCGGAAAATCAAACTCTTGACAATGGTCAGCCACAATTTCTTCAGCCGTTCTCCCGAAAGGTACTGTATTGTCGTGCATGTCACTTAAATGCCCGACTAATAAGGCTTTAATGTGCGAAAGTTTTCCACTTCGTTTCAGATTGAGCATCATTCGGTCTATGTGGTACAAGTACTCGTCCAAATCCTCGATAAACAGCACTTTATCGGTGGTGTCTATGTCCGAAGGCGAACCAATGAGAGAATACAGCATTGATAAGTTCCCTCCTGTTAAAATTCCTGAAAATGGTTTTGTTCGCGACAACGGATGGGGAGCGATTTCATACGTCAGCGTTTTGCCTGTCAATGCATCCAGAAAAGACTGACACGCCGCTGATTGCGTATTGTTTTCCTTAATATTGATGGGCATGGTGGTGTGCATCGTGGCGGTCTGGAGATTCTGTTGCAAGTGGTTATGGAACACGGTGATGTCGCTGTATCCGCATATCCATTTCGGATGATTACAGAAACGCGAAAAATCCAAGCGGTCGATGATGCGTGCAGAGCCGTAACCACCTCTTACACACCAAATTGCGTTTACTTTTTCACTATCCAAAAGATCTTGGAAATAGTTGGCTCGCAGAACATCGTTGCCAGCAAACTGATGATCTTCGGCAAAAAGTCTGTCATCATAAAAAACGTTAAAACCGACACTTTTCAACCATTGCTCGGCCGGAAAAATTTCCTCTTTGGAGATTTTCCGGGCGGGAGCAGCCAGTGCGATGGTGTCACCAATGGTCAAAAAAGGCGGAATTATCATAAGCTAATATGGTTTTCTTCAAGCAGCTGCGCTGTCAGCGTCCTCAACAACTGACGTTGCTCCACGTTGTTATAGAATCTTTTTTTATGTTTTGCCACCTTGCGGTTCTTGAAAATCATACCCGTCACCCCTTGGTATCTGGGATCTATTGCCGCTGTCATCATGGTGGCGGAACCTTGTTCCGGGGTGTTGATGAACGGACGGAAAAACCAGTCGCAAAGTTTGTCAACCACAATATTGTCCATTCGGATAATATTGGTGCTCACAATGAACGGATCGGAAACGTTAAAACAGATACCTTCCTTTTTCCATGCTTCTGAGGCATCGAGCATAAAATAGTAGAGGGCCAACTTGGAGCTGCCGTATGCGTTGAACCGGTTGTACTCTTTTTCGCTTTTCGGGGTGAAAAGATCCGGAGTTATTTTACCGAGAAAATAAGACAGGGAAATCATACTCACAATGCGAGTGCCATTGCCCATAATGGGATGCAAAAGATTAGTTAACGTATAGTGTCCCAAATAGTTGACTGCCATCGTTAATTCTATGTTGTTGACACTCTTCTTGGGTTTGCTGGGCAGCACTCCGGCATTGTTCAACAAGACCTGCAAAGACGGGAACCGGCTTTTAACTTCATCGGCAAAGCGCACGATATCCGCCAAATTGCCAAGATCCACCGTCATCAAATGCAAATTTCCGTTAGTCTCCTGACGGATTTCCTCCATTACAGGGCGTGCCGCATTCTCGTCAATTACGGCCATTATCACCTCATAACCGGCTTTTGCCAATTCTCTTACATGGATGCGACCCATACCGCCGTCCGCACCAGTCACCAACGCCACTCCTTTACTCTCCATATAATCTTACTATCAAAAAATCACGCTTTAATTTTCCTCACACAACAGCGTATGATGAATCGTAGTAAGCGAATCAACTTCTATTATCTCGTCTTTGTTGAACTGCTCACAATTTTCCCGGGTATAATTATACACGGAATCGTATGTTATGCGGACAATGCTGTCGTTTTGTACTGCTTGGTTTGAGGAAAAACATTTGCATTCTTTCATGCTACAACCGGTCAAGGCAAGAAGTCCGGTTAAAATCAATAAATTGAACAATAGATTTCTCATTTTCTTCATGATTATTGTTTTGTTGAATAGGCTAACGCATATAATTTTATCTGTTTGATCATAGAAGCAAGTCCATTGGATCGGGTCGGGGAAAGATGGTTTTTGAGCCCGATAGCGTCAATATAGGACAAATCATTGTCGAGAATTTCCTGTGGAGTATGTCCGGACAAAACTTTAATTAACAGATATACAATGCCTTTTGTGATAATCGCATCGCTGTCTGCGGTGAAATAAAGCAAACCGTCCCGCATTTCTGGATGGAGCCAGACTTGTGACTGACAGCCGCTGATGAGAAATTCCTCGGTCTTATATTGCGGGTCAATCATCGGCAATTCCTTTCCCAATTCAATAATATAGTTGTATTTGTCCATCCAGTCGTCGAACATTTCGAACTCCTGAATGAGTTGTTCTTCCGTTTCTTTCATTGTATTCATAAAATTAAAAACCTTTTTGTCGTCAAACGCGGGAGCGATAACTGGATTTATCGGTTAGGAATATTTTCTTCTCAACAAATCGCAGAATGACAAGTATGCGTCAGACTTTGAATCCCAGAAAAATTTCTGTTTCAGATTTTCAAGGCAGTCAAACGCTTCTTCCAGGGTTTTGCATTCATTCAACAGCCTGATGGAGGAGCTGAAATCTTCGCCGCGGTTGTGGAACAACTCTTTGATATAGATGAATTTGTCGTTAATAGAGATGGCTTTTGTCAAATCGCCGACTTTGGCACGCTGATATTGGCTGCTGATGGAGTGGTCTTCACGTTGCTCATTGAAAAGGTCGTTGAGGGAACGTTGCTGCGGTTTCTGAACGGGATTCTCTTTTGTGAGTTCCTGTTTGGGAGCGGAAGGTTGTTGGACTTGTTTTTCTTCGACAACAGGTTTTTGCACCTTTGCAATGGTTTTTCCCTCCTGTTTATGAACTTCTGGAGCCGTAGTTTGTTTCGGAGGAATGAAGTTCAATATATCATCTTCCTCATGGAGGTCTTCCTCGGAAGAGGTTGTAATATCAATATCAGGTTCAATGAAGAGTTCTTCGGCGTTATCATGTATCTCTCCATCGATAACAATTTCTTCTTCAGGATCTTCCAGATGCTCGAAGACGTCAGCGGCTTCTGTTTCAACATCCATTTTTTTGTTAGAATCTTGAGCAGGCTGTTTCTGTTCATGAGATTCGATTTCTTCGGCAATCTTTTGCAACTCTTTTTCTGCAGCGGCTTTGTAGCTTTCATGTTCCGTATCGAAGAACAAATCCACATCCTCTTCCAATGTTTTGGCAGGGGAGAACTCTCGTTTCGGTTCGGGTTCAGTGGTTGTTTCAGGTTTTGCAGTCACCTGTTGCGGGGCACTGTATTCCTCTGTTTCTATGGCAGAGACGCGAACGTACAGATTTCGGATTTTCTCCAACAGGATTTCTTTCTCAATGAGAGCGATTTTGATTTCTTTTTCATTGTCAGATAGCCATTTATCCAACATTTCCGACATTTGTTGATAAGCGTCGTTCATTTTTTTCGATTTTCTATATCAGGTTAATGGTTTTTATTATAATTTTGCGCTCGAAAAAAGCGCACAAAAATACGAAATTCTTTTATACAGAATAAGGGAAATGTTTTTAGAAAATAAGGCGAGTAGAAATCATAAAAAAGGGTGGATAGAAGTCATCTGCGGATCCATGTTTTCCGGAAAAACGGAAGAATTACTGCGTCGCATCCGTCGGGCTGAGTTCGCCAACCAGAAAATCGAACTATTCAAACCGGCTATAGACACACGTTATGATGAAACGGAAGTGGTGTCGCACAATGAAAATTCCCGGATTTCGACCCCGGTCAATAACTCTTCGGAAATATTGCTCTATATCAATATGAATGATGTGCAGGTTGTGGCCATCGACGAAATCCAATTTTTCGACGACGGAATTGTGGAGGTTTGCAACCAGTTAGCCAATGCCGGTATCCGAGTGATTGTCAGCGGGTTGGATATGGACTACAAAGGAGTTCCCTTTGGCCCGATGCCGAAACTGATGGCCGTGGCGGAGTATGTCAGCAAGCAACATGCCATCTGCACGCGTTGCGGCGACCTCGCCCATTTCTCCTACCGCATTGTCCCGAACGAGCAACAAGTCCTCCTCGGCGAGAAAGACGCCTACGAGCCGCTCTGTCGCCACTGCTACGAGGAGATGAAACAGAAAGAGTGAGTTGACGTGAGACGTAAGACGTGAGACGTTGGGGTTTATCGTTGCCAACAGCCATAGTTTAAGTCTAAGTCTAAGTTTAAGTCGTTCCAATCGCCTATCGTCACCGACTCAATGGTAAGGTTTTCCTCTTGACATCACACACCGTTATCACCGCCATGGCCGCCCAGACGATGGCTGAAAGTTTGTCTGTGTCCAAGAAATTGTTGAAGACCCCGTGGGTATAATAGGAAACAAGAGAAATCACCATACATAAAGACAACAGTTTCAATGTTTTGTCTTCCGTATAAATATACGTTTTGATTCCTATGATAAGGAATGTGAAAACGATGGCAAAAACCGTCAACATACCGGGAATTCCGCTTTCAGCGCAGGGTCCGATATATTCGCTGTGGGCATTGCCGCCGTCGCCGAAGTCAGTGGAGATGATGGTGCGGTAATAGCCTTTCTGGAAAGGCGCATACTCAAACTGGTAAGTGCCAGGACCCCAACCGAATACAGGTTTCTCCTCAATCATGCCGAACGCAGCCGTCCAGCGGTTGATGCGCTCCATGTTGGAGGCGTCGGTGCTGATGTTTGACATGGACTGTACGTGCTCGATAAAGTTGCCGGAGGAATCCTGACTGTTGCGGCTCATCTTGTAGAGGATGTCATCCGCGTAAAAGAACAGCAGAAGTCCTAAAATCAATCCGCTACCCAATAACCATGACAGTTTGATACGCAGTTTGAGGATAATCAATACCCCGACGGCTACAACAAGACTGATCCATGCAGCACGGCTGAACGACAGGTAAAATGCCATCAGCAAAATCAAGGTAATGACCACGTAAAAGATCTTTTGCGGTAATTTGTTGTCAGGCAGGAAGAAAAAGCCAGCAGTAATGGGTATCATGAAAGCCAATGCCGCGCCGTATGCCGTGTGGTCGTTGTAGAATGGTGACATGACATAGTGGGCATAGTGTTCGTCAAAACCGCTGAGAGCATGAAGATAGGTGGTAATGCAGACGATAATGGTTAACCCAAGCGCATAACAGTTGAAGTATCGGACGGCGTTTTTTAGATCATCCTCCACTAATTGCATGAAAAACCAGTAGCAGGAGGTGATGAACCAGAGTTTGGAGGCGAAAGCTTTGAGCGAAATGACAGGGCGCACGCTGGTCAGACAGGTAATCAGCATCCAGCCGAGATAAACCATGATCGCGATGGATATGGGATGTTTCAGGAAGGCGCGGTTTATGCGCAGGTCGTAAAGAATCCGTGCCAAGAAAATCATCGTCAGCGCAATCATCAGTCCTTCAGAGGGTAACGACAGTCCGAGATGGATGTTCTTGCTGCTGATAATGACCGAGAGCGGGGTAGTGAAGGCAATCAGGTACATGGCCACGTCAGCGTGGAAAAGCAGGATATACACCCCCACTGCGGCAACTGTAATCAGGGGAACCACTTGCGTTTCTCTGATTATGGCGAAGCCGTTGGCCAGCACAAGCGCTATGGCGATTACAAAGCCTATAATCTGCCGCTTAGTGATCTTGTGTGTCTGCTGCCGGATCTCTTCTAACAGGTTTGTTTTCAATCCTTTCAATCGTTAACAGAACAATCAAAGTCAGAATGAAAGCGCAAAGTGTGGAAATAATTACGATGAGGGACTTCTTCGGGTAGAATTTCTTGTCAGCAGGGAACGGTTTGTCAATCACAAACTTCACCGGCATGATGGTGGTCATGTCCATTTTGGCATCCATCATCTTCTGTTTGCACAGGGCGTGATATTTGCTGAAATTAAATTCAAGATCTTGATATGAAGTAAGTTGAGCACCATATTTGGCTAAAGTGTCCTGCTCCCTTATGATGCGCTGCATGGCAGCGGTGTTCCCTTGGGCGGCGGCGATAGCATATTGCTGCGTGAGACGTTCGCTCTGCAGTTTCACGTCGAAGACGCCATGTGCCATGAGTGCCCGGATGGAGTCGTTGACGATGGCGATTTCGCGTTCAATGGAATCCAACTGGTTTTGCAGAATGATGCAAGCGGCTTGTGCGCGTTCGTATTCCACAGCGTTCTTGATGGTGTCCAACCAGCGTACCACATCGAGAGTCATCTCGTATGCGCGTTGCGGGTCCCAATCGCTCACCGACAGCGAAATGGCACCGTAATCTGTGCGTTTTATGGTCAGATTGTTGGTGATAGTCTTATAAAGTTTGGTCATCCCGCCTTTTTTGTTCACATTGATGTTGTAGTATTCGGCGAGTTTGTATTTCTCAATCAGCGAATCCTTGATGGCCACGGAGTTCAGGAACGGCAGCATCTGTTCGGTCTCGTCAACGGTGGCCAACGCCTTGATTTCCAGTCGTTCGTTGTAGTTTTGCTCGTTCAGGAGGATTTTGGAAACGGAGCTGGTCCGGGGCGCGTAGAGTAGGGCAGTGGACTTAAAGCGCGGTCGCACGAGAAATGAGCAGGCCGCCGACACGAGAAATGCGGCAACACACACAATCAACAACCATTTCCGCCATTTCCACATAAACTGCAACAAGCTGAAAGCATTGTACTTGTTTTGATTTTCCATTCGGTATTTTTTTGTTTGATAATGATATAAAATTCTATTTATCGTGTAATAGTAACAATTAGAATAATACTAATCACTGATCACTGATCACAGATCACTAATCACTGCACACTATTCACTAATTAATACAGCAGCCCCAGTTCCATTTTGGCGGCATCGGTCATGCGATCCATCGTCCAGGGCGGGTCGAATGTGACATCAACCACCACTTTGTTCACGCCGGGGATCATGGACACGCGGGTTTGCACCTCCATGGGCAGACTTTCCGCCACGGGACAGTTGGGCGCGGTCAGCGTCATCAGGATATAGACATCGTTGTTTTCGTTCACCTCTAACTTGTAGATAAACCCTAATTCCCAGATGTTTACGGGAATTTCGGGGTCGTAAATGGTGTTGAGAACCTCAATCACTTTACTCTTCATAAACGTCACTTTTTAAATTTTGCAAAAATATGAAATCTTAACGTATCGTTGTCGTTTTTAGTTTGGTTTTAAAGATATTTTTTTAGGTTTGCCATTTTCTACTTGCTTTTTCCATAGGTACTCAGGTCTGAATCTTCAACAGCGAACGACCAAAAGCCAATAACTATAACTGATTAAAGAAAAATCGCCATTGTATTTTGTTTTTCGTTTCATAACGAAAAATTCGTTATCTTTGCCGCAGTAAAATAACAGGTATGGTAAAATTGAAGAAATTAACCGCCTCGGAGGAGGCTATTATGCAGATAATCTGGAAGTTGGGAAAAGGTTTTGCGCAGGATATCATGAGCGAGATTATGGAGCCGAAGCCGCCGTACAACACCACGCTTTCCGTTGTGAAGGCACTGGAACGCAAGGGCTATGTCGGGCACGAGACTTTTGGCAAGGCGAACCGTTATTATCCGCTCATTTCCAAAGAGGACTACTCCCGCAGTCTGCTTGGTCGCGTGGTCAGCCACTATTTCAACAATTCCCTTTCCTCGCTGGTTTCCGCTTTCACTGCTGACCATCCTATATCAGAAGAAGAGCTTGAGGAACTGGAGCGTTTGGTGGAGGAAGCGAAACGAAAAAGCTATTAGCTGTTGGCTATTGGCATTGACAAAAAGCTAAAACTCAGGTTGCGAAATA
>Ga0247608_10003861_pt1 | contig 17164 bp, 14 predicted proteins | sample 176DNAGHGlowgp2_FD_193490 | JGI IMG/M metagenome (GOLD analysis project Ga0247608, IMG submission 193490) | Sheep rumen microbial communities from Palmerston North, Manawatu-Wanganui, New Zealand - 1766 DNA GHGlow gp2 | ecosystem: Host-associated > Mammals > Digestive system > Stomach > Rumen ... | reverse complement strand
CCCTTTCGACCGTTATGGCAGCACGATAACCTTTGCCCGTGTGGCTCCTGAAACGGACCGTGCTATGCTGCAAGCCAAAGCGGAAGCGCTTTGCAAAGAAATATACCCGGGCATGTTCGGAACGTCATTCCTTGAAACCTTGTCCGTGGAGCGCCTCGATGAGATTTTCTTCAAGGAGTACGACGGCAACCCGCAAGCCTATCGCCACGGAGACATCGGTACGCTCAGAATCTTGTTGCTGGTGGGCTTGCTGCTTCTTCTGTCAGCTGTTTTCAATTATATCAACCTGAGTTTCGCCCTGACCGGCAAGCGGGCCAAGGAGATGGCAACTCGCCGTCTGCTGGGTGAAGAGAAACGCAGTATCGTACTCCGGCAGATTGTCGAATCCATCCTGTTTACAGCACTCTGTTTTGGAATCGGCCTGCTGCTGGCATATGCCTTTGTGCCGTCGTTCAACCGCCTGATCAATGATCCGGATGTTCCGGTCTCTATCTTGATGCGGCCGGGTTACGTAATTGCCTATCTGGCTCTCATTGTCCTGACCGGCGCGATTTCCGGGATTCTGCCTGCATTATTGTCAAGCCGATACTCGCCCATCGATGTGGTACGCGGTACATTCCGCCGCCAGGCGAAGATGACTTTCAGCAAGGTCTTCATTGTACTGCAAAGTGCGCTGTCGGTGTTCCTGCTGGCCATGGCCCTCGTCATGGAGGCGCAGTATCGTCTGTCGATGAACCGTCCGCTCCACGCGAATATCGAGGACGTCTATTATCTTCGTGTCCAGAGCCGTTCCGACCAGGGGCCACTGGCCGATGTCCTGGCGGCATTGCCCTGCGTGAAAAGAATCGGATTCAGCCAGGGGGCTCCGGGCGCCCGGACGGGAGGACAGTTTTCGCTGACCCGCGACGGAAGCGAGATCATGTACCGGACCTTCAAGATGGACAGCACCGCCTTCGACATTTTCCATTTTGAGAAACTGAAGGACTTTGAGGCGCCCAAATTCAATGCCGTTTGGTTTGGCGAGGCGGCTTTTGCGGCAACGGGATTCGATGACGCCTTTCACGACATCAGCCAGACGCTGTCCCAAAGGACGCGGGGGTGTGAGTATGTGGCCGGCGTGATCAAGGATTTCCCGGTGAATCTGTCCAACGCCGGAACGGAAGATTATCTCTTCGTGTCCGTCATGAAGCGTGAGGACTTGATGTGGGGAGGCTGGGTCATCGAGACCGTCGGTGACCGGGCGGAGGCGCGGAAAGCAATCAGACAGGTATATGAGGACTGGAGCCGGACCAATATCGCCAGCGTGGCGGACAACGGTTTCCTCACGGAAAACTATCGGGAAGCGCTCCGCCCTGCCCGCAACAATATGCGCCTGCTGGAACTGTTTATGCTGCTCTCTGTCTTGATTTCCCTGCTGGGCCTGCTGGCCATGAGCACCTACTTCGCCGGCGAGCGCTCCAAGGACATCGCCGTGCGCAAGGTTTTCGGCAGCACGGTGGACGGCGAACTTTGGCACAGTGTACGGGAGTATATGATTCTTGTTAGCATAGCCTGCATCATCGGCATCCCTATCGCTGTGTGGGCGGCTCAGAAATACCTGGAGAGCTATATTTATCGGCTCGAAAACTATGGGTGGATTTTTGTCCTGGCTGTTGTCCTTACATTTGCCATGGCTTTCGGGTCTGTGCTCTGGCAAACCCTCAAGGCCGCCCGGACCAATCCGGCGACGGAACTGAAAAAAGAATAGCTATCGTATGGAAGCAAATTGGTCCAGATACCGGTTGGCAGCGGCAAGTTCGGGGAGGTTACGCTTCTCGAAGGCAGCGCAATACAACTCCCGGAAACGGCAGAGTTCCTCCCACATGGCACTGCGGGCCGAAGGCCCCTCGCCCAACCTCCCGTACCGGATGGTAAGGTCAATCAGTTCCTGGAAACGGGCAAAAGCGCTCAAAGCGCGGTTTTCTTTCCCGGCTTCAAGGGCCTTCAGGACACGGGAAGTTTCGCTGCCGATGTTGGCCATCTGCTGCGGGAATGAAAGTTCGGCCCAGCGGCCGTTTTCCAGGGAAGCGTGTTGCATTTATGCTGTAATGAATTTATCGACAATGGATTTGATGGCTTCCCGGACCTCCGGCTTTTCAACGTCACGGGATGGATTACCCTGCCAGGAGCGAATGTTGATGAGCGAATCGAACTGCCCTCGCTTGACATCGGCCACACATTTTATCATGTCACCGAAGGTGTTCTGCGCCAACTCTTTGAGTTCCGCTATGGAGATTGCCTGCTGAAGGATTTGCATAATCAAGTGTTTTGACAAAGATACAAATATTTTTCGACAGCATTTTTCTTGCTTCCACGGGCCGGGGGAGATTTTGCTGACATTCCTCTGGCTGCTTCCCGCGACGGCCCACTATCAGCTGCAGCTGAAAGACGCCGCTCCCCGCCTGGAAGTCCGCATGGCGGCCATCCGCTTCCTGGAGTTCCGGCGATAGATATAGTAATATTGCAGAAAAATGGTTAAATTTGCAGGATTGAGTTAATTAGAGTCCATGACCCTTCTTATCATTTACCTCCTGCTCACCATGGGCATCTCGTTCCTGTGCTCCCTGCTGGAATCCGTGCTCATGTCCACGCCCATCTCCTTCATTTCCATGAAAGAGGAAGAAGGAGACCGCAATGCCACCCTGTTCATGAAGTTCAAACAGGACCCGGACCGTCCCCTCACGGCCATCCTGTCGTTGAACACCATTGCCAACACCCTGGGCGCAGCCGCCGTGGGCCATCAGGCCACCCAGCTTAGCGGAGACCACGTATTCGGCATTGTGAGCGCCGCCATGACCATCCTCATCCTGGTATTCTCGGAGATTGTTCCCAAATCCATCGGCACATCCCATTGGAAAAACCTCCTGTGGCTGTCCCATGTGATGCAGCTGCTGGTGTATCTGCTCTTCCCCGTCGTCTGGGTGGTGGACAAACTGCACGACACCATCTCCCACGAAGACCCGGATACCGGCATTTCCCGCGAGGAAGTGAGCGCCATGGCCAACATAGGCGAGGAGGAAGGCGTGCTGGATGGCAGCGAGAACAAGGTAATCCAGAACATCATCAAACTGGACGACATCAAGGCCTACGACGTAATGACACCCCGCGTGGTGGCCGCCATAGCCTCGGAACAGATGACCCTGCGCAACTTCTACAAGCAGGAAGACCTCTCCCACAATTCCCGCATCCCCGTGTATTCGGATTCCCCGGAGTTCATCACCGGCTACATCCTCCGCTACGATGCCCTGGAGAACCTGGCCGAAGACAAGTTTGACATGCGCCTGAAGGATATCAAGCGCAAGATTGCCGCCTTCCATGAGGAAACCTCCGTCTCCGACATCTGGGAAAGCCTCCTCAAGACCAAGGACCAGATTGCCTGCATCATAGACGACTACGGCTGCTTCCAGGGAATCATCACTTTGGAAGACATCATGGAAACCATTCTGGGAATGGAGATTATAGACGAGAACGACACCATCACCGACATGCAGCAGTACGCCAAGGAACGCTGGCTCAAACGCAAGAACCAGTATAAACAGATTGTGCTGCCGGAGGATGATGACCATGAGTAAGCTCTTTTTCAACCCCTTTACGGGCCTGTATTACATCCTCCGGAGAAAACCCCGCAAAGCACCCGTGAACCAAGAAGTGGAGCGCCTGCGAGCCCAGGCCAAGCAGGAACTTCCTCCCCGCTTGAAGGAGCTGGCCGACGAACATGGCTTTACCTACAACCGCGTTACCATAAAAAACAACGTAAGTAACTGGGGCAGCTGCTCTTCCAAAGGCAATATCAACCTGAACTTAAGGTTGGTCACCTTGCCGGACCACCTGCGGGACTATGTGATGCTCCACGAGCTCTGCCACCTGAAATACCTCAACCACGGGCCCCGGTTCCACGCCCTGCTTGAGTCTGTCTGCCCCCGGCACCGCGCCTGCGAGAAAGAACTGAAAACCTATAAAATCACCGCCTGATGAAAGCTCCCCTCCTGCTGGCCACCGCCCTGCTGCTGTCCGCCTGCCAGTCGGCCGAAAGCGTAAAAACCACCTTCCAGACCTCCCAGGGCTGGAGGCCTACGATAGACACCCGGGCCGATGCCGTGATGGTGTACGGCGTAGAAGGCAAGGTGTCCCTGGAGGAAAGGCTGGCCTCGTGGCGGGAAAGAGGCTATCAGACACACTTCATGACCGGGATAGCCTGGGGCAATTACAAAGACTATTTCACCGGCGAGTGGGATGGCCGATGGCATTTGGACGAGGGCCAGGTGAACCAGAAGGGAGACACCCTCTGGCACGGGAAGATGGTCCCCTACATTGTCCCTACGGAAAACTACCTGAAGTATTTCAAGGAGAAACAAATCAAGCGCGTGATTGACGCCGGCGTGGACCATATCTTCCTGGAAGAGCCCGAATTCTGGGCCGCCGCCGGCTATTCGGACGCCTTCAAACGGGAGTGGGAAGCCTTTTACGGCACCCCCTGGCACCCCCGGGAAGAATCGGCCGAAGCGGCCTACCTTACGGCCAAGCTCAAGTACCACCTCTATTACCGGGCGCTGGACCGGGCCTTCAGCTATGCCAAGGAATACGGCCGCTCCCTGGGCCGTGACATCCGCTGCTACGTTCCCACCCATTCCCTTATCAACTACACCCAGTGGCAGATTGTGAGCCCGGAGGCCTCCCTGGCCTCCCTCCCCTGCATAGACGGCTACATCGCCCAGGTGTGGACCGGCACTTCCCGCGTACTCAACTACTACAAAGGCGTACAGAAGGAGCGGGTGTTCGAGACCGCCTTCCTGGAATACGGCTGCATGGCTTCCATGACAGCCCCCACCGACCGCCGCCTGTGGTTCCTCACGGACCCCATTGAAGACCGTCCCCGCGACTGGGAAGACTTCCGCCGGGGCTACCAGGCCACCTTCACGGCCCAGCTCCTGTATCCGCAGGTAAATACCTATGAAATCATGCCCTGGCCGGAGCGCATCTACGAAAAGCTGTATCCGCTAAGTTCCGGTTCTTCCGAGATGTCCCGCATTCCCCAGGACTACGCTTCCATGATGCAGGTCATGACCAACGCCCTCCAGAACATGCCCAAGGCCCCGCAGAAGCCCTCGGAGGCGGCCGTTCTCATGGCCAATTCCCTCATGTTCCAGCGGGACTCCAGCCTGAGGGGCTTTTTCGGCCTGGCCCTCCCCCTTCTCAAAGAGGGCTGTCCCGTGGGAATGGTCCACATGGAAAACCTGGGCTACAAAAAAGCCCTCGAAGGCACCCGCGTACTGCTGATGACCTATGCCAACATGAAGCCCCTGGACCCGCAGGCACATGCTTTCCTGGCCGATTGGGTCCGTCGCGGGGGCCGGCTCATCTACTGCGGCAAAGACGACGACCCGTATCAGCAGGTGCAGGAATGGTGGAATACGGCCCCCCATGCGTATGCCGCCCCCTCCGACCACCTCTTTGAGCTCATGAATGTCCCCGCCGGAGCCCCTTCCGGGCAATATGCCTATGGAAAAGGCAGCCTGACCATCCTGCGGGAGAATCCGGAGGACTTCTGTCCGGAAAATGTAGCGGAACTGTCGGCCCTGCTTCCCCGCACCGCTACCTTGCAGTTGGAACGGGGGCCCTACCATATAGCCGCCGTGATGGACGAGAATCCCCACGCCACGCCCCTGAAACTGGAAGGCTGCCTGATAGACCTCTACGACCCCGCCCTTCCCGTGTACCATGCCACGGAAGTGGCGCCGGGCTCGCAGGGCCTGTATTATAACGTCAAGAAAGCCCCCAAGGCCCCGGCCATCCTGGCGGCCGCCAGCCGCGAGTATGAGGTGAAACGCTCTTCCCGCCGGTTTTCCTACCTCTGCAAAGGCCCTCAGGACACTTACAACATCACCCGCATCCTGCTGCCGGCGCGGCCTGCAAGCGCCAGCGTGAACGGAGAGCCCTGCCCCTTCGAATGGGACCAGGACAGCCGCACCGTCTTCCTCCGCTTCCCCAACAGCCCGGAAGGCAAGCAAGTAGAACTGAATTGGTAAAACGTATAAGCATATGACACCCGAAACCATTGCCGCCATAGACCAGATTGACGTCCAGCTGAATGCCGGCGGCATGAACACCATCAATATCGTACTGGCTTTCGTGATGTACGGCGTAGCGCTGGGCATCCGACCGGGCTTCTTCGTAGAAGTGTTCAAAAAGCCCAAGTCGGTGCTGCTGGGCATGTGTGCCCAACTTGTGTTCCTTCCGATGTTCACGTTCTTCCTGGCGCTGGCACTGGGAGGCAGCATTTCCTGGACCATGGCCATGGGCATGATTCTGGTAGCCTCCTGCCCCGGAGGGAATATCTCCAATTTCATGTCTTCCCTCTCCAAGGCCAACGTGGAACTGTCCGTAAGCCTGACGGCCATCTCTACGGCCCTGGCGGTATTCATGACCCCCTTCAACTTCTGGCTGTACGGCAACCTGTACCTGCACTTCGCCCATATTCCCGGAGACGTTCCCACCCTGGTGATTCCCCTCTGGGATGTCCTCAAAACCATCTTCATTCTGTTGGGCGTTCCGCTGGTGGCCGGCATCCTTACCGCCCGCTACCTCCCCAAAGTGGCAGGAGTCCTCAAAAAGCCCCTGCAATGGATTAGCATCCTGTTTTTCCTGGCCATGGTGGTGCTCTCCTTCTGGGGCAACCGCGTAGCTTTTGTCCAGTGCATCAAGTATATCTTCCTGGTGGTGCTCATCCACAACCTGCTGGCCCTGGCCATCGGCTTTGTTACGGGCACCGCCTTCAAACTCCCGTATAAGGACCGCCGTACGCTCACCATCGAAACCGGTATCCAGAACAGCGGCCTGGGCCTGGTGCTCCTGCTGGGAACCGCCATCTTCGCCCACTTCCCTCCCCACGGAGGCATGCTGGTGATTACCGCCTGGTGGGGCATCTGGCACATTGTGAGCGGCCTTACGGTAAGTGCAGTCTTTGCCGTGTCAGACAAAAGAAAGAAATGAAACTCTGGGAAAACAGCCGGTCTTACCGCTTCGGACGCATCTTCACCGATGCGTGCACCCGCAGCTTGTACTGGCATTTCCAGGTATGTGGAAAAGAGAATATTCCGGCCGATGGCGCCGTCATCCTCTCTCCCAACCACACCAACACCCTCATGGATGCCCTGGTAATGCTGCGCCTCCAAAAGGGCCCCATCGCCTTTGGCGCCCGGGCCGATCTCTTCCAAAAGGGCCCCCGGGTGGCCCGCGCCCTGCACTGGCTCAAGATTGTCCCGCTGGCCCGCGCCAGGGACGGGGCCGAAGCCCTGAAGCAGAGCCAGGAGATTATCGACGAAATAGTGGACTGCCTGGGGCACAAGGTCCCTTTCTGCCTGTTTCCGGAAGGTACGCACAGGCCCAAACGGTCTCTCCTTCCCCTCAAAAAAGGCATTTTCCGCATTGCCGCCCAGGCCGCTCAGAACTTGGACGTTCCTGTCTATGTGGTACCCGTCGGCATCGAGCATGAATCCTACTACAAAGCCGGCAGGGATATAAGGGTAAGTTTTGGGGAGCCCATCAGAATTACGCCAGACGCATCTTCGGCCGATTTCCTGGCCGAACTTACCCGTCGCATGCGGGGGCTCATCACCTGGTTCCCGGACGACGAAAACTATCCCCCCGCCGTGGCCGCATGGGAGAAAGGCCGGCACAAAAGCCAGCTCTGGCGCTACCTGCTGCTTCCCGTATGGGGAGTATCGGCCCTGATGAGCCTTCCCATCTGGCTGCCTTCCGAAATGCTGGTGGCCCGGCTCAAAGACAAAGCCTGGAGCAATACCGTCCGCTATGTCTTCCGGTTGCTGTTGCTTCCGCTGCTCGTCCTGGCGGCCGGGATCTGTGCCTTTGTCTGGCTGCCCTGGTATGGGGCGCTGCTCACCGTCTTCTGCACCCTCCTTTCCCCGATGCTGTTTTACCGCCTTTTGCCGGACAGGTCATGACAAGGATAGCCATCATAGGAGCCGGCGCCGCCGGTTGTTTCTGCGCAGCCAACTTGCTGGAGCAGGCTCCGGGGCTGTCTGTCACCCTCTTTGAGGCCGGTCCCAAGGCCCTTGCCAAGGTAGCCATTACCGGAGGGGGCCGATGCAACCTCACCAATTCCTTCGAGGGAATTCGCTCGCTTTCGGAGGCTTACCCCCGCGGAGAGCGCGTCATGAAAAGGGCGCTGAAAACCTTCTCGCAGGAAGATACCTGCGCCTGGTTCCAAAGCCGGGGCGTTCCGCTCACCCTCCAGGAAGACCACTGCTGGTTCCCCGTTTCTCAAGACGCCCTGGACATTGTCCGCTGCCTTCTGAAGGCCTGCAAAGGGGCCGATATCCGCCTTCATACGCCCGTGAAGAGCATCTCTCCTTGTCATTCTGAGCGAAACGAAGAATCTCCCTGGAAAGTGAACGGCGAGCCCTTCGACGCCGTGGTGGTCACCACTGGCGGCGCCCGGGGAGGCCTCCCCTTCCTGGATGGCCTGGGCTTGGATATGGTGCCGCCCGTGCCCTCCCTTTTCACCTTCAACGTGCCGGACAAGAGCCTCACCACACTCATGGGCTTGGTGTTGGAGGCTGGCATCGGCCTTAATGGGACGCCCTACCGGGCCAGCGGTCCCCTCCTTATCACAGACTGGGGATTCAGCGGACCCGCCACCCTCAAGCTTTCCTCCTACGCCGCCCGCCACCTGGCCGAAAACGGCTACAAGGGCACCCTGTCCGTCAACTGGCTCAACGCCTCCGAGGCGGAAATCCGGGAGCTACTGACAGAAACGGCTTCCCATAATCCCCAGAAGCAAATTTCTACCACTCACCTGCTTCAGGGCCGCCTGTGGGCCCATCTTCTTGGCAAAGCCGGCCTCAGGGAGGACATCCGCTGGGCAGAGCTGGGATCCAAGGGCCTCAACCGCCTCACCGCCATCCTGTCGGCCAGCTGCTATCCCCTCTCCGGCAAGAGCCGCTTCCGGGAAGAATTCGTGACGGCCGGGGGCGTGGCCCTGTCCAATGTCAACTCCGGAAGTTTGGAATGCAAACGGCATCCGGGCCTGTATTTTGCAGGCGAAGTGCTGGATATAGACGCCATTACCGGAGGCTTCAACCTCCAAGCCGCCTGGAGCACCGGCTACATCTGTGCCCAAAGTATATTGAGGAACTTATGAACACTGTGGAACTCATTATCATAGCAGCCGCCGTGGCCGTAATTCTGGCCGTGGTCATTACCTGGCTCATCATGCACGCCCATGAGGTGAAGGCCTGCAACGCCCTGGAAAACCAGCTCATCGCCGCCCGGAGGGACCTGGAGAATGCCGATAAACTCCAAAAGATGCAGCAGGAGTCCTTCTCGCAGCAGTTGGAAGCCGTTCGCAGCCAGCTCTCGGCCGAGACGGAAAAGCTTCTGAAACAGCGGGAAGAGGCCCTTCAGCAAAAGGCCGAGGAAACCTTCAAGACCCTCGCCGGACCGCTGGGGAAAGACCTCAAGGCCATGCAGGAGAGCTTCGAGAACCAGAAACGCAGCCAGACGGAAGGCACCGCCTCCCTCAAGACCGCCATGGAACAGGCCGTCAAGAACCTGCGGGAGCAGACATCGGCCATCGGCTCCAAGGCCGACAATCTGGCCCAGGCCCTCAAGGGGCAGAACAAGATGGCCGGCACCTGGGGGGAGGTCATCCTTTACAACATGCTCATGAATGAAGGGATGGAGGAAGGCCGGGACTTTGACCGGGAGCAGACCCTGCGGGACGCCATGGGAAGCGTGGTTTACAACGAAGACAGCGGCAAGAGGATGAGGCCGGACTACATCCTGCACTACCCGGACAAGACGGAGCTCATCATCGACGCCAAAACCTCCATGGAGGCCCTTTCGGACTGGTTCGCCGCCCAGGACGCCGCCTCGAAGGAAGATGCCGCCCAGCGCAACCTGCAGGCCATCCGCGCCCAGATCAAGAGCCTGTCCGGCAAACGCTACCAGGATTATATCCGCGACGGTTACAAGACGCTGGACTACGTAATCATGTTCATCCCCAATTACAGTTCCCTGCAGCTGGCCAAGACGCTGGCGCCCAATATTTTCCAGGAAGCCTACCGGCAGGGGGTGCTCCTCACCACGGAAGAGACGCTCATGCCTTTCCTGAGGATGATTCGCATAGCCTGGACCAATTACGACCAGGCCCGCAATCAGGAAAAGATTATCAAGGCCGCCCAGACCATGGTGGACCGCGTTTACGACTTCTCCAAGGCGCACGCCGCCATGGGAGACAAGCTGCACGCCGCCCTCGAGGAATACGACAAAGTATCCCTGAAAATAGGCGAATCGGGGAATTCCATCCTCACCAGCGCACGGCAGCTCATTCAGTTAGGCGTCCCCAAGAACCCCAAGAAACCGCTGCCGGAGGGTGACTAAGCTTTCAGGATGGCTTGGGCAAGGGCATCGAGGGCCGGCCCGTCGGCCTCCTTGTAACGGCTCTTGATGGTTACTACGTCCCCCACCACTTCCACATCCTTCATGGCTCCGAGCATTTCCTTCATCACGCGGCCGGCGCTGGGTGCCCAGGAGCCGTTTTCTATGAGGGCCACTTTGCGCTTGGTGTAGCCCTTCACCTGCAGGCTGTGCAGGAAATCGTGGGCCGGGGTAAAGAGACCGGCATCGTAGGAACAGGCGGCCAGCACCATCTTGCCATAGCGGAAGGCATCTTCCACGGCTTCGGCGCGGTCATCGCGGGTAAGGTCGCTCACCGCCACCTTGGGGCAGCCCAGGGCACGGAGTTTTTCGGCCACTTTCAGGGCTACGGCTTCGGTGCCGCCATGGATGGAGGCATAGGCTACAAAAATGCCCTCGGTTTCCGGCTCGTAGCGGCTCCAGGTATCGTACAGTCCCAAGTAATAGCCCAGGTCTTTTCGGATAACGGGGCCGTGCAGCGGGGCAATCAGGGAAATAGAGGCCGATGACAGTTTCCTGAGCAGCGCCTGCACCTGGGGGCCGTACTTGCCGCAGATGTTGAAGTAATAGCGGCGGCCTTCGCAAGCCCAGTCCGGGTCTTCATCGGCCCAGAAGGCGGTCTTGCACAGGGCACCGAATTTTCCGAATGCATCGGCACTGAAAAGGATGCCCGTAGCCTCGTCCACCGAAACCATCACTTCCGGCCAGTGAACCATGGGCGCGGCATAGAATTTCAGGCTATGCTCTCCCAAGGGGAGGCTGTCCCCTTCCTTCACCACAAGCGTGTTCGGGAAGGTTTTCCCGGGAAGGAACTGGCCCAGGAACTTCAGGGCCATGGCGCTTCCCACCAGCGTTACGGCGGGATGGGCTTCCAGGACGGCGCCCACCAGGGAAGAATGGTCCGGCTCCATGTGATGGATTACCAGATAATCCGGCTCGCGGCCTTCCAGGGCTTCCTGAAGGTTCCCAAGCCACTCCTCAGCCTTGCGGGCATCGGCCGTGTCCAAAATGGCCACTTTCTCATCCAAGATGAGGTAGGAATTATAAGCCATGCCTTCCGGCACCGTGTACTGACTCTCAAAGAGGTCCAGGTCTGTGTGATCTACGCCAATGTAGCGGATTCCTTTTGCAATTTCTTTCATAGCTAAGTGCAAAGATACGGAAAAAAAGCGTATCTTGCGAAGAATATGAAAGAGACCATCCAACAAATTCCCTCCCTGTGGAAGCGCCTACGGCGCATCATTCGGTATTACGCCTATATCTTCGAAGATGTGGACACGGAAAGCGCCGCCCAGCGCATCAAGGGGGGCATCTGGTTCCGCGGGCCCAACGTCTGGATTTTGGCTTTCGCCATCGTGCTGGCCTCCGTGGGGCTCAATGTCAACTCCACGGCCGTCATCATCGGCGCCATGCTGGTCTCTCCCCTCATGGGCCCCATCATCGGCATGGGCCTATCCTTGGGAACCAACGACCTGGACCTCCTCAAATCGGCCGCCAAGAACCTTCTGGTGATGGTAATCATCTCCTTGGCCGCCTCTACGCTGTTCTTTATCCTCTCTCCCCTTTCGCTGGTGAATCCCACGGAGTTGGAGGCCCGCACCTCCCCCACCATCTACGATGTGATTATCGCCTTTTTCGGCGGCCTGGCCGGCATCCTGGAAAGCAGCCGGAAAGAACGCGGCACGGTGCTCTCGGGCGTCGCCATCGCCACCGCCCTCATGCCGCCGCTGTGTACCGCCGGCTACGGACTGGCCAACCTGAACATGCACTTTTTCTTCGGGGCCCTTTACCTCTTTATCATCAACAGCGTCTTCATTACCCTGGCCACCTTCCTGATGGTCAAGTACCTGCGCTTCCACACGGTAGCGGGCATTTCCGAGCAACTGGCCGCCAAACGGCGCCACGCCATCAGCGGAATCCTGGTCATCATCCTTGTGCCCAGCATTTGGAGTGCCTTCCGGCTCGTGGAGAGCAACAATTTCGAGCGCAACGTCCATGATTTTGTAGAAAGCAACCGTCTGGTAGCCCCCAGCACCTATATCTATGAATATAAGGTCAACGGCCACAAGGCCGATATCTCCCTGGCCGGCATCCCCCTCACGGACAGCCTCCGCAATGCTTTCCTGAGCAAGGCCGCCCCCTATAATCTCAAGGCCAAAGACCTTAATCTGATAGAACATTCCTTTGCGCTGTCCCAGCAAGACATGGACACCATCCTGCAGGAGGTATATAACAGCACCAATGCCGATCTGGACGAGAACCAGGCCCTGCTGGAGTCCATGCAGGCCCGCATAGAAGCCTTATCCCGGGAGGTCGAACGCCTGAAACAGGAGCAGGAGGCCCTCATCGCCCCGGCCGATTCCCTATGAAAACCATCGAAGTAGTTGCCGCCATCATCCGCAAAGGAGATGCGATATTCGCCACCCAGCGGGGCTATGGTGAATGGAAGGACTATTGGGAGGCCCCCGGTGGCAAGGTTGAGCCTGGAGAGAGCCCGATTCAGGCGCTCCGCCGCGAGATACGGGAAGAACTGGACACGGAAATCCATGTCGACAAATTCCTTACAACCATCGAGTGGGACTATCCGGCCTTTCACCTGACGATGCACTGCTACATGTGCGCCCTGCTCAACGACGCCCTGCATCTGAACGAGCACGAAGCCGCCCGCTGGCTCCGGGCCGATGAGCTCCACACCGTCCAATGGCTCCCGGCCGATTATCAACTCCTTCCTCTGCTGGCCGATGAACTCTCCGGAGTTTCTTGACAACTAACTATCTGATTTATAATACGTTGTAATACATTTCTCGTTCAAATTTTGAACGAGAAATATGCTACAAATCACTGACTATCAGTCGCTTAGTTGTCAAGCCGTATCTATTACGGCAAGGAAAGCAAATGCCCCTGAACGTTGTTCAAGGGCATTTGGGGAGGTACCAAGCGGAATCGAACCGCTGTAGCAGGTTTTGCAGACCTGTGCCTAACCACTCGGCCATAGTACCAAAACGGGAATGCAAAGATAGCAGTAATTCCCGAATTTGCAAAATTATTTCAAGACACCCAGCTCTTTTCCCACCTTGATAAAGGCGGCGATGGCTTTGTCCAGGTGCTCTTTCTCATGGGCGGCGCTTAATTGCACGCGGATGCGGGCGGCACCCTTGGGCACCACGGGATAGTAGAAGCCCGTCACGAAGATGCCTTCTTCGGCCATCTTGGCGGCGAATTTCTGGGACAGGGGGGCGTCATACAGCATGACGGCGCAGATGGCGCTCTGGGTGGGCTTGATGTCAAAGCCGGCGGCCATCATCTTGTCACGGAAATAGTCTACGTTGGCCTGCAGTTTGTCGTGCAGGGCGTTGGATTCCTTCAGAATCTTGAAGGTTTCAAGGGCTGCGCCGGCAATCATGGGCGGGATGGAGTTGGAGAAGAGATACGGACGGCTGCGCTGCCGGAGCATGTCAATGATTTCCTTGCGGCCGGTAGTGAAACCGCCCACAGCACCGCCGAAGGCCTTGCCCAGGGTTCCGGTAAAGATATCGATGCGGCCGTAGCAACCAAACTGTTCTGCCACGCCATGACCGGTGGGCCCTACCACGCCGGCGCTGTGGCTCTCGTCCACCATCACCAGAGCGTCGTATTTCTCTGCCAGAGCGCAAATCTTGTCCATCGGGGCCACATTGCCGTCCATGGAGAACACGCCGTCAGTTACGATGATGCGGTAGCGGCAGGCCTGGGCCTCCTGGAGTTTGGCCTCCAGGTCTTCCATGTCGGCATTGTTGTAGCGGAAGCGCTGGGCCTTGCACAAGCGCACGCCGTCGATGATGGAGGCATGGTTGAGGGAGTCCGAGATGATGGCATCATCGGCCGTGAAAAGGGGCTCGAAAACGCCGCCGTTGGCGTCGAAACAGGCGGCATAGAGGATGGCGTCTTCCGTATGGAAATAGTCTGCGATGGCCTTTTCCAGCTCTTTGTGGATGTCCTGGGTACCGCAGATGAAGCGGACGGAGGACATGCCGTAGCCACGCTCATCCATGGCCTTTTTGGCGGCCTCGATGAGGCGGGGATTGTCGGCCAGGCCCAGATAGTTGTTGGCGCAGAAGTTGAGGGCCTCGGAGCCGTCTTCCAAATGAATCACGGCACTTTGGGCCGATGCAATATTTCTTTCTCTCTTGTAAAGGCCAGCCTCGTCGATGGCCTTCAGTTCGTTCTGTAAATGTTGTTGAAATTTGCCGTACATGATTATATTGCTTTTGTGCTTTCAAATTTAGCCATTTTATCTTGAAAATATAAGCAAAATGTAATAAATTTGCGTAGATATTAATAAAAGTATGAAGAACGTATTGGTAATTGGCTCTACGGGCCAGATTGGGTCGGAACTCACGATGAAACTCCGCCGGGAAATCCCTTCCGGCACAGTGGTGGCCGGATACATCCCCGGGGCCGAACCCAAGGGAGAACTCCTGGAAAGCGGTCCCAGTTCCGTTGCCGATGTAAGGGATGCCGCCGGTCTGGCAGCCATCGTTTCCCAGTACCAGATAGATACCATATATAATCTGGCGGCCCTCCTGAGCGCCGTGGCGGAGCGCAAGCCCCTGCTGGCCTGGGACATTCAGATGAACGGCCTTCTGAACATCCTGGAAATTGCCCGGGAAAAAGGCTGTGCCGTGTTCACCCCATCTTCCATCGGCTCCTTCGGCCCGGAAACGCCGCATGTGGGAACGCCCCAGGACACCATCCAACGTCCCCGTTCCATGTATGGCGTCACCAAGGTGGCCACGGAACTGCTGAGCGACTATTACTTCCATAAATACGGCGTAGACACCCGTTCCGTCCGCTTCCCCGGGCTCATCTCTTATACCACCCTGCCCGGCGGCGGTACCACGGACTATGCCGTGGAAGTGTATTATTCGGCCGTCAAGGGAGAGGAATTCGTCTGTCCCATCGCCCCCGGCACCTATATGGACATGATGTACATGCCGGATGCCCTGAACGCTGCCGTGCAGCTGATGGTGGCCGATCCGTCCCGCCTCAAGCACCGCAATTCCTTCAACATCGCCTCCATGAGCTTTGAGCCGGAGCAAATCTTCGCCAAGATTCGGGAATACATTCCGGACCTCCGCGTAAGATATGAGGTGGACCCGGTGCGTCAGGCCATTGCAACATCCTGGCCGGACAGCATGGACGATTCCTGCGCCCGCGAAGAATGGGACTGGAAGCCCACCTATGACATGGATTCCATGACCAAGGACATGATCCGTCATCTGCGTGACAAATTGCTTGTGTAAACGTTTGCACAAGATTGTAAGATAAACAGGGCCGATGCTTATAAATCGAAAGCATCGGCTTTAATTTTGCTTACAGTATTTAAATAGAATAGACCAAATCGATGAATCTGAAATACAAAATCGGCCATAGAAGCACGTAGAATGCTTATTAAATTAATTTACTATTTCAAAGAAAAAATTTTTAGTTGAAATTAAATAATTGATTCACAGCAAGATAAAAAAATACCGCAAAATTTTAGTAAAAATTCTTTTGAAAAAATTTGCAAATCAAAAAAATTGCCGTACCTTTGTATCCGGATTGAGGAAATGAGGTTCTCTCAACGAATCAGTCTATTGGTTATTAGTTTTAGTGTTATTAATTATGTGGTTAGTAAGAGCGTCCGCCTGAGACAGGCCGACACTCTTTTTTTTTGCCGTCCCCTTGACAACTAAGTGATTGATTCACAGAGGCTTGCAATACATTTCTCGTTCGAAAAACGAACGAGAAATGTATAACAAACTACTTGCCAAGATAGTGCAGGAAGAGCATGGTGAGGTCGTCGCTGGGTTCGGCCTCACCCACAAACGCAGCCACGGCGGCCTTCAGGGCATCTATCTGCTCCTGGGCCGTGCGGCGGGTGTGCAGGACGGCGCGGATGCCGCTTTCTCCGAACTGCTCGTGCTGGATGTTTTCCGCCTCGTTGAGGCCGTCCGTATAAAGGAGCAGCGCGTCGTCATGGTTCAAATCCACCGACTGTTCCGTAAACTCGAATCCGCTGAGGACACCCAGCGGGAGGTTGGGTTCCACCGCAAGTTCCCGGATGGCATCCGTCAGGATATAGGGAGCATTGTGGCCGGCATTGCAGTACTTCATATGACCGGTTTTCAGGTCCAGCACACCGCAGAAAAACGTAACGAACATGTTGTTCTCGTTAATTTCGTCCATACTGTCGTTGATGGTGGAGACAATCTGGGCCGGAGAGTCGTGCTGGGCTGCCAGCGTACGGTACTGGGTACGGGTGACCGCCATCAAAAGGGACGCCGGAACGCCCTTGCCGGAAACGTCACCGATGCAGAAATGCAGTTTCTCGTCCCGGATAAAGAAGTCATACAGGTCTCCTCCCACTTCCTTGGCCGGCACAATGGAGGCCGACAGGTCAAGGTCGTCCCGTTTGGGGAAGGGCGGGAATATCTTGGGAACCATGGCCATCTGAATGTCGCTGGCCACCTTGAGTTCTCCCTGCATGCGCTCCTTCTGCTTGTTCAGCTGGGCATAGGAGATGTAATTCTTAAAGACATAGCGGATAATGAGAATCATCAGGAGTATCCCCAGAATCTGCAGCAGTTTCACAACCCGGCCGACATTCCGGATACCGGAATAAATCTCCTTTTCCGGAATCACGACGGAAAGGGACCAGCCGGTACGC
>Ga0247608_10003857_pt1 | contig 17177 bp, 8 predicted proteins | sample 176DNAGHGlowgp2_FD_193490 | JGI IMG/M metagenome (GOLD analysis project Ga0247608, IMG submission 193490) | Sheep rumen microbial communities from Palmerston North, Manawatu-Wanganui, New Zealand - 1766 DNA GHGlow gp2 | ecosystem: Host-associated > Mammals > Digestive system > Stomach > Rumen ... | reverse complement strand
TGTTTTGCAGAACAATGGCGACTACACCCGCACAATGACCTCCAACACCAATATCAATGCCAGCCTGAGCTACGATTTCGGATGGAGCAAGATTCTCAATGGTCTGAAGCTGCGTTTCTCTTATTCTAAGAGTATCAGCACAGACAAGAACAATCAGTTTGGTTCAAGCTATACACTCTATCAGATGACACGTCGTTATGGTAGCGGCAGTCACCTCTACACAACTACAAGCGGTGACGATCCCACATTTGACTACCTGAACGCCAGCAACTTCAACGCCCTAAACCTGAACAATGGTGATGTACTGAGCCGTCAGATGATACGTACAGACAACTATCAGATGAACTTCACCGCACAGTATCAGCGCAAGTTTGGCAAGCATGACATCAGTGCCCTCTTCTCAATCGAGAAATCAGAGGCAGAAAGTGAGTTGACCTATGCCAGCAAGACCAAGCCATACGAGTTTACCACCGGTCAGGATAACTCAGTGAAAGACGGCAGTGAGGAAGATGCACAGTTCCGCCGTTCTGAGAGTGGTACACTATCATATATCGGTCGTATCAACTACGTTTACGCAGACAGATATCTTTTTGAGTTCCTGCTTCGCTCAGATGCTTCCACCAAGTTTGCACCCTCAAACTACTGGGGAACATTCCCAGCCATCTCTGCCGGTTGGGTAGTCAGCGAGGAGCCATGGTTCCAAAAGAGCAATAGTCTGAAGTTTATCGACTTCCTGAAAATCCGCGCCAGCTGGGGTCTCACCGGCCGTGACAACCTTACTCCTTGGCAGTGGATGCAGATCTACGCACAGGATGCCAACCGCGGTGTGGTATTCGGCGAGAACAGCGACTCCGGCAGCCGTATCACCATCAATAAGAACAACTCGGCTATCAATCCCGACGTTCACTGGGACAAGTCATACAAGACCAATATCGGTATCGACTTCCAGGTACTGAACAAGCGACTTGCCGTAAACTTCGACTACTATTTCGAGAAGAACCGTGAGATGCTTATGAACATCGTTCAGTCTGTTCCCGCAACAGTAGGAACACAGAGTGCCTCTACCAACATCGGTGAGATGAACAGCTGGGGTTGGGAGCTTGGCATCACCTGGCGCGACAAGATTGGCAAGGACTTCAAGTACCGTATCGGTATCAACACCGGCTATCATGACAACGAGGTGCTCATGATGGACTTTGAAGACCAATATATCTACCGCCAGATTCAGCAGGGTGGACGTACAGACATCGGAACATGGGGTATGCAGTGTATCGGCATGTTCCGCTCATTCCAGGACATCGAGGAGTACTTTGCCAAGTACAATATCACCTCTTATATGGGTATGACCAAGGATAAGGTTCGTCCGGGTATGCTTATATATAAAGATGTACGCGGAGCCTACGATGAAACTACAGGAACATACGCCGGTCCTGACGGTATCGTTGACAAGGACAATGACCAGGTATGTCTTTCAAACCGTTCTAACCCTTACGGATTCACCGTCAACCTGCATGGTGACTGGAAGGGACTTGCTATTACCGCACAGTTCGGTGCCAGCTGGGGTGGATACACCACACTGCCTTCAGCAGCCATCGGTGTTCCATCAAGCTCCAATCTGGAGTTCTACAACATGCCTTCGTTCTGGAATCCCGACAATATGTATTCTTATCAGGACGTATATGATGGAAGCGGCAATCTCGTAGTGAAGAAGAATATCGATGCCTACTATCCAAACCTGGCTTACGGCATCAACAGCACCACGTCAAGCTTCTGGCGCATCAGTGCTGCAAGCGTACGCTTGAGCCGTCTGACACTTGCCTACACCCTGCCTAACAACTGGTTCAAGAGCGTAGGTATCAAGAACGTGCGTATCAACATCACAGGTCAGAACATACTGAACTTCTATAATCCGTATCCTGATAAATTCACCAATCCGATGGCAGGTACCTATGGTAACTATCCAAACCTGCGCAAGTGGGATGTCGGTGTGAATATGAGCTTCTAATAATATAAAATCTATGAGAGTTATGAAAGCAATAAAATATATAAGCCTCGGGCTGGTGTCTGTTCTTGCATTGTCTGCTTGCAGTGACCAGTTCCTGGAGGACAAGAAGAACTACGATAACGCCACTACAGACATCTACAACTACCTGAGTGGATGTAATGGCCGCGTAAATGACATCTACAGCTGGTGTCTGCCTCAGGCAGCCGACCTGACCACAGGCCAGAATTACCTGTCTGTCGCTATAGGATCAAGTGATATTGCAGGAAAGTCAACTGAGGAGTATCATGGATTCAGTAGTTTTACTGATCCTGAAAACGAGCTGACTTCTATGAGTACGACCAATGCAGTTCCTGATTTCTTTATGGGTTCGAACAACAATATCCAGACCTCTGTATATGGCCGTATCCGTAATATCAACGACTGTATCAAGGGTATTCAGGGTGGTACCGTCTCTGAAGAGGATAAGAAAATCCTGTTAGGACAGGTTTATTTCTTCCGTGCCTGGTGCTACTACAACCTCGTGAAGTGGTATGGCGGAGTGCCCATCGTTACTGACGTATTGGAGCCCGTAGAGTCTACATTTACCCCTCGCTCAACAACAAAGCAGACCATCGATTTCATCTTAGAGGATCTCGATCGCGCCGCAACGATGCTGAAGGGTAAAGTATGGTCAGGTTCAGACTATGGTCGTGTGACATCAGGTACAGCATTGGCACTTAAGGGACGTGTACTCTTGCTTTGGGCGAGTCCACTCTTCAACAGAAAGAACGATGAGAGCCGTTGGAGCAATGCCTACACACAGATGAAGGCAGACTTGGAAGAAATCAATGCCTGTGGCTATGGTCTATATTCTACCAGCAATAATGTTAATGGTTCTGATTTCGCAAAGCAGTTCCTTGTAGTCAGCGGTAATCCTGAGGCAGTTTTCGTTACATTGCACAACAATGTTGCGAGCGACGACGGACTGGACAACCAGAAGAATAATGCCTGGGAGCGTGGTATCCGACCTGCCAATACCGGTGCAGGTGGTAAATACGCTGGTCTCGCTCTGATAGAGATGTTCCCGATGGCAGATGGTAAGATTGCTGACCTGACCACGCTCACTCCTCATGAGAAAGCTGGTAGTCGCAGCTATAAGAACACTTATTCAAAACTTGAGCGCAGTAAGTATGCATACGATGAGTCAGCTCCTTTCATGAACCGTGACCCTCGTTTCTATCGCACCTTCGCCTTCCCCGGTTTCCGTTGGGCATATAATGGTGATGCCACACAACGTGACTCACATAACCCCTCATACGATGGAGGCAAGAACTATGTATTATGGAACTACAGATGGTATGTTGAGAAAGATGCTGCTGGCAATCCTGAGAATGGAAACTCTTACAGTGCCGACAATCTTTATACAAGCAACATCGGTGTCTATGTCCGTAAGAAGAGTGACGATCTCGACCTTGGAACACAGCTCTATAACTACGAGCCTTTAGCATCGAAGGGCGCTGGCCCATTCTTCTCACAGGCTCCACTCATTGAGTTGCGTTATACAGAGGTTCTTATGAACCTGGCAGAGGCAGCTTGTATGTCTGGTCATATGGATGAAGCTGTTCAGATTCTGCAGCAGATTCGTGCCCGTGCCGGTTACACCGCAGAGAACAACTTTGGCCTGCAGACTAACCTGACAGGTGACCAGGCTGCATGTATGAGTGCTATCCTGTACGAACGTCAGATTGAATTTGCATACGAGGGTAAGCGCTTCGACGATATGCGCCGTTGGATGCTCTTCGATGGCGGCGCACAGTTGCCTTCAGGCGCTCCTACCACTTGGCAGATGACAGGATGGGGTGGTAACACTTGTACATGGCTCGGCTTTACACCTATGAACGGTCAGCGCCGTGAGCGTGTTGAGTTCCGTACTGGCGACCAGTTTGGCGTAGGTACCGCCTACTGGGATGGTGACCCACTGGTAAAGGCTGGCGTAGAGCGTCCTGCTGGTGTCGACTTCCGTCAGGCTGACATACAGACCCAGCTGGAGACCCTGAAGACTTGGTATAACACCAACCTCGTTGCCCAGTATAAGAATGGTGACGGACAGGACTCTCAGCACAATCTGGAGTATATCAACTTCCGTCCGAATTATTACTTCCTTGGTATGAACAGTGGTGCACAGAACAGCAATAAAGGACTGCCACAGACAATAGGCTGGCAGGACTATAACAATGGTGGTGCAAACGGCACGTTCGACCCACTGGCTGAATAAGATCACTTTCTTTCAGGAATGAAAAGATATATCATCACTCTACTGTCTGCAGCATGGTGCCTGTGCACTGTGCTGCAGGCTGCTCCTAAGCCAAAGAAGCAGCTATATGTCCCGATGGACTACTCCACCTGCGGCTACCATGCCTCAGAGCAGGCTATTCCCGATGTGAGGGTTGTAGTCGAGGTTAGTCCTAAAGACGGAGACTGTACTGCTATGCTCCAGCAGGCCATCGACCATGTGGCCACACTTAAGGCCGATGCCAACGGACACAAGGGCACCATTCTTTTGAACGAAGGCACCTATTCTATCAGCAGACCATTGCGGATTACCTCCTCGGGCATCGTTATGCGAGGCATTGGACTCCACAAGACTAAGCTGGTGAAACATGGTGTGGAGCGAGGCGCGATGATATATTTAGAGGTGAGTGGTAAGAAGGGAAAGGTGAGAGGTGAGAGAGAGGATACTATCTGGGTTGCCAATGAGAAAGTAGCAGCAGGCAGTACCACGCTGACACTGAAGGACGGAAGTCTGAAAGCTGGTGACAGAATCCTCATTGTACGTCCATGCACAAATGAGTGGATCTTTAGCCTCAAGATGAACGATTTCGGAGGTGGGCTGGACTATACTGGCTGGAAACCTACTGACATCGACATCACCTGGGACAGAACGGTAAAGACTGTTGACGGCAATACCATTACCCTAGACTCTCCTATTACAACCACCATCAGTAAGACCTTTGGAGGAGCCTATATTTTAAAGCATCCACAAAGTGAGGAGATAACGGAGTGCGGTATCGAGAACATGACCCTCGAATCGGATGTCAACAGTTATAACACAAAAGACGAAGATCACTGCTGGGATGGAATCTATGTCGACAATGCACGCGACTGTTGGGTACGCATGGTCAACTTCCGTCACCTTGCCGGCTCTGCAGTGAACCTTCAGAAGCAGACCAGTCGCATCACCGTTGAGGACTGCATTGCTGACGAGCCCGTATCAGAGATTGGCGGTTGGCGCAGACAGGTATTCCTCACCCGAGGTCAGCAGACACTATTCCAGCGTTGCATATCACGCAACGGTATCCACGACTTCGCAGCAGGCTACTGTGCTGCAGGACCTAATGCCTTCGTGCAATGCGAAGGCGAGGAGTCGTTAGGATTCAGCGGCAGTATCGGGTCATGGGCGGCAGGACTGCTCTTCGACATAGTGAATATCGATGGCAGCGACCTCCGCTTTGCCAATCTTGAACAGTTTCAGTTCGGTACAGGATGGAACACCGCCAACTCGATGTTCTGGCAATGTACAGCCTCAACCATCGAGTGTTATTCACCCGATGACGATAACAAGAGCAGCGGTCACGGATGCTGGGGCACGCTCACTGGCAATGGTGAATGGACAAGCAGCAACGACCATGTATCGCCTCGCAGTCTGTTCTACGACCAATTAGAAAAACGCCTGGGCAAACTTCCCTTCGAGCCATATATCCTGCCACGCAATACCGCCGCAACCAGTTCGCCAACAGTAGAACAAGCGATGGCAATGGCTCGTGAGTCACTCACGAAGCCAAGACTCACGATGACGATGTGGATCGAACAGAGAGCAGAATCAATGCGCCAAGTTAATAATCTGCAGCTAAGCCGCCGGAGTCAGGCATTCCGCCAAAGCAATAACACTCCACTTGACTCTCCATCTCCGGCCTTTACTATCTCCAATGCACATCTTACGGCTGATGGCAGCCTAATCACAGGAAACCAGTATAATATCCCCTGGTGGAGCGGCAGGGTTAAGGACAATTTCGTAAACAGAGAAGCCAAGCCGGCCATCACACGTTTTGTACCAGGCAGAGAGGGTACTGGATGGACAGACCGTATTGATGACGTAGTGAATTATCTTTCAGACAATCACTATGCAACACTCTATCATCATTATGGACTATGGTATGACCTCAGGCGCACTGACCATGAGCGTGTCCGTAGGGCCGATGGTGATGTCTGGGCACCATTCTATGAGCAGCCTTTCAGCCGTTCTGGAGAAGGAACAGCCTGGGACGGACTCTCACGTTATGACCTTACAAAGCCTAATTGCTGGTATTGGGACCGTCTTAGGAACTTCTCGAGCAAGGCCGCAGGAAAACAGATACTCCTTTTCAATGAGCATTACTTCCAACATAACATACTGGAAGCCGGTGCCCATTGGGTAGACTGTCCCTGGCGTACAGTAAACAATATCAACGGCACGGATTTCCCGGAGCCAGTGCCCTTTGCCGGCGACAAGCGCATATTCATTTCAGAACAGTTCTACGATGAGCAGAATCCCGTGCTCAGGCCTCTGCATCGCCAGTATATCCGAATGTGTCTTGAACAACTGAAAGAGCAACCCAATGTGGTGCATCTCCTCAGTGCTGAATATACGGGACCACTGCATTTCACACGATTCTGGTTAGAGACCATCGCCGAGTGGGAAGCTGAGACCGGACACCATCCTATCATTGCCCTTAGCTGTACCCGTGATGTACAGGACAGCATTCTGGCAGACCCTGTGCTCAACAAAGTGGTGGACATCATCGATATCCGTTACTGGCATTACAATACAAAGGGACTGTGGGCACCTGAAGGAGGCAAGAACATGGCTCCCCGCCAGTGGATGCGTAAGATGAAAGTAGGCAAGACTGGATTTGATGAAGCCTACAAATCTGTTAAGGAGATGCGGGACCGTTATCCTAACAAGGCTGTCACCTTCTTTTCACAGCAATATCCCGACTACGGCTGGGCCATCCTCATGGCCGGAGGATCACTGCCAAACATCCCCATCAGCAACATGACGGCAGACAATATCCAGAAGCAATTCCTTCAGGATGTTTGTCAGATGACACCACTTGAAGGAAAGGGATGCGTAGCTCTGGGTAATGCAGGAACTGGCTACCTGATATATGCTCAGGCAGATGACATCAGTCTTCCTATAGCTGACGGGAAATATACTATTTATAGCATCAACTCTAAAACCGGTGCTATCCAACAGCGTCAAAAGAAAGTAGTCATGAAGGGCACCTTCACCCCTGAGGAAGCACGCTCCGGACAACTCTTCTGGCTAAAGAAACAATAGGCTCTTACTACCCTTTTAATATTTTTTATAAAAAAATAAATCATATTTTTGAGCTCCATCTCGGAAATTGTTACTACTTTTGCAGCGACAAACTACATAAACTACAAAACTAACAAATAAAAGAGATGGAAGAATTCTCTAAATTATATGATAATCACATTGATGGGCTTTTTGCCTTCGGCTCACGTTTTATGACTGATCGCGAAGCCCTGAAGGACTGTATTCAAGATGTTTTTGTAAAACTCTTCACCCGTAAAGAGGGACTCGGTGCCATCAACAATATCGAGAGTTATCTTTATATCTCGCTCCGTAATCGTATCAATGATGAGTTCCGTCGCAACACCAAGATCTGCGATAGCGAAATAACCGATGCCAACATGCAAGTGATAGCCGAGAACGACGAATACAATCGTGAACAAATGGAGCATCGACAGTCGCTCTCCGACACCGTTGAAGAATTTTTCGGAAAACTGTCACCGCGACAGCGCCAGATAGTAAATCTATATTATATTGAGCATCGTAAGTACGAGGAAATATGCCGTATCATGGGCATCAACTACCAGAGCGTACGCAACCTCATGCATCGCAGCATTAGCAGGTTGAGAGAATATGCCAATAATATGCAAATCACCATCTGATTATTGGTTACACCACAGGCTGTTACTCGTCATATAATAAAAGACGAGCGATGGCAAACAAGAAATCAGCTACAAAGTATATACCTCTCTCCCGCGAAGAACGGGAGGAGTTGAAGTTGCGTATCTCGTTCGTCATTAATATGTCGAAGCGTATGCATTTCTCAAAAACATAATGATATGAACAAATTTAGCATAACCCTGATCATAGCCTCTGTTCTCAGTCTGTTTGGAACAGAGGCTTTGATGGCACAAGAGTATAAGGTTGGCGTTTGTGACTGGATGATTCTCAAACGTCAGAAACTAGGAGAGTTTGACCTCGCCCGGCAATTGGGAAGCGATGGTATCGAGATGGACATGGGAGGACTCGGAAAGCGGGAGATGTTCGACAACAAGATGCGTGATGACAAGGAAGCCGCACACTTCAAAAGTGTCGCCGACAGTTTAGGCATCGAGATAGGTGCCATCGCCATGAGTGGCTTTTATGCTCAGGATCTGACAAAGCGTGATAACTACATGGCATTGGTAGAGGACTGCTTCGACACAATGAGCAAGATGGGTGACGTGAAGGTTGCCTTCCTGCCACTCGGTGGATGCGGCAATGACTGGCCCAAGGACAAGGCGAAGCGGGCAATCATAGTGAAACGTCTTCGTGCTATCGGTGAAGCCGCCAAGGCACGTGGGAAGCGCGTAGGTATCGACACACCTCTCGATGCAAAAGGCAACCTGAAACTGCTGAAGGAGATCAAGAGCGACGGTATCGCCATCTTCTACAAATGGCAGACCATCGTGGAAAACGGCTGGGACATCGTCAAAGACATCAAGAAGTTAGGAGCCAGGAACATCTGTGCCATCCATGCCTCAAATACAGATAGAGTATGGTTGCGTAACGACTCCACAATCAATGTGCCCCTGATCAAAAAGGCCCTCGATGAAATGGGATGGAGCGGTTGGCTCTTCGTGGAGCGCAGCCGCGATGTGAAGATGGTTCGCAACGTGAAGATGAACTACGGTGCCAATGTTCATTATCTGAAGTCTATCTTCAACAGTTATCCTTCGCCTGCCGTTCCTCTCGACAGCGCAGGCCGTGATCCAAAGTATGTCCAGACCATCACCGGACGTTCGATGAAGGCCACCGACGCTTTGGGCATCACCTGGACACCATTGGGACAGAATGTGCTTAACATCATCTGCAACCGCTATTTCAAACTCAACGACATATATTCAGAGCGTGACTCTGTAAAGAAGACAAATAAGAAACTGGCCGAGGCCCAGTGTGACTCAAAGCTATATCGCTCACACTATGGTTTCCTCACCGATCTCTCGATGTACTTAAATCCACGGGAGATCGACAAGGTAAAGGATATGATGACCTTCGATGTAGTCAAGGTGACATACGAAGCTCAATGCGACATGATTCCTACCCTCAAGGAAGAGGAGAAGAAACAGATCATGGTCTGGCTTGTCGAAGCCCGTGAGCTCGCTATTGATGCCGAGAGTTCGAAGAAGAAACATGAGGTATTCGGTAAGTACAAAGGCCGTATCAACAACTACCTGACTAAGCGGGGCTACGACCTGACAAAAGAACGCGAAGAATGGTACAAACGAGTAAAGGCAAGAGGAGGGACACTATGAAGAGAATACTTATTGCATTATTGATCGGAAGTGTTACTCCGATGATGGCCCAGAAAGGCCTTACTGACATGACCGGCAGTCAGCAGGCCAAGACGATGAATACACCTTTGGGAAGTGTGAAATGGACGGGCGGTTTCTGGGGAGACCGTTTTGGAGTGCTTAGTAATACAACTATCTGGGACATGTGGGACACTTGGAATACTCCATGGGAGACACTCGACGAAAAGGGCTCACACGGCAGTAACGGTTTCCGCAATTTCGAAGTAGCAGCAGGTACGGTACAGGGAAAGCACCACGGGCCTCCTTTCCACGATGGCGACATGTATAAATGGTTGGAGGCCTGTGCCACCATCTATGCTGTTACCAAAGACCCCAGGCTCGATGCCTTAATGGATAAGTTTATTGAGCAGGTGGCACTGGCTCAGCGTAACGACGGATATATCCACACCCCAGTAGTGATCTCTGAGCGTAACCTCGGTATCGACTCCCATGCCGGCGACAGCACTAAAATCGGCATAGAGATCGGCAATGACCATAAAAAAGCATTCGCCTCACGCCTGAACTTCGAGACATATAACCTCGGACACCTTATGACGGCAGGTATCGTACACAAGCGTGCCACAGGAAAGACCACTCTCTTTGATTGCGGAAAGAAGGCAGCCGACTTCCTGTATAATTTCCTGACCAATGATGCAGCGGAGCTCTCACGCAATGCCATCTGTCCATCCCATTATATGGGTGCAGCAGAGATGTACCGTGAGACCGGTGAAGAGAGATACCTGACTCTGGCCAAAGGTCTTATTGCCATCCGCGACAGTGTGACTAATGGTGAAGACCACAATCAGGATCGCCATAAGCTGCGCGACCAGTATGAGGCTATGGGACATGCCGTTCGCGCCAACTATCTCTATGCCGGTGTGGCAGACCTCTATGCAGAGACCGGTGAGGCACAACTAATGAAGAATCTGTCGGCTATATGGAACGATATAGTACAGCATAAGATATATATCACAGGCGGATGCGGTGCCCTCTACGATGGTGTTTCACCTGACGGTACCACCTACGACCAGCCATCTATACAACAGATTCACCAGGCTTACGGACGACAGTTCCAGTTACCTCAGGAGGCTGCCCATAATGAGATATGTGCTCAGATAGGCATGTTGCTATTCTCTTGGCGTATGTTCCAGACCACCATTGAACCACAGTATATCGACAATATCGAAAACGAGCTATACAATGGTATTCTCAGCGGTATCTCGCTCGATGGAAAGGACTATTTCTATACTGAGGCCCTACGACGGACTAAGGAGTTCCCGTATACAATGCGATGGCCCAAACACCGTCAGCACTATATTTCCTGTTTCTGTTGCCCACCGAATACCGTTCGTACCCTCTGCCAGGCACAGGAGTATGCTTACTCTGTCAACAAGGACACATTGTGGGTAAATCTTTATGGAGATAACTCGCTTAAGACGAAGGACCTTGAGGTGGAGCAACACTCTAATTATCCTTGGGACGGTCATATCACCCTGACCATAAAAAAAGCGAAGACACTGAAGAGTCTAAGCCTGCATATTCCAGGATGGAGCACAGAGATGACACTTAAATTGAATGGAGAGAACATTCTGCCCGAAGATCTGAGGCAGCCAAGGAAATGGAAGAAAGGTGACACCATCGAACTCGACCTTCCTATCAAAGCCCGCCTTGTAGAAGCCAATCCACTCGTGGAGGAGGCAAAGAATCAGATTGCCGTTATGCGCGGTCCCATCGTATATTGTCTCGAAGGACAGGACATAGAAGGGGGATATAGCATCAACGATATCACTATTCCCACCGATATCCAGTTCTCAGAGAAGAAGATAAGCATCTGCGGACATGAGATGATTGCCCTTGAGGGCGATGCCACCCTGGCAAATAAAGATGTTTGGAACAACAAAACACTCTACCGCGATCTCCGCCCCGTTAAAGAGCAAAAGGTACGTATTCGTCTGATTCCATATTACGCATGGGACAACAGGGGTATTCAAGACATGACAGTATGGTTAAACAGGGGAAAATGAGAAGTGTGATATTTGCCACGATTTGTTGTTGGTGTATCAACGCTCTGGCAGTTAATATAAAAATTACGCCTGATTCATCTTTGACTGATGCCATTAGGAAGGCCAGAGAGATAAGGCGTAATAATAAGGCAACGGATGTAACGATTCATTTAGCACCAGGAACCTACCGGCTTTACGAGCCCATCTGCCTGCGTCCCGAGGATAGTGGACTTGTGATAGAAGGCGATGGTGCTATCATCAGCGGAGGAAGGGAGATTAATGTCTGGAATAAACAAGGTAAGTTCTTTACAGCAGATATTCCAGACTTCAACGGTTATCCTATAGACTTCCGTCAGTTGTGGATAGACAGAAAGAAAGCTGTCCGCGCACGCGACGTGGCAGACTTCGAAGACATGCATCGCATCCTGACCTACGACAAGAAGAACAAGATTCTCTGGGTTCCTAAGGCTTCCGTAGAAAAAATCATGAAAGCTCCATACGCCGAGATGATACTTCACGAGATGTGGTGTACGTCAAATCTACGCATCAAGTCACTCACACCTCAGGGAGACTCCGTAGCAGTACGTTTCCACGACCCTGAGGCACGTATTCAGTTCGATCATCCGTGGCCATCGCCAATGACTCCCAACACTGGGCACCCATCCCCATTCTATCTCACCAATGCCAAGGAACTGATGGATGAGCCAGGAGAGTGGTATTACGACCTACGAACACACCGACTTTACTATTATCCGCAACACAACGAGAGTAAATCGTCGAAGAATCTATCCGCTGTTTATCCGGTTCTCGAAACACTCATTGAGGTTATTGGTACCGCCGAACACCCTGTACGCAATATCACCATCAAAGGCGTCACCTTCAGCTATACAACGTGGATGCGACCCTCTGTAAAAGGACATGTACCACTGCAGGCAGGAATGTATCTCACCGAAGCCTATAAACTCCGTCCGCAGATTGACCGACCGAATAACCACAAACTTGACAATCAAGGCTGGTTAGGACGTGCAGACGCTGCAGTGGAATTGCGCCACACAGAGAACATCTGTTTTGAAGGTTGCCGTTTTGAGCACCTCGGTGGTTCCGGGCTCGATTATGTAATAGGATGCAAAGGGGGAAGAATAAGAGACTGCATCTTCAGAGATATTGCCATGAACGGACTCGTGGTAGGCAGTTTTTCACCTGAGGGGCTGGAAACCCACCTGCCCTACCAGCCATCCGACTTCCGCGAGGTTTGCACTGGGCTGGCCGTAGAAGAGTCAGAGTTCTGTGACGTGAGCAATGAGGACTGGGGTTGTGTAGCCATAGCTGCAGGCTATGTCAGTGGTGTTACTATTGAGCATAATACCATTCACGATGTATCGTATACAGGCATCTCCCTTGGCTGGGGATGGAACCGTGATATGGTATGCATGAAGAACAATAAGGTGCATGCCAATCTTATCTACGACTATGCTAAGCATATGTACGACTGCGCAGGTATCTATACCTTAGGCAATCAGCCAGGCACCATCATCAGCGAAAACGTTGTGCGCGACATCGCCAAGCCCAGCTATGTCCACGATCCTAACCACTGGTTTTATCTATATACTGACGAAGGGTCATCTAATATCACCCTCCGTGATAACTGGACACCGTCAGAGAAGTTCCTGAAGAATGCTAACGGTCCTGGTAACGTTTGGGAAAATAATGGTCCCCAAGTGAGTGACAGTATCAAGCACCGAGCAGGCAAGAAAAATGACTACAGATTATGAGAAGAAAGATATTACTTTGCGCTGCCCTGGTCATGGTGACCACGATGGTGGCCCGTGGACTCACAATAAAGACACGCAAGGGATCCACAGAACGCGAACAATATGCAGCAGAATATCTGCAAAAGAAACTTACTGACCAGAATCTGAAGGGCTATACCATCAGTCTGACACTCGCTACAAAGACTGACAACCAAGTTGCAGAAGGTTATAGCATTATAAATAGCAAAGGTAACCGAATTACCATTGAGGGCAATGATCCCTCGGGTGTAATATATGGTGCCGTAGAGTTAGCCGAACGCCTGCGTATGAACCAAGGGTCTTTCACAACGATTCAAGAGTCTCCTCAGATGGTGATGCGCGGCACATGTATCGGCCTGCAGAAAACTGTTTATCTTCCTGGTCATGCAGTCTATGAATACCCTTACACACCCGAGAACTTCCCTTGGTTCTACGATAAGGAACAATGGATACGCTACCTCGACATGATGGTGGAGAACAAGTATAATTCTCTCTACCTCTGGAACGGTCACCCCTTTGCCTCGCTCGTAAAGTTGAAAGACTATCCATTTGCACTAGAAGTGGATGAAGAGACCTTCAAGAAAAACGAAGAGATCTTCTCTTTCTTGACCCATGAGGCTGACCGTCGTGGAATCTGGGTGATACAGATGTTCTATAACATCATCCTGAGCAAGCCCTTTGCCGATCATTACGGTCTGAAGACTCAGGATAGGCATCGTCCCATCACCCCACTTATCTCCGACTATACCCGTAAGAGCATTGCCGCCTTCATCGAGAAGTATCCCAATGTAGGATTGCTGGTATGTTTGGGCGAGGCGATGGCAACAATTGAAGACGATGTAACCTGGATGAAGGAGACTATCATACCCGGCATCAAGGATGGGCTTGCAGCATGCGGCCGTAAAGATATCCCGCCCGTGGTACTGCGTGCCCATGACACGGATGGTCCGCTGGTGCTTAAGGAATCATTGCCCCTATATCCGAACATATATACAATGTCAAAATATACAGGTGAATCGCTAACCACCTACGAACCCGGAGGACCATGGGGCGAGACCCATCGTCAGCTGGCAGAGGCAGCACCGGTACATATCGACAACGTACATATCCTGGCAAATCTTGAGCCTTGGCGCTGGTCATCACCTGCCTTTATCCAGAAAACGGTGCAGGCCATGCACAGTATACACCACTCGAAAGGTTTGCACCTCTACCCTCAAGCTTCATATTGGGACTGGCCCTATACAGCAGACAAGTTGCCCAACGGTGAGAGATTAAAACAGTTGGATCGCGACTGGATGTGGTATCAGGCCTGGGGACGCTATGCATGGAACGACCAGCGTGGCGAAGACAAGGCATACTGGAAGAAACAGTTAGCAGAATACTATGGCATCAGTGAAGAAGCAGCAATTCATCTGTTGAATGCCTATGACGAGTCAGGCGAGATAGCACCCAAGCTGCTACGTCGCTTTGGTATCACTGAGGGTAACCGCCAGACCTTATTGCTTGGTATGACGATGGCTCAACTGGTGAACCCCTATAAATTCACCATCTATCCAGGCTTCTACGAAAGCTGTGGTCCACAGGGCGAAAAGCTCATCGAATATGTAGAGAAGGAATATAAAGGTGAGCAACATGCAGGCGAAATGCCGCTCGATATTGTAGACCAATGTGTAACACATGGAAAGAATGCCATATTGGAGATGTCAAGAATCACTGAGGATCCAACGCAGCATGTCGACGAGTTCCGCCGTGTATGGAACGATATCTCTTGTTACAACAAGTTCGCCATGGCATTCCGTTTTAAGGTACAGGCAGCTCAGCAAGTACTGCGCTATAAGTGGACGAAAGACCTTCATTACCTTGACGCTGCTGTGCCTTTGTTAGAGAAGAGCATGGAGCAGTGGAATGATCTTTGTAAGCTGGCTGATTCGACCTACCTCTATGCCAACTCTATGCAGACAGCCCAGCGTCGAATACCTGTGGGAGGTGACAAAGGAAAGATGAAGACGTGGGGTGAACTGGCTGTAGTCTATCAGGCTGAACTCGATGCCTTCAAGGAGAACATAGAAAAGTTGAAGCATCCCGTCGCACATTCGTATGTCAAGATGCAGGCTGCAAATAATGCGAAGGTCAGCATTCTCTCACCTCTCACCTCTCACCTCTCACCTCTGAAGAAGGGCGCAATCCTCTTTGAAAACCGACCTGACACCCCAGTCGATTCCATTGCACCAGAGTTAACAGGTCTGCAGGCCCTTGTACTGAATCGCGATACCACCCGCATTAAGGGAACAACTATCGTTTTCGAGAGCGAGAAACCTGTCAAGGTCCTTGTGGGATTATTTAAAGATGAAGATTCGAAGTGGGCTAAGGCTCCCAAGCTGGAGATTGATGCAACAGGAAATGAGTACGGCCAAGCAGAACCCGTTCTGACCAATGCCATCAGCATTGTACAGATGCCCAAAGTAAATATCCATCAGTATTCTCTACCTGCAGGGCGCCATACACTACGTCTGCCAAAGGGAATTCTGATAGTGGCTGGTTTTACTGATAGTAATATTAATCCCCGCGACTGTGGTTTAAACGGACCTTCCAGCGAAGTAGATTGGCTCTTCCAATAGTAAAGATATGAGAAAAGGAATAATATTCTTATGGACGTTGCTGACGTTAAGTGCATATAGTCAGCAGATTCCTCAGAAGGAGATGCAGCATATATACCAAGAGGTGCGAACACCGTATAAATATGGTATGGTTGTGGCACCTGTCGACAACTACCATAAGATAGACTGCCCTACTGTCTTCCGGCAAGATGGCAAATGGTATATGACCTATGTCGTATATAACGGCAAAGACGGACTTGACGGACGTGGATACGAGACATGGATAGCCGAGAGCGACGATTTGCTACACTGGACAACCCTTGGGCGCATCCTTTCATATAAAGACAATGGATGGGATATGAACCAGCGCGGTGGATTTCCCGCACTTATCGACTGGACATGGAACGGCTCATATAGTATTTCAAAATACAAGGGAAACTATTGGATGACCTACATTGGTGGTCATGGTACAGGCTATGAGGCCGTACGAGAACCATTGAACATCGGTATGGCATGGACTCAGGATGATGTCACCAAAGCACATGAGTGGCAAAGTTATGACAAACCTTTGCTAAGTATCAACGACAAAGATGTGCAATGGTGGGAGAAACTTGTGCAGTACAAGAGTACTGTCTATGACGACCCCCAAAAGACGATGGGCAAGCGCTTTATCATGTTCTACAATGCAGGAGGCATCAATCCCGGCAACAAGCTCAAGGCAGAGCGCATAGGCATTGCCCTGTCGAATGACCTCAAGAAATGGAAACGCTACAATGGAAACCCAGTCTTCGCAAATGAGGTAGGGGGAATCATCACAGGTGACGCACAGATTGCCAAAATGGACAGTCTCTATGTGATGTTCTATTTCAAGGCTTACGACCCATCACTAAAGTATAATGCCTTTAACACCTTTGCCGTCAGCCGCGATCTCCTGAACTGGCAGCGTTGGGAGGGTGAAGATCTTATCTGGCCTACGAAGTCCTATGACGAGATGTTCGCCCACAAAAGCTATGTGGTGAAGCACAACGGTGTGGTGTACCATTTCTACTGTGCCGTCAACAACGACCAGCAGCGTGGCATAGCCGTTGCCACAAGTGTTCCAATGGGACGTAGCAGC